>QQTW01003307.1_pt1 | contig 11885 bp, 10 predicted proteins | sample 1904831 | NCBI WGS metagenome assembly QQTW01 (sample SAMN09435610, study PRJNA476489) | Subsurface metagenome, whole genome shotgun sequencing project. | reverse complement strand
TCAATTGCTAGATAATACGGCCTCAAATAGCTCAAATAGGGTGTTTATTGACATTTTGACCCCCCCCCCGCAGTGATCGACAGCGCTAATTGACACATTCTACACCCCTGCACGGGCGCGGAGGGGATAGAGGCTGATGGGGTGTCTTTATTTGCGTCATGAAGGCGCGGAGCGGCTTTGCCAGCGTTTGAACGCTTCTCACGATTCAACACCATGATATTCTATCTTCAAATTCGAACAGTATGATCACAAGAGAGTATATTTTGCTATTCGGGCAAGTTTGGACATTCTACTACGTTATTTGGGCGTCAAATGGTCTTCCTCTACCCACACCGCAATTTTGCCCCGCGGCGCCAGCAATTCGAGGGTGTCGCCAAGGAATTCGCAACAATTTTGCAACGCGCAGTATCCCCCATCCACTCTCACCCAGTTCCCTCATACGCCTCTCTCAATTCCGCGATATCCAATTTCACCATCCCCATCATCCTTTCCATCGCCCGCTTGCCTCCCTCCCCATTCTCCTTTCCAATCATCCACTCCTTCAACTGCACCGGCACCACCTGCCAACTCACCCCAAATCGGTCCTTCAACCACCCACATTGACCTTCCTTCCCACCCCCTTCCGACAACCTACTCCAGTAATAGTCAATCTCGTCTTGGTCCTTGCAGTCGATCTGGAAGGAGATGGCTTCGGTGAATTTGAAGTTGAGGTTCGAGTCGGGTTTTGGCTCGGGACTGCCGCCGTTCAGGGCGAGGAAGGGGGTCCCCGAGAGCGTGAAGTTGACAGTCAGGACTTTGCCGGCGGGCTGACGGTGGTGGTCTTGTCCGGCCTGTAGGTAACGGACACTCTTGTTAGCCAGCCCCGTCTTGCCGCTTTTCATGAGTTGGGTACGACAGTGAAATAATGCCTTCACGGCTCCTTCTCTCCCTTCTCGATCTTGTCCTCAACCCTCATTCGTCAGATCCTGAATGCGCCCACCCTATCATCGTCCAATTCGTTGCCACATCTCACACGTACTGACTAGGTACACATGCTCAGACACACAGACAGAAAGCCGCAGTCAGGCCGTTACACGAAAGGCAATGAAGAGAGATATGAGGTAGAGCGCCCACCAGCAATAGCAAAAACCAGCTTACTTAGAAACCCTTCTCACATCCACAGCCCACAACCAAAAAGCAAAAAAATAAAGAGGGGGGGGTTAAGAACGAACCTCAGTATAATACGAAACCGGCCCGATCTCCGAGTCAGGGAAGATGCTGGTGTAGAACTTCGCGGCCGCTTCGCCTTCATGGTCGAACCAGAGACATGGCGTTATCAGCGAGGAGGAGGAGAGGGGCATGGCTTTTTTTTCTCCCCCTTCTTCTGGGGTGCGTAGTAAGAAGAAGAAGATGGAGGAGGAGAGAAAAGAAGTGTTTGGCTAGAGCTAGGATGTTGCTTCTCCTTTGTCAAATCTCCCAAGATTAGATTTCTGAAAGAAACCTGATTGATCGAGGATCCTCAAAGTTCCTCAATGACAGAGAGACAGACAGAGAGACAGAGGGAGAGAGAAAGCACTCTGTTTGTGTCGAAGCACCAACAGTCAACTCCTTATATACGAGCGCCTGATTCTCGTGCGCAATTGCCCAGCCCCCCTCCTGGTTTCAGTGTTCATGGTACTTATGGTCCCGGATACGAACCATACGAGAGCCAAGCCAAACAAACCCCCACCTTCCTAATGGAGAACTCGACCTATCGTGACTTCAAGTGCTGCCTGCTGTTGCCTGACCACCCCCCGGGCACCCCCGGCAGCAACACCGGCTAGCAATTGGTCAGGGGTAGGTACTAAAGTGATAGGAAGTAGCACAGGCAAGGGCAGAGCATTTACTATTTACTATTTACTGTATTGTATTTCGGCAGACAACATACTACGAGGGGGGCATAGCTATTGTTAGCGCGCTCTCTAGTTCTAACAGCTTGTGATCGCCAAGATAGAACGCCACAAAATCGCCTGCTCTAGGAAGATAGCTTGGCGTAGGCAGTAAGATAGTAGGGGATAGAGAACGCGTAGGATGGCGACAGTGAGGGTCATAGCGTCGTACAAGGGCGATCGATGTATGATACGCCCCCTACCGTACGGAGTACTAGTAAGTAAGTAAGTAAACGCCCCTTACACGGATAAGTACTTACCCTGTCGCTCTTGAAGGTACGAATCCAAACTTCCATCTCCTCATCATTCAACCGCGTTGTTCCTGTCCGTGTTCAGTGTTCCGCTTCCATCTACATACTTACATCTTGTTCTACAAAATTACGGTAAGTGTACTCACCAATATAAGCTATGTGCTTGAGCTGCGCAAATCGAATGGCCGGCCATGCATTCAACTAGAATGCGCACTCGAATCTCGATGCGGAGTGTGATAGCTTGGTAGATAACTTCTGTGAAGTTGAAGTTTGTGGCAATTTTCTATCCTAAGGGTTGACTGCCTTCGCTGTCCAGGGGGGTAGGGACTCCGAGAGCATTGACTGCGTGCGCTTCGGTCACTGCTTACTGCTTGTGCGCTGCACTAACTGACGTCTTTGCTGATGTTTTCCATGAGAAAAAGAACATCGTTTTCGTGTATTTGATATACTTTCATTCGCATTGGGAAGAGGTCTCTCTTGGCTCGTAGCGTGCTGTGATCACCGAGTTGTCGGGTTTGCCCGCAACAGAGCTGCGCGAGAGTCGTGCCTCGTCGTTGCGTCTTTTTTGTGTAAGTGCTTGTTCGGTCAAAGACTGCTGCGTCGTCATATTGGCTTAACGTGGTGTCTCGACGTACGAGTGAGCTAAGAAGTGTGTGTATTATCTGGTCATAATTCATACTCATTCAGGATACAAGATCCGTTTAGGTTCGTCAAACCGACGCCTCGATACGTCTTAGTCAGAGGACAAAGGTCAGGCAGGTGTTTGCCTTATCATCAATCGAAGATGTCGATGCTAGGGCTCCGGCTAAGGTGGAGAAGCTGCTGCGCGCCGACTACCGTCAGGGTGGGCCCACAAACTTGCGTTTTCATTGGTAAGTACAAGTCTGAAGGGCCAGCTTGTCGTCCTCCTCGAGCAAGGTCCGCAGTTTATAATCCAGAGAGCTGGCTGTATCACCTAGAGCTAGCTCACTTCATACCGGTGGCCATCCTACGAACTTACCATCGGTCACGTCGATGCAGCGCGCACCCATCTTGTTTGCCAGCTCGGCTTCAGAAGCACCAGTATGTAGCAAGATTTGCATTGATGTCGAGGATATATTACTGTGAGAGACTGGTGCAACGGCTGTTCGTATCTCGTCCTCCCTTCAAGAGCTTGCGGAAGGAGCAAAAATCGAGAATCGTGATGAGACTGATGACTGATGACTGACTGCACCCATGCGATCAGGTCACAACGATCAAAGTTCTTTTCTGTCAGATACAGAGTGATTTCCGGGTCTGAGATGTAAGGGTTCCTGCTTCTTCCCTAAACACCAAAAGGCAGCATAGATGCAGGCTTCGGCACTTTTCAAGGCGTATGTCGCTAGACTTCAGTTATTATTTTTGTGAAATAGACCCCCGGAGCTGCACATGCAGGCTCGCATTGCAAGAAGGGTTGACGGAGTAGCAGGTTTCCCTTCTTTTTCTTTCTCAATTGTCCTCAACTCTGCCTCTCACTAGCACAAATGAAACAGGAGGGCAGGCCAAGCAGGAACCTGCTCCCAATACTGAAGCCATCTTATGATGAAGATGGTGACAGTGATGGCGACAATACCTCCACATACACGTGGCAATATTCGAGAACAAATTCTACAAAAATCAGGAAAACACCAAGAAAAAAGAAGAAGCGGTCCCAGGCTGAGGTCATGACCGTATCAATCATATCGTATCATATCGTATCGCATCGTATCATCCATCTTGACGTCTGTCTTCTATCTATTCCGAATGTCCATTTCCCCACCATTTCAGCAAATACGCCGCCCTCCCCCCTTCTTCCATTCCCTTGAACTGGATGAAAAATTATAAACCCCCCCCGGGAATCCTCGGGCAATCATTTGCACAAGGATCCTCCGAACAGAACCCCCTCTTTCGCTCAAGCCGCGCAGCACAAAAACAAATACAAAAACAAACACAGAGAGCACGACGCAAACGCCACGCTTGCTAAGTAGGCTGTGCCACCAATTCCAAAAGGGGAAAAAAACGAAAGGAAAGCAAAGGGGAAGAGAGCACCAGCAAGCTGGGTCGAAAAGGGGGACAACTCGTCTTCCGAGCGGCGTGGTAGCAATCCGCTCGACGTTTGTCGAGTTGAACAATTTTCTGGCGAGAATTGACGAAGATTTGCTGTAACCGTCAAGCCGGCAGAGCGGTGGGAATCTCAATCCAGCCAGATGTCACCGCCTTCGCCCCTTTCCCAGCGGGACCAAGCAAGCTGATAAGCTCTCTCTACATCTCGAACCCACCTCTTTGTGTCAAATAGCCGACTCTCCCATCTTCCCTCCCATAGCATGCGTCTCAGCTCCATCAACCGGCCCTCACCTCTCCCCAGCCGGCCATCGCCCTCATCTTGCGTATCTTTAAGATATCTCAACCCTCGGCCCATCTCGACCGCCCTCTGCTCATACTCTATCTCACTCTTCACTAGCAGCTCGCCTCTAGCCCTATCCCCGTCCGGCCCGACAGGTAGCGCACTGCTAACAATACTTCCTGCCATCCTCGAACACATCTTGTAGCCCCACTTTCCCCATGTCAGGACCGGCGTTCCACTCCAGACTACATCCGCTGCCGTGGTATGTGCGTTGCATTCGGGAGTGTCTAGGAACAAATCCACAACACTGGCACGCGTGATATGTGTGCCCTTGGGAGCAACATCGGTGAAGATGATACGGGATGCAACATGGGGTGGTGCCCACCGGCGCGCAAAGGCAAGGAGATGTTGTTCGCCTAGGTCTGGGAAGCGGAGGAGCCAAAGGATGGCGTTGGGGAGGCCAGTCAGGATACGCAGGTAGAGACGGAAGGTTGAAGGGTCAATCTGTACAACATTGATTGTTAGAGACTTGGAAGATGACTGGGGAGGACTTTCTGGTACGAACCTTGTACAACTGGTTGAAATTGCCGAGGATGATCGCATCGTCGCTGAGAGCGGGAAAGATTTCTTTCCTCAACTTCCATCGGCGTCCTTGCTCATCTTCCCATGCTCGCTGCCTGCTGCCGGCATCTCGAGGCGGAGGGCCGTTCTTCGCATCTGGTGCGCTCTGGCGATGATCGCAGCAGAAGAATGTGTCCTTAGTGAAGATAATATTCTCCGAATACACCCAATCTTCCTCATCTTCGGCCAAAGACTCAGGACGCAGCCGATCTTTCAGAGCAGTATTTCGCCGGGAGGGAGACAGAGTACTGGGCGGAATCGTGATCTCGTCGGCTAGGATGTAGTCACACCAGTCTGCGCCGAGCGTCCCTGCAAAGCCCATGAACGACATTTGGATTGGAGCGGGCCGCGCAGCAAAAACCTCGTTCCGTGCCCCTCTGGTGTAGCCATTTAGGTTGACAAGGATGTGAATACCATCGTCAGTAATTGTCTTCACCAGCCTTTCAACGTTCCAGGATGAAGCGTCGTAGAACACCGGAGCCTCGCCCTCGATCTGTTGACGGTGCATAGAATTATCGGAAGGTGTCGTGGCGTAGCAAAAGGCGCGGACAAGCCGGGGATTATGAAGACCGAAAACTGACTGCATGAGATGAGCCAAAGGGTGGTTGTTGAAGTCGCTCGAAACATAGCCGACGTTGAGGTAAGGATTGGGAGGTGGTGGTGGAGATAGAACAGCTTTTGGCAACCAAGACGAGCGCATGCTCATGACAGATATGCGGAGCCCATTTCTTTGAGATATTTGTCGTATTTGCTTCGCCGAAAGAGGAGCAGTGAAGGTGTGGAAAGGCAGTACAGTTGGAGCGTTAGGACTGGTCAACGAGGCCGGAAGCATGGGTCGAGCATAGCGATGTTCAGTGTACACCTTTCCGTGGTGGTAACGATCTTGATACCATTGCCAGGCTATCTGACGCATGGCAGACTCTATCAAGCGAACAATGCGAGCGCCTTCCCAGTCTTGCCCTGACCATTTTTGGAGAGCTTTTTGGATTGTCGATCTTTTCTGCATCGTGTTGCGGTCACCTGTGGCGTGGTCGAGATGGGTGAGTTGTTGGCACAATCGCTCAATCAAACCCGGGGTGAGGCAGTGCCGGCCCCATGACATTCCGTCCTTCAACTGCTTATCAACTATCTCCACCACCCGGTTCATCCAGCCTGTACCTTGGCGAGTGAGCGTCGAATCCAGAAGGACTCCCTTATCATTGACGTGCCAACGATCTCTATCGCCATTGCGAGCGTATACACCACCTCGCCCGGTCCAGCTGCAAATAGAGTTCAGAGCAGTTGCAAGGCCACAGACGGCTTCTGCAAACTCAGGATTTGCCTGAACTGCTCGCTTGTAGTAGCCAATGGCGTCAGCGACCATCCCCTGGTCTTTCACAGCGTTGGCAAGATTCGCCAAGGCAATGTCGAAGTTGGGGTCGCACTTTACCGCTTGCTCGTACATCTTGATAGCAGCTCGGAGCTGGCCAATGTCCTTGAGCAGACTTCCCAGATTGGTGTAGAGGTGTGCATGATGTGCGTCGAGGTTCAATCCGTAGTTATAATATGATAGCGCCAGCGCGACGCCACTACCTGCTACCACACCTGGAATATTGATCGCTTGATTTGCTGACCCTTGTTGTGCAAGACGTTGTGGGACGACTTGCTGAACGCTCGCAAGCAATATACCAACATTGTTTGCAGTGGAAGGACTCGGCTGCAATGACAGCGATAGATAGTACAGAGCAAGTATGTCTCGAACTCCAGTGGCAGTTTTAGGTCCGCTAGCTGCGCCTGCACACGACAGCCCATCCTGATAGATCTTAGCCAAAGAAAGCAGCGAGTTGCTGGTAGTCGATACAGCGGCTTTTTGGTTTTGACCTTTCGGACCATGGGGAACATGTTCTAGGCCAGGCAGTCGACCTTGTGGCCCAAATATCATTTTTGCTGTTTGCAATGCCTTCTCTGGGTAGAGTAGTATGGGCTCCTTTGGCGGCTCTGGAGAAGTCTGCTGATATCCATCATTTGAGTCATCAGCAAATGCGGTCAAGATTTCCCGGATGAGACCCCTGATTCCGTTTTGCCGCCTCCCAGATCCAATTAAGATGGCATCTTCGAACGCAGCGGCAGCACCCTTGTTGTCATTGAGTGAATATAACATGTTCCCCTTAGCATGGATCAAGGCCAACACTCGGCCGTTCTCCGATCCAGGTATGGCGAAGCCGCTTGAACCAAATCCAGGGCTTTCGACATTGCGAGAAGATAAGTCGAATATTGGAGGTTCCTCGTTCTCATCACAGTCAAACGTTGCGGCCTCCCATGCTTCCAGATTGTACTCGCTTGAAGATCGACTTTTTGTCTCGCTGTCGCCTTCGCTGGTTGTTTCGTGTCCGTGCAGGTATTCACCCTGCTTGTCCATCCTAAGTGATTGCTCCACAAACTCAATTATATTGACCGCTTCGAGCGTCCGTTGGTTGCCGCACAGTAGACCGATGAGGTGCTCCACAGCTTCAAAATAGCTCGGCCGAAGCTTGACCGCCTGCTTCCAATGCTGCAGAGCCTCCTCTCGTCGGTTGAGAGCCAATAGTGTGGCTGCAAGATTAGAAAGTGCCTCCACGTGAGACGCATCTCGGGATAGAACGTTCTGATACCAGCTTAGAGCTTGTGCATAATCACCAAGGCCATATGCCAAGCAGCCCGCGAGGAGCATTCCCTCGATCCAGCTTCGGCTGCTCTTCTGACAAGTGTCTCCCAGCACATCCAAGGCAGCCACCGCAGCCAGCCGTTCAGGAGAAGGATCCGCGCTTTCTCCTGATAGTGTCCTGTGAAAATTGCCTTGAACGTGGTTCGGCAGACCGCCATATCTGTCATGGTAATACTCAGAGAACGATTGCAATCGACCAGCGTTCGGCCTGGGTCCGCCTTCTCCTGACCATTGACTTGATTGCCTTTGTGACGGCGAGTATATGTTTCCGGATGGAGCAGGTCGCTGCCTCATAGCTGGTGCTGCTTGGGAACTCGACATACCTGTGTGAAACACTCTGAAAAGCTTTTGCGATGAGTTCTCGTCATTCTTTGTCACAGTTGAAAAATCAGATCCAGGTTGCCGTGGTGGTTTGGGGAATATGTTTGGCTTCGAAGGGCGGCGGACGTGGCCATTTCCATTCACCGTATTGAGTTGCCGATGCTTGTGTATTGAGCTGAGCAAATTAATGTAGACATCGTGAGCCCATTTGAAAACCTTCTCCCGCAAGGCAGCATTCTCAGAATGCGTACCAAAGTCAGCAAGAGGCTTCTGTAGGCTGCTGAGGTGGTTATTTGACGGCGGAAATGGACCGATTGTATTATGCATTGAATGTTCTTGTAGTCTACGTCGTTGTGGATCTTCATTGCTCGGAAGCAATCTTCCTGATTGCGTCATGCCATGGGCAGGCGCGAAAGAGTCTCTAGGTATTTGGCCAAAGCCATCGGTATCTCTGGAATGACTTGCTGGAATTCCGGACCCTAGATAGTCTACTTGTAAGGGTTGAAGATGGTTTTGTAATGCCATCCAGTTTTGCGGTGTGTGGTTGTAAGTAGGCCAACCATGGGCAGAAGCATTTGGGAAATAGCGGTCGTCACGAACCGGGGCTGGCCGGTAAGGATATGGGACAAACGCTTCGTTGGGCGAATATCGGCCAAAAAACTCGTTCCCTGCTGAGGCTGTAGGCCCCGGGTACGCTTGCAGGCTTGTGGGAAGTACTGTTGGGACAGACGACCCATGCTGCAAGTAAAAGCGACCGCTTGGCTGCATTGGTAGAGTTTGATTTAAGACAGAATCCAAGCCGCCTGGAAACTCCCATCTTTCGTAATTGGCCAACGATGGAGTGGTGGTATATTGGTTAGTTTGGGCAAACGGACTGATCTGTGTTGCTGTGATGTCAGAGTTCGTGCGGGAATCCATGAAGGGTTGGGCATTCATAGCTCTCTCGTGCCAGCTTCTTTCTGGTAAGCATGATCGTGAAGAGACGACGGTGGCGGGTTCCTGCAAGGAGGAGACCAAGATGTGCTTCGTGGCAGGAAGAGGAATCGTTTTGTCCACAGGTGTTGCATCGTATCCTCCAGCAATGGTCCCATTCGGCGTCTTCCTGCGTAATGCATGCTCTGTAAAGCTGAGTCCAGTCGTCTCTTTCTCCGATGTCTCCTGTGGCATGGCAGGGATTGCTGGGAATGCGTACTGGCGCGGAACCATGGACATAGCGCTTGCATATCCATGCGCAGCCCCATAAAGTGGCAATGTTTCAAATGACGCGACATCTGTTCTATGATGAGGGTGAAAGTGGTCTCGAATTCGCTGCTGATGATCATGGGGAGACGGTATATGAACCGCATGGGCAATGTTGGCTGGCATTGCGAGAACAACGCCAAGGTCTAGATCTCATTCGTTTGGTACGCTAGACAGTCCGTCTATCGACCAGCTTCTTGCCTGATCTATCTCATTCGTTGCGGAAACAGACGATAAAGCAAGTACAGTTCAGGTCGTCTATCTGTCATCTTGTCCCTCCTCGCGTTTCTTCACCTCAAACTATTCCACCAGTATGTGTCTTTCGCTGCCGGGTCACCTCCCAACTTCCGCTCCTTACAGCTTTCACACGACACACAAAAAGATCGAGACCGAATGCGGACGCGCGTCTGGTTCGTCTCCTGAGGTGGAGCAAGTTTAGTTGCTGAGCCTCGAGAAGTATATAGTCATAGTCGGATTGAAATTGATAGCTCGGTACACCACTGCGGAGACTGAAAGACGTCTAGACCGAAGCTATGCTATTCGATTGATTTGAGCTTGTCGCTGATGTGGTGTCGTCTGCGCGTCATGAAGTTATTATGATGTATCGGAGTCTGGTCGTGTGTTCGGAAAATGGATTCGAGGCAGTCGTGTGCCAAACAAAATTCACCGCTGGAAGATTGTCTGTTACACAAGGCGCGGCAGGACCGGGGGAAGTCGAAGGACCGGGAGAAGTCGAAGGTTCAAGAGAGGATTCACGGAGAGTTCTAACGCAAGGGATTAACGAACGGAACGACTTTTTTTGGTGGTGACAGGAGGCAGTGGGTTGACGCCGACGCCTGGTTTGTGGCTGTTCACTTAAAAAGCTACTGCACGGATAGATGATCTGACACTCGTTAGCACATCCATCTGGCCCTGTCATCACCCGCAATTGGCTTCATACCCCAGCTTCTTCTGCCCACGCCAGTCTTCCGTGCAAGCATTATCATCATCACTAACTCTGCACATGGGAGCAAAGTTCAGCATCATGTTGCCCGCCTGTTGTACCGTCTACCAATCCGAGGTTCCGAACTCACAAGTCCTGCCCACATCCTTCAGCCCCCACTTACATTATTATGCATGTACTCAACCCCAGCGAGCCTTATCTGCCCAAGCTGTTTGCTTCGTCGTCGAATCCAATAGAGGGAGACATCTGACTCGAAGCGAGTGCTTCCAAAACTGCACGCTCCCGTCTGAAAGCAATGTTCTGCCACCCACACGGCATTACGCCTGATTTTAGGCGATCCTGCCGGCACCCATCACTTCGGGCTTTGACAGGGGTTGTGGGTGGGAAGATCTGTGTCACCCCCCGTTGGGTGTTTTCAGGTGCTTTTCTACTTACTTGACAAGCTTCCACGTACGATATTTCCTTCCAGTGCTATCCCTCCACCTACGCAGTCTTGACATTGACTTCATGCAGTCTGTACCCAATGGCGCAGCCCAAGCGAGCAAGCCTGCTAGTGAACATGATTGAGCAAAACAGCACTGCCATGCCCGAAAACTAAAACGGTCGACTGGTGGCTGATTGACCGCATGGCTAGACCGACACTAGATTACAGCCCTGGCCGTGGTCAGAATCTAAGACCCGTTAAATGATACAGACTTCTACCGTCCAAATGCTGCAATGGAGACTAGCCATGATAATGTATTCGGTGGCACAAGCAAGTGGAAAAACCGGCATCGAGTATTTGGCATCTAACATGTAACAACGCTATGCATAGGGCCTGCAGCCGTCAATCCATGTGCCACACAAAAGGGTAATTACAGGACCAGGCTAATGACCCAACGCGATATTCCGTATGTACATATGCTGCAATAGTCATCTCGATACGTGTTACAGATCCAACAGCAACGAGAATTCAGATACAGGGTTTGAGGCTGCCTCTGTGAGCAACAGGTTGAGCTTTGAAACACTTTTATAATGATGTAGACACAATATGATGGACCGCTGCATCCACAGTCTCAATCAAGACACGATGCCGTGGTGAGTAGCGTGTCAGAGAAGGTTCAATCTTCTTTGCACCAAAATAGGCTTATACCGTAGATGTTCCGATCCATGAGGAAAGGGGGTAAGAGCCAGAGTGTTGGCAAAGGACTGGGTTTGGGGTACCCATTCAACCCGGGGTATCACAATCGATGCAAAATGATCAGAGAGGGAAGCGAGGAGAAAAAGTATTTCTGATAAACGTGAAAGGTTCTGGAGATGCCGCAAGTAATAATACCTAGTGGCAGCTGCTGAATCGTTCAAGGCTAGTTTCACAGCCATCGACCTGAGGTCCATGGACCAGAACGTCACTGATGTCGTTCTTACTCATCAGGTACTATTTGCTCGCGTTATTAGAATATCCGCAAGCCCTCTACGGACAGCGACTCACTGTCTATCTCCCCTGATTTTATGTCATCGCTGATCTCCTTTGGACTTCGTCCATCAACTTGGCATCCAACACTGAAAGCGGTTCCCAGAATCTCGAGCACAGTCCCTTTCA
>QQTW01003306.1_pt1 | contig 11886 bp, 10 predicted proteins | sample 1904831 | NCBI WGS metagenome assembly QQTW01 (sample SAMN09435610, study PRJNA476489) | Subsurface metagenome, whole genome shotgun sequencing project. | reverse complement strand
AAACCCAAGGGACTTCCGGAAGGGGCCGTGATTGTAGATAAGGAAAAAGTAATTATCGTTAAACCGGAAGACTGGAAGGAATAGAGAGATTTCGGAAGTCAGACTTTGGATTTCGGAGGTGGATGGCGAAAACAGGGAAAGAAAAATCCCGGCTTCAGGCGAAACGGGACTTTTCGGTTCAGACCCGTAAGGGGCCCGTATTACTCCTATTTAAACCATTCTACTAAGTATCCTGTACTTCTTCCCTGTCAGCGTACTGCGTTGCATCTTTTGCTGCCGGATAAACTACGCTCAGCAGCCTATAACCGTTGGGTGTTGTACAGCTGTCGCTAGTCTAATACCATAAGATTTTTTACCTTGCGTTTGCCTATTTCCCGACCGTTGTATGAAACATTCGTCTCTAAAACCACTGCTGCTTACCCTGTTTTTTCTCCTTCCCATCCACTGCCTGTTTTCCCAGCCCTTAAAAACCTACCCTGCCGGTGAATTGAAACTGGCCCTTAAAAAACTTACGGTAGTCGGTACTACCCTATACATAGCTGCTCATCCGGATGATGAAAATACCGCCATGCTGTCTTATATGGCGAAAGAAAAGCTGGTGCGTACGGCTTATCTCTCCCTTACCCGCGGGGATGGGGGTCAAAACCTGATTGGACCGGAACAGGCCGAACTCATGGGCCTGATCCGTACGCAGGAGCTGCTGCAGGCCCGCCGCCTGGATGGCGCCGAACAATTCTTTACCCGGGCCAATGATTTTGGGTTCTCCAAATCAACTGACGAAACACTCCAAATCTGGGATAAGGAAAAAATTCTTTCCGATGTAGTCTGGGTGATCCGGAATGTGAAACCCGATATTATTATTACCCGCTTTCCGCCCGACTCCCGGGCTGGTCACGGGCAGCATAGTGCTTCCGCCGTGCTGGCTGAACTGGCTTTTCACGCCGCCGGGGACCCTAAACGTTTTCCGGAGCAGTTGAAGTACGTACAACCCTGGCAGGCCAAACGGATCGTCTGGAACGCCTATACCCCCGGATTCACCAATAATCAGCCGGAAGGCCCCAATGTATTGCCGGTCCAAATCGGGGTGTATAATCCGCTGCTGGGCCGGTCCTACACGGAAATTGCCGGTGAAAGCCGCAGTATGCACAAAAGTCAGGGATTCGGGTCAGCTCGTACCAAAGGTCAGCGGCTGGAATACCTGAAACACACATCGGGGGAAGCAGCCCGTAATGATCCTTTTGATGATATAGACATTACCTGGAAAAGAGTAAAAGGTGCAGAAGCAGTAGCCGCTTCACTGCTGGAAGCCTACAACCAATTTAATCCCGAAAATCCGGCGGCCACCTTACCCATATTATTGCAAGCCTATACGCAACTGGAAAAGTTGCCGGCCGATGAACACTACGTCATTCAGAAAAAGAAAGAACTTTCTGAGGCCATTATTGCCTGTGCCGGCCTGTGGTTTGAAGCCAATGCTGCGGTTTTTGCGGGCACTCCCGGAAAAACTTTCCGCTTGAATGCCAATGTGGTAAAACGGTCTGATTTTCCGGTCCGGTTGGAAGGGATCAAGATCCTGAACACGCAGAAGGACACTACTACGAACCTGGAACTGAAAAACAACGAAGCCCTGAGTTTGCCGGTAACCGTAACTATTCCGGACAACGCCGACTTTACGCAGCCTTACTGGTTATTCCACCCCTGGTCCAGGGGCATGTACACCGTAAATGAGCTCTCACTGATCGGTAAACCGGAAAAAGAACCCCAGCTTATGGCCCAGTTCCGGTTCCGGATTGGTGAACAGCCCTTGGTGATCCCCTCACCCGTGAACTATAAATGGGTAGACCAGGTAGCCGGGGAGCAGTACCGGTCCTTTGAAGTCCGCCCGTCGGTCATGGTAAACCTGGCCGAAAAAGTATATATGTTCCCTTCCGCGGAAACCAAGGAAGTGCCCGTGCTCCTCCGGGCCGGTACCAGTCAGGCAAAAGGCCAGGTAAGTCTGCAACTGCCGAAGGGATGGAAAGCCGATCCGGAAAGCGCACCTTTTAGCCTTAATAAAGTCGATGAGGAAGTTAAAATTATTTTCCGGGTAACTCCTCCGGCGGTTGCTTCGGAAGTTCCCATCCGGGCGGTTGTCAAAACGGGAGAAGGCCTTACCCTCACCCGCGGCATTCTCAGCATTGACTATCCGCATATCCCCAAGCAAACCCTTTTCCCCGTAGCCGAGGCAAAAGCCGTGCGGCTGGAAGTAAAAACCGGAGGTAAAAACATTGGCTACCTGATGGGAGCCGGTGACGAAGTCCCCCTTTCCCTGCGGCAGATCGGCTATACCGTAACGCTGATCAGCCCCGAAGACTTGAAAAAAGAGGTGGAGACGCTGAGCCGCTTCGACGCCATTGTACTGGGGGTAAGGGCGTTTAATACCCAGGAAGAACTTAAATTCTATAATGAAACCTTGTTTAAATACGTCGAAAATGGCGGCGTGCTGATTGAGCAATACAATGTAAATCGCCCACTGGTGACGGAATCAACCGGCCCTTATCCCTTTGAGATTTCCCGGGAAAGGGTAACGGAAGAAGAAGCCCCCGTGCAGTTTGTGCTGCCGCAGCATCAGGTACTTAATTCGCCCAACCGCATCAGTCCGCGAGACTTTGAGGGTTGGGTACAGGAACGGGGTTTATACTTTGCCTCCAAATGGGACCCGGCCTACGAGGTGATTCTATCCAGCTCGGACCTGGGCGAAAAGCCGCAGGAAGGCGGCTTGCTGGTGGCTCGGCACGGCAAGGGAAAATTTGTCTATACCGGCTACGCCTTCTTCCGCCAGCTGCCGGCCGGCGTACCGGGAGCCTACCGTCTGTTTGCCAATCTGCTGGCGAAGTAGAAGTGAATAGAGTTGATGAGTTCATGAGTAATCATTTCTGGCGCAAGTCTTAGTGCAGCGAGACTTGCGCCAGTTGTTGAAGTATACTACAAGCAATTACGAACAACGAACCGAAGCTCAGCGAAGCTAATTACCAACAACGAATAATATAAGGCTTACTCCAGCACCACGGCTCCTTGGGCATTGATAGCCGAAACGTAGATTTCGGCCTTAATGCCGCATTCGATACAACTGGTTTGCATGGCTTGCGCAATTTTCTCGGCCTGTTCGGGTGAGGTGCTCAGGGCAAACAACGAAGGGCCAGATCCTGAAATGCTGCATCCTAAGGCTCCCGCCTGCAAAGCGGCGTCTTTGATCCGGTCGTATCCCGGAATCAACAGGGAACGCACCGGCTCCACAATTACGTCCTGCAATGAACGGCCGATTAGTTCGTAATCCTCCCGGAACAGCCCGGCGATAAGACCAGCTACATTTCCCCATTGTACTACGGCATCTTTCAGGGCAATCTGCTTCCGGAGCACCTTGCGGGAATCTTCCGTTTTCAACTCAATCTGCGGATGCAGGATGCTGCAATACAAGCGGGGCGGCGCCGGAATGGTGATAATATCCAGCGGATGGTAACTCCGTACCAGTACAAATCCACCCAGTAACGCCGGAGCCACATTATCAGCATGGGCCGAGCCACTGGCGGTGCGTTCGCCTTCCATCGCAAACCGCACCATTTCCATCCGGGTGAGTGGTTCGCCTAAGAGGTAATTGGCCCCATAAACGGCACCGGCTGCGCTGGCGGCACTGCTGCCAATACCACTACCCGGCTTTATTTTGTGCCGGAAGGTAATCTGGAAGCCATGCTCCCTTCCTACGTGATCCAGGTACGCCTGCAAAGCTACGCCGGCCGTATTAGCTGTAGGCTCCAGCGGCATTTGGGAAAGATCAGTTTCGTTAACCAGCCGGATGCCTGGTTCACCCGTCTTACGGACCAGCAATTCATCACCGGGCTGGGTCAGGGCAAAACCCAGAATATCAAATCCGGCGGCTACATTGGCAACGGTGGCCGGGGCAAAAATTCGTACCGCTTCGGGCATGGATCGTTTGGTGCTTACGGTATGGGGCAGTGGTAAAGTTTCCATTGGTTTCAGGTTGCCGGTTTATAGTCTCCGGTTTTCAGTTTCGGGTTCCCGGTTGTGGGTTTTAGGTTGATTGAGGCACCAAAAATACCCATTCATGCCCACTCATGCCGTTTTATTTTTTCACCCTGATATACTTTTCAATAGTAATTCGGTTTATACCGGCGCTTTCCACCTTCTCCACGCCTCGCTGAATGAGGGTATCATTCCGGATAGCAACCGCAAAGGTACAATCATGTCCCTCCCAATGGGTTTCATTAATAACTTTAATAATTGCAGCCTGTTTTTTACGCCTGCCTGACTACTATAGATAAACGCAATAGAGTGTATATTGTACACCAACAAAAACAAATAGCAATCAGGCAGGTGTGATACGAGCCGAATCGGAAAATCAGGCTTCTTGATTTGAACTGTTTCTCTTTTTTTGCGTGGATGAGAAACGGCGTGAAAACCCGATCCGCCGCTAAAACAGCAATAGAATGTATTTAGCATGAGGTACACTTAAAAATCTCCTGTATCAGCGGTACGGTTCAGCGCGTGCTCAGTTATACAATTCCTCACCAGATTGCCCAAATGACAAAACATAAAAATCCCCGGCGGATCTTGAGAACCGGCCGGGGATTATTTAGTGTTAGTATCAAGTCTAACTTACTCCACTTCGGCTTCTTCCTTTACCTCACTGAGTGGACGGAAATTAGCGGGGATTTTAGGTTCATCAGCGTAATACGGGAAGATTTCGATGATATTCGTGATATTGATATCCGTAATATCGAAGGGTACCAGCATGGTTTTCAGGCTTTCTTCAATCCGTTCGTAGGCTTGTTTTACGTTTTCGGCCGTAATCAGCATCAGATTCTGGATTTTCTTCTCCTTACCGCTTTTCTCATCCAGCGAAATATACTGGACCTTACACTTAAACCAGGTTTCGGCATCCTCGTAGTGAAACACGTCCGCTACCTTCATCTGGCTTACACTAGTCAGGGTAAAATCTTTGACGATACTTTCAAGTTCCTTGTAAATACGGGTTTCGGCATCGGTAAAGGAGACTGAATCCACCAGATACGATTCGTTGATGGTGATTTGTTTGCCGTTTTCGGCCTCTTTCCGGTAACGGATCTTGCATAAGAACCAGGCAGGCATAGATAAAAATGATAAATGTTAAATGATACATGCAATTTTACTAAGGTTTTCGCCGGAATAGAAGGGCAAAAGAAAAACAAATTCTCATGGCTGATCTATTGCTGCTTTCTGACTGAGTTGAGCAGGAGGAACCTGGTCAAAGTTAAAGTTATCCTACACCCTACTACCGGCATTAGACAATCCGTAAATAATAAATAACTTTGACCTGCCACTTTCACCAAACCGACTACCATGTCCTATCAGAAAATTACTGACCTGTTGGGCAACGACCAGGACTCCCTGCTCGGCCATACCTGTAAGACGATCTCGAAGGACCAGTTGCACTTGCCTTCCCCTGATTTTATACATACGGTTCTGAGCCCTACCAATCGCAGCCCGCAAGTGCTGCGCAGTCTGGGACAATTGTTCAACTCAGGGCGCCTGGCGGGTACGGGGTATTTGTCTGTTCTGCCCATCGACCAGGGAATAGAACACAGCGCGGGGGCCTCATTTGCCAAGAACCCGATTTATTTTGATCCGGAAAATATTGTCAAACTGGCTATTGAAGGAGGTTGTAATGCCGTAGCCACTACATTTGGCGTGCTGGGTATGACCTCCCGCAAATACGCCCACAAAATTCCGTTCATCGTTAAAATAAACCACAACGAACTGCTGACCTATCCGAATAAGTACGACCAGATCATGTTTGGCTCCGTGCGAGAAGCCTGGAATCTGGGGGCGGTAGCTGTGGGAGCAACCATCTACTATGGTTCCGATGAATCAGCCCGGCAGATTGTGGAGGTAGCCCGGGCATTTGAAGAAGCCCACCAGCTGGGTATGGCTACCATCCTCTGGTGTTACACCCGTAACAATGCCTTTAAGAAAGAAGGCGTCGACTACCACCTCTCGGCGGACCTGACCGGACAGGCCAATCACCTGGGTGTCACCATTCAGGCCGATATCATCAAGCAGAAGCTTCCGGAAACCAATGGAGGCTTTAAGGCGTTGAATATGTCCGGTTCCAGCTACGGCAAAACCGACGAACGGATTTACACCCAATTGACTTCTGATCACCCCATTGACCTGTGCCGCTACCAGGTAGCTAACTGTTATATGGGCCGGGCTGGCCTGATCAATTCCGGTGGCGCTTCTTCCGGAGAGTCAGATCTGAAGGAAGCCGTCCGGACGGCCGTAATTAATAAACGGGCCGGGGGAACGGGACTGATTTCGGGACGCAAAGCCTTCCAGCGTCCAATGACTGAAGGCGCCTCTATTTTACGAGCTATTCAGGATGTGTATCTGGCACCGGAAATTACAATAGCCTAAAGGCAAATGTTAAATTCTAAATTTTAAGTGCTAAATATTAAATGGGTTTTGGATACTGGGTATCGGGTATTAGTCATTGGTTAATAGTCATTGATAAAATGATTATTCAGGATAAACCTAATACCTAAGTACTCAACCCTAATTAGATTAGACCATTCCTATCAAGTCTGTCATTCCGACGACCGGAGGAATCTGCAGGAGTAAATCAACTCAGATTAGCTTCGCTGAGAGAGTTCCTCCTGTCGTCGGAATGACAGGTGAGGGAATACTGGAAAACAGTCTAAACTAATTGTAGTGATCCACTTAATACCTAATACCTAATACCCATTTAACATTGAGCATTCAACATTCAACATTTCATAAACTATGTCTTGGTTTACCCGGAAAGAAAAAAATATTGTTACCCCAACCGAACTGAAGCGCGAAGCGCCGGACGGTTTGTGGTATAAATGTCCCGAATGCAAGAAGGTGATGCACACTCGCGAACACAAAAACCACGCATACACCTGCATTCACTGCAATTACCACGAAAAGATCGGCTCCGAAGAGTATTTTGAACTGCTCTTTGACAACAACGAATTTACGGAGATGGACGCAAATATGTCCTCCCAGGATCCACTCAAATTCGTAGACACCAAATCTTATCCCGAACGGATTGCCGCTACCCAAAAGAAAACCCGGTTAAAGGACGCCGTCCGGACGGCGCATGGCAAAGTAAACGGACAGACGCTGTCGGTTGCCGTGATGGACTTTAATTTTATCGGGGGCTCGATGGGCTCGGTAGTAGGGGAGAAAATCGGGCGGTCCATTGACTTCGCCCTGCATAACCGCGTTCCCCTGCTGGTTATTTCCCGGACCGGCGGTGCCCGGATGATGGAAGCCGGTTTCTCCCTGATGCAGATGGCTAAAACTTCCGCAAAACTTGCCCTGCTGGACCAGGCCGGTATTCCGTTTATTTCGCTGCTGACTGACCCCACCACGGGAGGCGTCTCGGCTTCGTACGCCATGCTGGGTGATTTTAACATTGCCGAACCCGGCGCCATGATTGGTTTTGCCGGTCCAAGAGTCATTCGTGAGACCATTGGTAAAGACCTGCCCAAAGATTTTCAGAGTGCTGAGTTTGTGCTCGAACATGGCTTCCTCGACCTGATTGTGGATCGTAAAGAGCTGAAAATGAAGGTAACTACACTGGTGAGAATGCTTGTTTAATTGTTGAATTGCTATATTGTTAAATTGTTGCTGGGACGTATTGCTATACGCCCGTACTAATTGTTGAATGGGTGTACGACAAAATGCAGTTTGTATTGATGACGTTGTTCCGCTTTTAGCTTCGCTGAGATAGTTGCAATGCGGAGGAACATCTGAAAAATGTCGTACACCCTGTTGAATTGTTTTTATCCTGAATAATTCTTTTCTGAAAGATTCTCCTGCTGAAGCTTATCTAAGCTTTTCAGCCATTTAACAATTCAACCATTTAACCATCAAACAATTTTACCGGTACTATCCTTTAACCAAACGCTTATGCTAACCCGTTCTATGCCGTTAATCTTCCTGGTTAACCTGTTGGTGATGGGCTGTCATCTCGTTGAACTACCCAAACCCAAACCGCCCAAACCCATTGAAATTACCCTGCAATCAGAAGCACCTTTCACCGTAGGAGCCGCCATCGACCCTACCCGCCTCCGAAACGATACCGCTTACCGTAGGGTGCTCAGCAAGGAGTTTGACGGAATTACGGCCGAGAACATGCTGAAAATGAATAACGTGCATCCCGCGCAGAATACTTACGACTGGTCGCGGGCTGACTACATTGTGCAGTTTGCCCTGGATGGAAAGAAAAGAATGCACGGCCATACCTTCGTCTGGCATCAGGCCATACCCGGCTGGGTAAATAATTTTGTTGGTGACTCTGCCGCCTGGGAAGGCTTGCTCAAAGATCACATTCTGAAAGTGGGTGGCTACTACCAGGGAAAAGTAAGCTCCTGGGACGTAGTAAACGAAGCTTTTCAGTCCAATGGCAGCCTGCGTAATACGGGAGAAGGCGGCAGTATCTGGCGGAGGAACCTCGGCCCCGATTACGTGGCCCGCTGTTTTCAATATGCCCGGCAGGCTGATCCCAAAGCCGTGCTGTTCTACAATGACTTCGGTCAGGAAACCAGCCCGGCCAAGTTAAAGGCTATGCTGGACATGGTGACTGATTTTAAGAAACGCAATATTCCCATTGATGGAATCGGTCTGCAAATGCACATCAATCTCAACACGCCTAATGAAGGCATCGCCAACGCCATCCGGTCCAGTGCCCAGACCGGCTTGAAGGTGCATATATCAGAACTAGACGTTGCCATTAATCCGGGGGGCAGTACCAGCATAGAATTTACGGATGAACTGAAAGAAAGGCAGCGGCAGAAGTTCTTTTACGTGGTTAAGACTTATAAGGAACTGGTACCGAAGGCCCAGCAACATGGCATTACCACCTGGAATGTGGGTGATGCTGACAGCTGGCTCCGGTCATATTACAAGCGCAAAGACTGGCCTTTGCCCTTTGACGATGCCTACCAGAAAAAACCCGCTTATTATGGCTTTATAGAGGGACTGCGTTAAGTTGTTCGTTTACGGTTTAGTGTTACCAGTTTTGAGTTTTTGGTTTATAGTTTCCGGTTGCCAGTTTATAGTTTCTGATTTAATTCCTTCCTCACAGGGAGCAGACGTAGTTCGCAGCCCGTTAAACTAGAAACTACCAACCAACAACCGGAAACCATACACTGGAAACAGGCAACTGCCAACCGGAAACCAGCAATTATAAACCTGAAACCTCCATGCGTCTGATCCATCATCCCATTCTGTGTAACTACTACGTGACCTATCGCTGCAACGCATCCTGCAGTTTTTGCGACATCTGGGAACGTCCGTCTCCTTATGTTACATTAGAAAATGCCGAGCGGAATCTGACGGATCTCAAACGGCTCGGCGTGAAGGTAGTCGACTTCACGGGTGGCGAACCTCTCCTGCACCGGCAAATAGATGAGTTACTGGCCCTGGCCAAAGCAAAAAAACTGATTACTACGCTGACCACCAACGGTCTGCTTTATCCTAAATACGCCGGGAAGTTGCGCGGGAAAGTGGATATGCTCCACTTTTCCCTCGACTCTCCCATCCGGGAAGAACATAACGCCCTGCGCGGGGTGGCCTGCTACGACTCGGTGCTGGAGTCCATCCGGGTGGCCCGTAAGCTCGGTGAAAGACCAGATATCCTCTTTACCGTATTTGACCACAATATCGGGCATATTGAAGCAATCTGGAAGAATATTTGCCTGCCGGATAACCTGGTACTGATTCTCAATCCGGTGTTTGCGTACAATGCCGTACAAACCGGTGGCGGACTCTCCGAATCTTCCCTGACTACCTTAAGCTGGTGGGGAAAGCAGAAAAATGTCTATTTGAACCAAGCTTTTATTACACTGCGACGCAATGGAGGCAACGATCCGGCAAAACCAGTCTGCCGGGCGGCCAGTTCTACCATCGTTATTTCTCCGGATAACCATTTGGTGTTGCCCTGTTACCATCTGGGATTAGAGACAATTCCTATTGGGGATAATTTGTACGAAATTTTTCAATCTGACGAAGTAAAATATTGGATCGCACAGGAAGGCCGCTTGCCGCAGTGTAGAGGCTGTGCCATCAATTGCTATATGCAGCCTTCTTTTGCCGTCGAAATGAATCAGTACTGGTGGCAGGCGCTGCCCAGTACCTTAAAATATAGCATTGCCAAACAAACCTGGAAACAATTGTTATAGATTGTCGATGTTCGATTGGCGATGTTAAATATGGAACAGGGAATATGAGGTAATTTGAAAGATTTATCCTGCCAAGTTGTTCCGCATTATACCTATCTCAGCGAAGCTACGTGCGGATGAACCGCTGTAATCTGATAGTTTTTCTTCCATCGAACATCGCCAATCGGACATCGAACATCAGTATTATCCGCAGGCCTCCCTACAGAATTATTTGAAAAACAATACTTTTACAGCTTTCTCTTTTTGGCTGCTACTTAACCCTTTCGTTACATCTAGTGAATATTGCTCTTTTCTTTGATCCGTTAAATGATCTGCCCGGCATTGATTCTTTGCCGCCGGATGCACTGTTTCACTGCATCGAATGCTACGGGGAGAAACAGCCGGCGTGGCAGAAGTCACATCTGGCCATCATTGGTATTCCCGAAGAGAGGGGCACTCATTCCAACAAGGGTACCAAGATTGGTCCCGCTGAAGTTCGTCAGAAACTATACGCCCTCAAAAAACCGGTAGCCTCGTGCCGGATTACTGATCTGGGCAACCTGCGGTGCGGGGTCGATCTGCAACAAACTTACCTACGTATCCGGGAAGTATGCGAATCGTTGATGCAGCATGGGGTGATTCCGGTGCTGGTAGGCGGCTCACACGACCTGATGTACGGCCAGTATCTGGCCTACGAAAGTTTGGGAGACCCTGTTTCGGTACTGAATGTGGATGCGCTCCTGGACATGGATCATACGCCTAAAGTTGCCGAACACGAACGGCATCTGCTGGATGTACTCATGCACGAACCCAATTACCTGTCTACCTTTACCCAACTCGCCTACCAGCGTTACCTGACCTCCCCCGATGCCCTGGCTATTCTGGAAACGCTTGGTTTTGAAGCCTACCGGCTTGGCCAGCTCCGAGACAATTTCCGGGAAGTGGAGCCGGTGATCCGGGAGGCAGACATGCTTAGTTTTGATATTACGGCCATTAAAATGACCGATGCTCCGGGCAATGCCAATGCCCATGCCTTTGGGCTCACCGCTGAGGAAGCCTGCCAGTTGTGCTGGTACGCCGGCATCAACGATAAGCTCTCTTCGGCCGGGTTTTATGAATATAATCCCCTACACGACCAGCGCGGCCAGACAGCCGAGATGGTAGCAACCATGATCTGGTACCTGATGGAGGGGTTTTACCACCGCAAGCACGAGTCGCTGGTGGACGAGACGACTCATACCCGCTACACCGTACCTTTCTCCAGCCGGTCCGATGTTTCACTGATATTTTACAAAAGCCAGCGGTCGGAGAAGTGGTGGATGGAAGTGCCTAACCCAAGGCATCCCGGCAAAATGGCCGTAGTCCCTTGCAGCTACACGGATTACGAATCCGCTACGCGGGGCGAACTGCCTCAGCGCTGGATCAACCGTTATGCCCGGCTGGGCTAATGGCGGCATTTATTCGTTTTTTTTACTGCATGCGTATTTCAATTGTTCACTCCGGTAAGAAAGTAAATAACCATCATCTGACAGATCAGTACCTTCAAGAATGCAATTCAGGTAGAAGTACAATAGGTATATAAAAAATGAGCCCGAATAGGTACTCCCCGCATATCAGATTAGGGAAACAATATAGTATAATGTTTATAATAAAAAATACGCAT
>QQTW01003305.1_pt1 | contig 11888 bp, 15 predicted proteins | sample 1904831 | NCBI WGS metagenome assembly QQTW01 (sample SAMN09435610, study PRJNA476489) | Subsurface metagenome, whole genome shotgun sequencing project. | reverse complement strand
TCAGTATCCCATCACATCATACCGACGAGAACGTGAGCCAGCATTCTAGCGCTGAAGAGCGTTGTCGCGGTCTTAAGTATGTCGAAATAATAGTACGTAGTCCATGCCAGGACACGAGGAAAGACGGGGAATGCGATAGTCAGCGCAAAGTCAGCGAAAAAAAAACTTCCTTAGAACAGGCTAACAAAATTCCTTCGAAAGAGCAAGGCCACGAAATGGGTAATGGTGAAGCTGCTTCGGTGCACATACAGAAGTCAAGCAGTGCTCAAAGCTCTACAGAACAAGTCCCAGAAAAGCCACGGCCTCGAAAGGCGAGACACAGTAACAGGGTCTTTAAGGTGTTTGAGGATGAGGAAGAGGCCGGTACTCTGCCGACGGTGAAGCATCTGCAGAGCTCAATATCATATGAAATGGACCCGCCCAAGGAAAATTACGATGACGACGTTGGCATGCCGGCGAATGCCGTATCAGATCAGTTATTGGGTGACTTGATAGCCAGGGTTCAAAGCACTCAACGACAGCATCGGCCACCGGCTCCGCGGTCCACGAATCAAGCCACCCAAGACGCACGACAAAGTCGAAATTGATACGCAGCCATCGAATGTAACAGATCCTAATCCATCCGCAGGTATCATGCGCGTTTTCCACCCTCGGCCGACCGCGACCGACTATTTCTGATTTAATGAACGCCCTTACGAACTATCGCAAGGCTTGTGTCTCTATTTCTTGCCTCTCTGTAGACTAGCGCGTCTCTCACTGCTTTTGTTCGGAATCTTTGCAAATGTTGGAAGAGCTCTAACAATCTAGTCAAGAGTGTATGTGCGCTTTGCCGGTGTACAACTGTGCAAAGGTCCGTCCTTGCTGTTTGCGTCAAATATGGGGCTTTGGGTAGCGAGAGCGCACCATACATTCCAATGCCGCATTCGGCGTTGCCCTGCCGAATATCGCTTGATCCGGGCATTCTTTGTCACTGCTCTAACTACATCACAATGAGAGACAATGTTACGATCATTCTTTGATTTCACCTGCATCGTGATTATCTTGACCCTACAAGCCTCCGCAAACCAAATTACAATCACCAATGCTAATCTACCAGCTCACGCAGGAGCAGCACACGTCCAAGCACTTGAACAAGGGTGGCAATTCTCAAGGGGTACAGCCAGAAGGCAAGTCGCCTGCAGGCAACGGTATCCAAGGTGGTCAAGGTTCCACTGCACTTGTGAATCAAGGCCTTCAGCAAGATCCCCACCCATAACTACTACGACAGAAACTGCGGATCAAGCGCCCCTGGAGCCCATACAAGGCACGAGTGGCCAAGTCAGACCAGGACTACTGAGCAGACGGAAAAGAAACGGGGAAACGTTCAAATTCGAAGAAGATGGATGCCCAACAAATTGAACCAGACACGCAGCCTATTGCCGCTCATGCCTTCGGCGGTCTATACCGGCCCAACTTTCTTGCCGAATGGGCTGGAGCTGAGTGTAACAAGTATGCCTTTCTGAATTGCTCCTACTTCAGCCATGCCAACGGCCATGCCCCCAGTCTTCTACAACTGAAGCAGCACGCCCAAGCCCTGTGCAACCTCATCAAGACCCTTACTGTGATCGACCATGAAACTGACACGGATGACGCCTTTGACTGGCTGGAAGATCTTGACACCCTATACACCAATTCATCAGAGTCCCACAATCTTCCTCTCAACAGCGTGCGCAATCAACTCGGAGCTAACTTCGACGATGCTGCCGGCGCCGGGGACCACTTGGGGGCCTGCTCCTTCGCCGGTGGCAGCGGTCACCACCGTGATCTGCCCGCCCACATAAATCACGTCAACGAGCTCCTAGAATGGATCGACCACGAAACCGCCCCCGAGGGTGGCCTCTTCTCAATTCTGCCCCATCAAGAAGACCCAGGCCGCGAACTCATCCAAGACTCCATCCTTGGTCAATGGCTCATCTATACTACCACTCTCGTTCAACGCGTCGCCGAACTTGAAGCCGAGGTCGCCAATTCCCGTGATGTTCTCGCTGGCGAAGCCATGGTGCCCTTTCAACTTAGCTCGTCTGCTCGCCTGGTCGAAGGCAAACCCCTCCTTTTCCCACAAGACCGTTACGTCCTTGCGAATCTGACACCCGAACTCTGGGACGTCCTGAACGAACTATTGACCGCCAAACAACAGGACCAGGAAGCCGCGAAACGAGCCACGGCTCTTCAGCTCCATGCACCGGTGGACGGAGATGCTGTGGATAACACCAACCCGCTTGAACCGATTGTCTCTATTGACGTCAGCTCCCGCCTGTACCGCGTTGATGGTTCCCGAACGATTTTTATAACTCCCGCTCACGCCCTGCACCCCGGCACATCCGCAACCCGGACGATGGAATCCCGACCTCTTGTGCAGACAGTCGTGCGGCCTCGGGTCGGCACACGCACCACGGCATTGGAACAGCGTGACAATACCAGACTGAACGACTTGCACAGGTTGTCTTTGGAGCGCGGACGGCAGATTCAGACCTTGAAAGGACGTTTAGCAGCCGCCAAAGAGGTTATCAGTACGCTACGGCATGAGGTGGAATTGGCGGAATTGAGAGTTGGGGAGCGTCGGGAGAGCGATAGGGCCTTGCTGGCAAAGGCTGCGGCTGCGAGAATGATTGGTAGCGTGGGAAAGGGTGACGACGTTGTAATGGAAGACGTACCACAGCCACAGCCACAGCCACAACAACCACCAGCCGCGACAGCTTCGACACGGCTAACGGGGGGGCGGCGAACAGTGCCAGTAGCACGACAACCATCGGCGCCCGGAGCTGGGACAGGGACGGCTACCAAGACGGTTGTAGTCCCAATCACCCATTGAGCTTTGCGCCGATGAAGTTTCATCTCATTTCCTTTCTTCGTTTTCGGTGTAGGTTGGCTTGGAGTCATGCGAGGTTGAATAGAATGTAACAATGGGAAGCTCTTTGCTAGTCATGATAATCTCCATTTGTACGGACTGTCATGTTGCCCGATATCGAGCCGAAACAACATTGTCCCAAAGGGATTCGTTGTGAGTTTTTGAGCGGTATCTAGGATTCCGATCTTTGCGTCAACAAGATGGTCTCAGTAAGAAGCGCGTCATCCCTTGGCTGCAATTAACAGTACGCTCGTATACATTCCTGCATGTGGTTTGATAATTACTCTTGCCCTGATCTCTATGCAGTTTCGATTCCTCTGGCAGATACATAGATTGTGCATGGATATTTCCAGCAAAGCCTCGTGTGGCATTCCTACAAGACTGAGACGTTCGTCCGACACAAGATAAGAAGCATGTGAGATTACTGTGGCGCAAGTCAGCTCCTTCCGAACGAATACATTTACCCAGTGCCTTGCAGGGTTAGAAAGCTTCACGAACCAGGAAATAGTCCGCCACCGGCTTCTTCGCCGGCATCCCCCTCGACGTCTGAGGGGCAGCTTCGAACACCCTGTACCTTCTCCCCGGCCCCGGTCGCAATCCAATTTCACTCGTGTAATTCCCTGCCAGAGCGCCTGTACTCCTGCCTAGATCGCCGTTACTCCTCGCCACAATGCCGCCGTTACTGCTATCCTCGCCTAGCTCCAGGATAGCCGCGACGTTGCCGCATCGATAACAGTAATTCGGTGCTGACCACACGGTGACGATGCTTGAATCAAACATTTCTTTGAAACCCTCCATAACGAGTTGATGAGCTCTTGCAATGAGCGAGAGGTCGTTGCGGTGATTGAAGTGTTTGACTATGTCGGCGCCGAAGAGAAAGCCGGCTCCACGTGGTGAGAGGCCCCAGCCGTCGATCTCATCGGGATCGCTCCACAGTAGATCACACATGGCGCCTTCGTGCGGTACTTCTTGCTTGCGGTCTAGTAACCGAATCTTATCGACGCTATCGACGAGAGGACTTAGGCCTCCATGCACGCAGAGTACTGCACCGCCTCCTGTATCTCTTGAGCCGCCGCTGTCGCCTGACGCGCCTGTACCAGCTGGTCCTGCGTTTGCGGGCGTGCTCGTCTTTGGCGACGCGGTAGGTGATGCTGTCGTCAGAGTTCCGCTATTTTCCGTCAAAGGTCTGCTCCGGTTTCGAGGAAATCTGTTCAGAAGCTCTCCATTCGAGTTCAGGATCTCAATCTCGATGTCCTCATCGTCTGCGGGTATAGTCGTCTGCGTGTCCGTAACGCTGGTAGATGTAGGTTCCAACGTAGAGCTCGCCCCCATGACCAGTGCCCCCAATGCCAGATAATCAAACACTTCACAGCAATATCTCCAAACATTCGCGCTGCCATATTTTCGTATACATTCATCATAAAATCCATAGACCGTCGTGATTTGTCGTGATTCGTGATTCCCTCTTATCAGTGTTATTCGGTCCGGATATCTCACTTTGAGACAAAGGAGAAGAAGGAAGGATTCGAGAGAGTAAAAGCCTCGGTCGACGAAATCGCCCATGAAGAGGTAATTGGTGTCTGGTACATCTCCACCGACGCGGAACAGCTCCATCAGGTCATGAAACTGGCCATGTATGTCGCCGCATATCGTCACTGGGGCATCCACTCCCACCACGTTCCCCTCTTCGATCAGCAGCTCTCGCGCTTTGTAGCATAGCTCCCGTACTTGAGCTTCGGGAATAGGTCGACATGCTCGTAATTGCGCGATTGCTCTGCTCGAACACGTATTAGCATGATTGTTGTCTAGGGCAAGTGGCGTAACTTGCTTATCCAAGTCGCTCATGTTTGTGCTCCCAGCATGAGCCTCTGCCCAGGCGCCGCACGTTAGCTGCTTGAAAGCTTTTCAGATCGAAGGCGAGAAAAGAGGCCCCTTAACTCAGCGCTGGTCTATTTGACTTGCATCAACCTTTGAGCAATTTTAGTCCTGGTTTTACGGGGCGATAACGTTAGTATGGTCAGGAAGAGTCGTCGGGGGAAGAGTTCTTGATACGCGGGCCTGGAGAAAAGTCTAAGAGTTTAGGGGGGCAAATGAGGTTGAGGTTACTATCCTCCGACGATGCTATCGACCCTAAGTAACAGTATTGTAGTGTTGAAGAGAGAGGCTATTTGGTATAAAAGTTCTGAGCGATTACAGTACATGATTGGCCGTACGGTATGTATGCATACATACGAGTAGAGCTTGCCATTCAAAGCGGGAGTTTCTATTCTACAGAAAACGCTAGTAAACTACTAGTAAATATTAGTAATCTCTATTGTAGAATCACATGTGAAAATGGGAATTAGTAGTATATAGAACGCGTAAAATTTGAAGCGTGAATATGCACAAAACACGTGTAAACATGGTGTTTTGAACTATATAGCCTATATAGCCCTCCGCCCCGCCCACCTCGCTGTCGCCCCTATCCTTCCAGCTCCTCCCAATCGATGTCGTCGTCGTCGTCCAATGCCTTCCTCCGCTCCTCCTTCATCTCCTCGCATAGCCCGCCGGCGCGAAGCTGCGAATCCGTCTCCTTTACCCACTCCCACGGTATATCCGGTATCCTCCCAAGCAACTCGCCCACCCCAGCCTTTCGAATAGGCCCAGTAATCATGCCGAGGTGGCTAATCCACTGTCCGAAGATCTCGTTTCGTGCCTGCTCAGGCAGGGAAGCCGCGTGCTCCTCCAGCAAGTAGTAGCGGGCGAGGAGGCCGTCGCAGATCTCCCGAACCTAGTAGTAGAATTAGCAGTAGTTCATAGAGAATAGAGTCACTTACCTCGAGTCTTCGCTTTGCTGGGGCCCCAATCTCCTTGTACAGCTGCTTTGTGCTGTACTCCACCCCCATACCCTCGTAGATCTCGAAGCCGCAGTCTTCAAACATGAAGGCGTAGCGGTCCCAGTCCTCCTCATCCTCCAAGATCCCGCCGAAAAGGTGCTGCTGCTGCCAGATGTGGCTGCAGGGAAGCTGATACTGCCGAAAAAAAAGGCAGTCACAGCTGTTGTCGTCGCTCAATTGCCGGGGCGAGGCGCTGTGCATGTTGTTACTGATTTGCAGCTCCTTTAGCACAAGGAGCTGCACTGGGTAAGGGAGGCGACGCATTCCAGGGAAAAACACCGTATCCGAAAGGTGTAAAGACCGGAAGTCGGCCCGAGTCTTCTCTGCCTTTCTGTCCCATTGCACAGCGACGTTAGCTAGATGCTGCACAAGACCAAAAAGAGACCACTTAGTCATCTCTTTTTTGACCCGATGCTTCAGCGAAGCATGTCAAGACTCCACCACATTCGTAGACGGCACCTGCAGTAGCAGGGCCGAATGGCAACGCGCGTGCCAGGCCCAGTCGGCCCGAGTATTCCACCACTCCTTCTCGACGTAGTCGCGTTTCGAGGGCGAAGCCGAGTCCAATGCCCGCTGGATGCTCTCCTCGCATCCAGCTTTTGTCGTTCTGCTGAAGAGAGCGGCAGCGAGGTGCTCTCGACAGCGTCGATTGGCCCTGCCAGCGAGCCCTCGCTGCAGGGCTCGCTGGCTGTGCACTTGGCACAGGAGGTGTTGAACCTCCATCTCGCCGACGGCGAGACCACGGAAGGCCTTTCGAACGGCGCACTGTTCGCCGGCGGAGTCGTCCGTAAGCATGTAGCGTAGGTGCCACCGATCGTGGCACCAACGCTTAACCTAGTATAATGTTAGTAAGAATGCTGTGAGACCGGAAGACTTACCTCTCGTAGCCCTGCAGCGACGATGTCGCTGTCCTCCATTGCCGTGAGCATATGCGCTCCCGGGATCCAGTTTCCTTCCTCGTCGCGAACTACCAGGTTGTAGAGTAGCCAGCCGAGCCTATTCGTGCAATGGGTCGAGTCCATTACAACGAAATGGCCTCGGCGGCAGAAGGTCGCAAGGCGTTTCAGGTCAGCGAAGACCAACCCAGAAGAGAGCAAGCCATCGGCTTGTCGAATAGCCTAGACACAGTTAGTAAATAGTAGTAGAAAGGGCCAGTAGCTTACCTGGATGTTGACCACGTGCCAACCATCCTGCTCCAACCATTCCCGAGCAGCTAGTCGCTGCTCCTCCCATGTCTCCTCCCCTCCCTGTCGTCGCCCATCCGGATGCTGCTTCTTCCAGGCAGCGCCGGCGTTGTGCACGTCCTTCAAGGACAGCCAATGGCCTCCAGCGACAAGGAGGGCTTTTCAATCCGCGGGTCGATCGACGCCACGAAGATTTCGGGCCACATCAGCTACCTTGTAGCCGCTAGCTACCTGGGCGGCAGCGAGCTCGCGAAAGTGGGAGGGCCTCTTCCAGCGATCCGAGTCTTCCAGCGTGTGCACATGCTCAGTGCACACGCCTGTGCGGCTTACAGTCACGCAGTCACCATTGGTGACTACGCGCATGCGCATTCCACAGCCAATTGCTGTCCGCGACGGCTTCATTCGCCGTCGAACCTTCTTTCCTTCCCCTTCCGGCACCCAGTCTTTCGTGGCGTGGAGGCGACAGCGGTAATACGCCGTCCGCCCAGCCTTCAGGCTCGCGGGAGCGCCCACCGAGGACCAGATGTTGTCGACGTATGGCCAGTACGTTCGAAAGTCGTCGGCCGTGAGGACGAAGTCGTCCTCAACCGCGAAGAATCGAGGGCGTAACGACGCCACAGCAGGAGGAAACTCGAACAGGGCGCTTACGGCCATGATGTAGGCGACGGCGAGGCGTGACGACGGCGACGGCGACGGTGGGCACGTCAAAACACCAAAAAAATCGGCGCCGGCGAGGTTGTGGAGGAGGAGGAAAAGGGGTGCCTACTCATTGTTATTAGGACGTGTTTTAGTGTGTAAACAGTGCTTACTCATCTACTTAGTAATCATAAATCCACTTAGTAATCAAGATTTATATGTAATAATTAATTACTAGCACTTCTGTAGAATAGAAATTCCCTTCAAAGCTCGCGCTAGTCCTTGAATCTTAAAAGACGAGACAACAACCTCACTCAGCTTCTACGAGTATGTTCTCATGAGTACGGAATTGATTTCAAGTGCGTCCCCGATAGGATACATTACTCACCAAATGAAGACAAAACACCCACTAATTGATGTGCTACCCAGCCCCAATGACCGTCCGATAACCCAATCTCCAACCTTGCTGCCCGAGGCACTTACCACCCTACCGTGATCCACCATGCCACCCCATCTCCACCCCCGGTCGCGCTGGACAACATCTCTGTTCACAACCACGCTCCTAGCATCATTCCTTGTCGTTGGCATGCCGCATATCCTACCTTGTCCAGTACCACGAACGGATTTTGCAGATGCTGGGGAGATTGGAGATGGGCAACGCAGGCGGAGACGGAAGAGACCCGCTGTCGCGGAACCGGTCGCTCATGCGCTTGTCGATGGCAAGGAGGAAGACTTGGTGGAAGAGGAGATCTTGATGACGCGCAAAGCACGAGAATGTCCGGTGCCGAAACCGAGTGGGTTGATCGGAGAAGTTTTAGGGTTCAAGAAGACCGACCAGGGACACACGCCTTCAATAAGGGTTGAAACGGTCGGATCAAGGTCAAGGCCTTCAAGGGAGGATTGATGGGTGGTTGAGGGTGAACGGAGGCATTACTGGCGTACGGCGTTGGAAAGGACTCTGTTTGCATTCATGTACCACTGCTCAGAAGAGCCTGGAGCCGACCGTTCAGGGCGGTCGGGGCATTCAAGTTCTTGTCTACGCATATCGCCGATATACTCAAAGCTCATACCTATCATCACAGACCAATCATCTGATAGGCAATCCTTTCGAGTTCGATCGTCTACTGTAGGATCATAGATCGTCTACTGTAAGATCCAGGAGTCTTCCAGCAGGAACCCGCTTGCATTATCCCACACCGTTGCCCCTTGGACCCTTACGTTATAAAGCAGTAAATCCATCCGTGGGGCCTAATGGAGGACCACTGTCTTTCTTCCTTAATGTACAATCCCTCCTTCCCAGAATATCATTTAACTAGCCCAAACATTCCTCCAAATAGTCCGCCCGGATCCCCACCATCCCCACCTTTCCTAGCCTCCCGCCGAATCCACATTTCCATCAATTCTCGATCCTTCAGCTCATCCACGCTCGTAAGCTTGGTATTTTGTTGCGGTTCCTGTCGACTGAACGACAGGAGCGTCGGTATGCTAGTGATCTAATCCCCGTCCCAAGCATCTCGAAGTCAGCTCCTATCTACAGGTTTCAAACCATCCCTTGCTACTTGCAGCTCCTCCAGGGTATCAAAGACATACCATGTATCGCATCCCCAAATCTCTAAGCATCGGCGAATCCATCTGCACCTCCGCGAACCCTACACCTCCCACATCCTCCCCCACACCCTCCCGCTCAATCATGTCCTGTACAAAAGGTAAGACGACTTTACACGACGAACACCAATTTGCGGTCCATAGCGTCAATAGCGGCGTGCGGTTGGAGTTAGAAAGGATGAGTAGGGTTGTCAGTTCCTCCTCGTTGCGTACTCTGTGGATTGCATCAAGCGGTCAGCGTACGAGCACTTAAGAGAATCATAAATCGGCAAGGTCGGAAAGGGTTCAGAGGCCTGAGAAGATGTGCATATGACGTTTACTTACGTGTTGAAGATGCGGTTTTTGGCCTGCGAGATGGGTGTGTGGCTGAAATTTCGGGTCGTATAGCGTTGAAGGAAAGAAGATTGGCCGCGTACAAGTTTTGTTTGGGCGATAAATCGCAAAGGTGGCATTGCTATGGTCATTGTGTGGCTTTTGATTGTTTGCAAAGGTTCGGGATGGAAGGTGATGTCAATGGACTACAAGGCGTAACTGTCGACTATGGCTAGGGCTGCGGCTGTGGCTTACATATAAGGTACGAAGAGAGGCATGAACAATTAACTACCTTCTTTTTACCCTCGTCTCGAAAGATCTTAAAGGAACCATTTATTGCGTACTCAAATCGAAAGTTCCATAATCCGCAGCCTTTGAGTCTAATCGCTATCATAATTACCGCTATTCATTCGCAGACCTCATGGATGGACCTCATCGACACATGCACCTCGCGCGGGCAATAGTCTAGGCTGTCATCTGTATGCCACCAGAACACTGCGTTATCTCCCACTTCAATCACAGCGAAATCTGGCAAAGGACCTAGCAAGCTGTTCTGCTTGCATAGTAAACGATTGATCCGTAATGGGATGTCGGAAGTATTGAGGACAAAGTACCCTGTGAGTGCCTTCCCTGCCGCACTCTGTCCCCTAAGCATTCTGATGTCCAAATGGGTACTTAGGAGCGTCGAAGCCCTGCTGGTTTTTGGCAGAGGACGGTTAATGAGAGGCTCTGCCAGAGGGCTGGAGACTTCGTGTCAGAGAAACGAAACAGTGCAACAGGCACGACAGGAATTACCCACAGTTTGATCAAACGTTTTCCGTCAACCCATTGTTTGTGTAGCACAAACTTTGGCCCATTGCTCTGCTCCTGCTTTTGCTCATTCGTGTGTACCTGTTTCCCGAGATATGCCACAAAACCATTCTCTCGATCGGTCGACAGTGGTGCCAGTTCGGGCTGCGAGCTAAAAAGCATCGTCTGCCGCATGCCCAGATTTCCATATCGCTCCTTGCTGGCTTGTTAAATTTGATTGAACAGTTCAGTGACTCCAGTCGATGCCTGCTCGAGCAAGTCGCTCGTGAGCTCAGCTATACGCCCCGACAGAGCAATGAGAGGAGAGGGCGTTGGAGCTAGACTTGATACAGCAAACGGAGTACTCGCATCGATGAGGGCAATGGATGATGGAGATACGTCCCAATGTGCCTGAGGCGTTGTAACTACCTGGTCTTGCCCTCTTAAATGGCCGTGAAGTCATGATGTGGACTGAAGTCTCCACGCACTGCCAATGTAGCCCGACGTTGGTGAGAAGAAGATTCTGGTTAGAGTTGGCAAGTATCTTGGTAAATAAGAAATTTCCAGCTCACGCCAATCCAAAGGGGCCGTGATCGCTTCCGTCCACCTTCACCAAACGCACCAAAGAAGCCGATGTTGCCATATGCGCTCACTTCGCTGAAAGTGACAAAGAATAAGGTTAAGAAGTCCTGAGAGTGGGCCGGATCCGGCCAGGAATGCTGGCCTCCTTTCGCGACGTAAACATAAATATGGTAACGTTACTACTCGTAAAGTGACTATCATATCCAAAATATCGTGAATACACCAATGATGTGATGCTCCATACACCTAAGCTAGACCACCATCCCTGAAACTCCGACATAGTGCTACGGTCTGAGATGCCTATCATATCGGTCCATGACAGTGAAGACCGTTGAGTTGTCTACCTTGCACTCCGTGTTGGGAGCACAACCCAGTTCAGCTTTCACTTGCTCGGAGCTAACGCCCGTACCCATATCAGTAATGATGTTCGTTGCGAAGGTGCAAGAAGATGTATCCGCGTTAGCATCCATCTCGCCGGTGAATTCGTAGTTGACGGGTGCCGCCCAACCTTCCGCCGGCATCATCTGATACGCTGGATCTGTTTGCGAGAAGTCCTCGATTGTGAACAGCACCTCCGTATTGGGATAGATTTGTGCTGCCGAAGGAGTATCCACGTCCGAACCAGCGAAGGTGGCTTGATGGGGATGCGCCCTGATGATCGAAGCAGGTGGCGACGAGGCTGAGACGGCCTTCGAGTTGAAGGACGACGATGAGCACGTGGACCGTTGCGGACTACAACCAGGTCTATCTCCGGTGCATGATCGGCGTGTATTCAGCATGGTATCCAGCGTACCGGGTCCACACGGAACGTCAGGTCTGTCGATGGACTTTCCGATATAATCATCTATCTCTGATTCGGGCATGCCTTGTTTGAGTAGCAAAGTGCGCAAGATCTTGTTTTCCTCAGCCACCCTTCTGGCGGCAGCACAAATCTATCCCAATACGGAGGTGCTGTTCACAATCGAGGACTTCTCGCAAACAGATCCAGCGTATCAGATGATGCCGGCGGAAGGTTGG
>QQTW01003304.1_pt1 | contig 11890 bp, 8 predicted proteins | sample 1904831 | NCBI WGS metagenome assembly QQTW01 (sample SAMN09435610, study PRJNA476489) | Subsurface metagenome, whole genome shotgun sequencing project. | reverse complement strand
AGCGACGAAGAAGCTAATGAAATGGAGCAATTGGCGGACGGTACTCCCACTGATTCCTTCCAAGTTCAAGATGCAACAAACCGGAGAACTCTGATCAAAACAAACGACGCTGCAAAGCTGGGGGGCGGTGCTGATAATGGTGAGAAGGTGACGAACGCTGTGATACTCAGTGGACCAACTGGTTGTGGTAAGACAGCTGCAGCTTACGCTGTGGCTCAGGAGCTAGGTTTTGAGGTCTTCGAGATCAACGCTGGGAGCCGGAGAAGCGGAAAGGATATCTTCGAAAAGGTCGGTGACATGAGCCGTAACCACTTGGTTAGTCAGAATCGCGCCGACGCAGCCAAGGAGACAAGCCTGGTGGACGAGGACGTCCCCGTTGTAGACGATTCGCTAAAGCACGATATCGAGATTGGAAGGCAAGGCACAATGAACGCATTCCTTCAGCCCAAAAAGGAGAAAAGAAAGCCAACTACCACAGCGAAGCGGCCGGAGAAGAACCATACAACAAAGGCCAAAGTGAAGCAAAAACTCCAGAAGCAATCTGTAATCTTACTTGAGGAGGTTGACGTACTATTTGAGGAAGACAAACAGTTCTGGGCGACTACAATGGAGCTGATTTTACATTCGAGACGGCCTGTTGTGATGACTTGCAACGACGAGAGCCTTCTCCCGCTCGATGAGCTTGCGCTTTTCGGAATAATTCGCTTCAAGCAACCTCCTATAGAGCTTGCAGCAGAGTATCTATCTTTACTTGCCGCCAGTGAAGGCCATCTGCTCTCCCGAGACGCCGTGACAGCACTGTATCAGGTCAAGGGCCAGGATTTACGAGCCTCGATCGCGGAGTTACAGTTCTTCTGCCAGATGGCCCTTGGTGATCCAAAAGGAGGTCTTGGATGGATGCCGAACCAGCCGCTTGCCGGGAAGACCGAGAACATTGCGCAGGAGCGGGTCATCAGCGAGGGCACGTATCCAAAGGGCCTGGGCTGGTTTGGTCAGCAAAGTGGATCGGACGCTCCAGAACAAGAAGTTAACTGCGAGATCGATGCTCTGTTCGCAATTCGTAGTGACTGGGGTATTGATTTGGCATGCAGTGACGACTTCCTACCAGCGGAAACATCTCACCACTCGCCGACCGCCCATCATATCGATATGTTGAAGGATCTAGAGGCCTTTGACCTCGTCCTCGGCGCTCTAAGTGCAGCGGATACCCTACAGTGCCCCGGTTTCCGTCGATCACTTGCTTTGCCTCTGGATGTCTCTGCACCGGAGATGTTGGAGAAGGATCGAATGAATTATACCGAAGGGTCGACATTGCTTCAAACGGACCCTCTGAATGATTGTTCTGGCGTTAGCGACTCCATCGCAGCCGCTCTGAGGGTCTTCGGACGGCGGACCCTCTTTAGTACCTTCCAATCATCTTCATTTCAACCCTTGGACGAGCAATACATCACCGATGCCCTGCCTAGAATTATCGAAGCAGAGAATTGTCCGAAGCCAGTCACAAGTCAAGCCTTCTCCATGGCCTTCACGCCACTTTCAAGACCCTCCCGAGGCTCCCAGGCTGGCAAAGGTCCTCTTCGCTCGACATTCGAGTCTCCGACCTCTACGATAGTTACGGACATCGCGCCCTACGTCCGCTCCATAGTCTCGTACGACCTTCGTCTTGAGGAGCAACGGAAGCAGTTGGAACTAGCGTCCCAGACTGGGCGGGACGGCAAGCGAGCACGTAGGACAAGAGCGAGTCGAGCGGCTCTGGAGGGCGGGAGCAAAGCCAACACGAGAAGAGAAAGATGGTTCCCCCTAAACACTGATTTTGTGGCGGTTCTGAAAACGGGAGGAAAGGGATGGCAGGAAGTAGCTTTGAGGATAGGTGCAGCTGAGGGGCCGGAAAAGGGTGGTCTTGATGAGGCAGAGGGTGGAGCGGAGAGAAGGGGCTCTGTGAGCACTCTTGGGAGTAGGGGATCAGAGGCCAGGCGGCAGTAGTTGGCAGCAAGCTTTGGGTTGGTATGGAGGGGGCCATGGGAGGTTACCTGCTTGAGCATTTGCATGGGCTTCTAGAGCGCGATCAAAGATAACTATAGCGTAGCTTGATTGCTCACTCGATCTCGGAATGAGCTTGTCATATCCTTGAAGCCCACATTCTGATGATCAATACTCTTCCCGGCGACTTTTCTCGTGAGCTTCTCAATGATCTGACTTTCCAGCAAGGAGCTTCTTACACCCCGGTCCCAATCCTCTCATCTTCCAGAGGAGATCTCTCCGCTCCATACTCGACCCGGTTACTCTCAGCTCATTGCTCGACCACAATCTTTCGCTGCGGTAGTTGTTGACAATGGAGTCGGCACGTCGATATCTGGCACTCTAGCTTTCTGCACAAAGTACACCCCTTTCCAAGACACCCGATGCATCTACTTTATGCTAAGGTAGCAATCATTTCTTCCTCTGGCTTGGACGTCGCCTAGCGGTAGCCCTTGAGGACTGTTCACCCATTTTGTTCCATCTAATGACCACGGGCTCATCTCTGCACGGCGTTATGCGATGGATTCAGCGTAGACCTTGCACAGCCATAGCAAAGCGGAGATGACGAAGGCGCGGTAGCACTGTCCGCCAGCTCACGAGGATGTTCTTGCTCTCCACTCCAGCGCAACCCCTCGTTCCCTTTCGCAACGGGTAGTCTGCAGATGTGGCAAACACGTCCCACTTCCGCATCTGCGAGAGGAGCTACCAGTCTGCCAGAGGTGCGGACGACGTTCGCAACAATACTGGGGTAGTTCTGCTCTACAGATTCAAAGTATTGGCTCATTAGGTCTTCGATCGTGGTGTTCTTCGACGAGGGCACAATATTTGGCAAGCCTTTTTCCAATACAAGAGGGGTAATAGGTGGAACCGTCATCGTGGTATAGGCTGCGATTTCCTTTCGAAGGAGATCACGCATGGGATAGACGACTTTGATGCCGTGCGGGACTTGCCCGTCTGCGGTCAGCCAGGGAATGGCTCCGCCGCGCCCTTTTGCAGTTTCCGACAGGGTTCGTTCGGCGAGACGGGTAGTAGAGTCGCCGTAGAGAATGCTTGAACAGCCGTATTCTTTGGCGAGGCAGGTGATGAGGCGGCATCGGAGGATGGAGATCATGTCTGCTCTGGATGTTGCGGAGGGTAGGGCAGCTAGAAAATCCTCAAGACTTTGTCGCTTGGAACACGCCTGCTCATTTGACGTGGAAGGACAACTCAAGAAGGTGTCCTTCAGATCTAGGCTAGCGTCATGATCGCATATATCCTCAAGTTTGGCGATGGAGTAGGTAGCAGAAGGGAATCGATCTTTCAAGGAACGCCAAACAGCTTCATACGTCAGGCCTTGGACTGCAGCAGATTGATCGATGAACAAGACATGAATCCTGAACGAGCAACGGCCGCTCCGTTCCTTTTGATGTTGCAAATGTTGGTCTAAGATATGGAGTAAAGAAACGGATGAGGGACCAAGGGAAACGGGCAGAAGCAATGACATCGGAGCATCATTGAACGCCGCACGTAGCTTGTTAGATTCAATCCTCTTCTTAACTTTGGTTACGACGTATCTCCTGAAGCAGTGTCTGGTTGATGTTAGTTACCTTCTGCTTTCGGGTTTCCACGATGATTGTACTGGCATAGATGTTCATTGCGCACTGAAACCGAAGCGTGGGGCTGCTGGCATCGGGCGCAAGAGCTTGTGCTACAGGCACCAGCAGCCTCACCTGGAGGGACAAGATTGTGCATCATAGGCCACTTGGCACCACGATGCCCTCGAAATATGCCTCGAAATGGGGGCCACTACTGAAATAAGATCGAAAGCGTGGGCTTAGCTGACGACTAGAGTAAATCCGGCGCTAGTGGAGCGGAAACGCTAGTGAAGCGGAAAGGACCGCAGCTCCTTCAGCCCTGTCGTTGATGAGAGGCTGAGTTGTTTGGACATTTGCTTGCTTGTAGGCGTGTCAATCGACTATAGTAGCCTTATCATCTGCCTCTCATGCTTTTGGACTCTCCGCTCAATTGTATCTTGAGCGTTGCCGTTCTTTCCGGCGAGCTTAGGTGACGGCCTACGGAACCCTGCGAACCTTCAGTATGAGGAGATCCCTTGCAGGTCTGGTTGGCATCGCCTGTTCCGCGGTTTTCGCCGGCGCGAACCATATCGGCATCGTAAGCTCAGAGAACGGTTGCGTGGGAAACGGCGCTGACGACACGATTAGGACAATAGCAAAGACCACAACCGGCAGCAATGTTCGGGCATGTACAGCAAGAAAGCGTGGGGTGGAGATACCAACCCCTTTATTCAAACCACATTCGACAAAGCTGCTCCACCAGATGATCAGGATGTTTTTGTCAGCCTTGTGGTGTTCGAATTCAAGGACGAGGACTTAATCGGAGTGTGGCCATCGCCCGATGCCCCGGAGGTACCATCGTCCGCTGTTAGTGCTCGTGCTGAAAGATACTGACACAGAGCGCCAACAGAAAGAGTACATATGTACTCAGCCCAATATAGACCAGAAGTTCTGCAACTCTACGCAGCTAGGTGAATACATCTTAAGTCCCAATGCCTCGAGTACCAGACGAAACGAGATCCTGTCGAAAAAGGTCAACCTCAGAGATCCTCAGGTTCCGAAATAAGACGTAAAGAAGACCGGCTACTACTGCGTCAGTTCTACTCCTTTCTCGGAAGGGGCTCAATACAAAGGCGAGATCAATTTCAGAAACGCATATGGCAACCTACCCGCCGCGCAAATCGCCAAACTCCCCTTCTATGCCGGCATTACCATCGTCTACGCCGTCATTGGCATCTTCTGGGGCTTCCTCTATGTCCAAAACCGCCACGATATCCTCCCAGTTCAAAACTACATCACCGCCATCATTGTCTTCCTCATTGTCGAATATCTCATGACCTGGGGCTTCTACGACTACCAGAACAACCACGGCTCCAATGTCGTCGCAAAAGTGCTTCTTATCATCGTGTCCATCCTCAATGCCGGCCGTAACTCCTTTTCCTTCTTCCTCCTCCTCATCGTCTGCATGGGCTACGGTGTCGTCAAGCCATCCCTCGGCAAAACGATGGTCTACGTCCGCTTCCTCGCCATCGCGCACTTCGTCTTCGGCGTCATCTATGCCGTCGCCTCCCTGTCCATCACCCCTGACAACGCCGGCCCGCTTGTCCTCTTTGTCATTCTTCCGTTAGCTGGCACACTCACCGCCTTCTACGTCTGGACGCTGAATTCCCTCAACTACACGATGAAAGACCTACTCGAGCGCAAGCAGTCCGTCAAAGCAATGATGTACAAGAAACTCTGGTGGTGCATCCTCGCTTCCATCGTCGTCATCTTTGGCTTCTTCTTCCTTAATTCCTTCACTTTCGCCGAACGCTCCGCCCCTGACTTCGTCCCTAACCACTGGAAAACCCGTTGGTTCATTCTTGACGGGTGGCTCAACCTTGTGTACATGGTTGATATCGCGTATGTGGCGTATCTGTGGCGCCCGACCGCGAATAATCGCCGCTTTGCCATGAGTGATGAGATTGCGCAGGATGAGGACGGCGGGTTCGACATGGGCAGCTTTGGAGGCAGTTTGGATGAAGAGGATGCGAGAAGTCCGACGAGGGAAGAGATGATGAACGGGGGTGGTAATAGAAATAAGGGGGATCTGAGCCCGGTGCCACCAAAGCCCGTGAGTGAGGGAGGAGCAGGAAGGGGCAGAACGAGTTTGGATGGTGAAACTATCTTTGCGGTGGGCGAAGATGGGGATCGATCTAGTATGGACGAGTTCGAGAGTCCGAGGAATTCCGAAGAGAGGCAGAAGTTGACGGGGAAGAAGGGCTGAGTGCAACTCCTGAGGCCGGTGCGAATGGATTCACGTCTCCGGTCTCAATCAAGATGGTCAAAAGCCCATTGATTGTATGCTTAACTCGATGCACCTGGTACTTTGCAGGTGGTGAATGAGGCGTTTCTGGTGGCTTTATCCAGTGGGAACCTGGAAATTCTGGTTACGGTTGACTTAGTACCCTTGGTGGACAAACCCAGTTGAACACCGATATTTTTTGATTATCCAGCTCGACTTTTGTAGCTGGAGGAACCTGACAGTGGAGCTACCGTGGCGGTTTGGAAGGATACATTATCCAGTTTAGATTGAATCACTATGCCTAACCGAAGACATCAGATCCCCAAACGATCGACCTATCGGTTTGAGCAGGTGTAGTTCGGTCGGCTCGAGAGAGCCGCACAAACGGTATGTCGAGAACATCAAGGCTCTTTGGAAGACTCGACTTCTCGACTTCTTCGAACATCAACATGCTTCCGACGCTCGATGCCCCGCCCAGACTTCAAAATCCTTCGTCCACCATCCTACTCAAGTCCCTCCTCCCCTTCTCTTTCCCGACCAAACTTCTCGCCGTGGCACAAAGCCACACCTTCGGTCCAATCTGCTCGCCTTCTTCGCCTTCCACGATCCCTTCGATCTGCTTCGCCACTGTCCGATTTGAAGTCAGCGTCGACAAACCTCTGGTCCATCCGTAGAAGAAGACGCTCTGATTGATTGAGGTCAGTGATTCCTTCACCTTTTGCGCTGCTGGCGGGAGATGTGAGATATCATGTATGTCGGAATCGACCACTCGAATTGGGAGAATCCAGTCGGAGGGAATGGTGTAGTTGCTGAGTTCGGCGAATCCGCGTCGTAGAGCCTCGGGCTTTTCAGGCGTTTGACCGGGGAGAAGAACGAGGAGATCTGTTCGCCTGCGCTCACTTTCCGTGCCGATTGTGTCCACGATCTCCTGCATCCTCCGCGCTGCTTCTTTGGTGCAAACGAGATCCTTGCCAGCCATTACAGGCCAGAGTGTTGAGGGGAGGAGCTGCTCTTGTTTTTCCAGTTCGATCTGACGACTGATGGCCTTGTTGAACCATGGTTCAGGGGTCGTGGCCTTGTGGCTGAGATCTGAGACTAGTGCAAGCAGGATTGTGCAGTCGATGTTGAGGATCGACGTCAGGTTAGCGAAGGGGTTGGGGGCGATGTTGCTGAAGGCGAACTGGGAATCTGTAGGTGCTAGAGGCCCAATGTGGACAGTTGCGCCGAGGGAGCGAATGGTATCGAGGATGCACGAGATCTCTGGAGGCGGTTCTTTGGAGATTTTAGGAAGGATAACACTGACGGATGGGTGCTTGTAGTGGACCTTGTGCGCCAGGGCCGCTTTACGAAGATCTTGGACTTGGCGAATAATCTCCACGCGTTCATCGTCGTTCCTGTTTTGGCAAATTGAGTCCTGACTTTTGGCTAACGTTCCGTTGTTAATACTTGTATGGGCAAGACCGTCCACTAGGAGACCGTTTTCATCGCTATCGGAGTCACTGTCTGCACCCTCCCACTCTGCTTTTGCCAGCTCAAAGAGGAGTCGAGTCTCAGTGACCGTGGACACTTTGATCCATTGTTGCCCGTCTTGGGCAATTATATCCACCAGGGCACATCCTCGTTTGGAACATTGAGAGCGTTTCAAGTTACGTGTGGGCGGCGTGTCCCAGTAGAAGCGCTTTGTGAAGGCCACCAAGCCGAAGCATGTTTTCGCAGTGTCCCATACCGCTGTGTGAAACGGTAGATTTGAGGAACGCAAGGCGTGCGTAGTCCGGTCTGAATCAGGGTTTGCGGAGCGGAGCTGCTTTCGATTGTCATTACGCGGCCTATGATGAATCTATAATCGCTCCCAGTGGGCCTGTTGACGAGGTGCTGGAGAGCGATTGAGATCGATCACTCACTCGTTCCAAGGATTTCAACTCCGCTGCAATCGAATTACGAAACGGTTTGAGCTCCACACTCTGTTCTTGCTTGCATTCCCGTAAATATTTCTGGAAGGCCTCGAGCTCATTCAAGAGCTCCTGGCACCGTTCGACCAGGTTTTCGGCGAGAATTGCACCCTGCACCGAGCTTCTATCCGTTGTATCCGTCAAGGCTTCGAGTGTCATCTGTAGTGAGGCTCGAGTGGTGTGCCTGCATTTCAAAGCGCCCGAATTACGGAGGAGCACCTTCTCAGAAGTCCAAGATCCCGTTTTGCCATCCACAGAATCGGATACGGTGCTTATCGTAATCAGATCAATCTAATCGTGAGCCGCGCTAAAATCGAAGCTTATCCGCACTTGTTGCCGCAAACCATTGGTTGGCTACTATGTAGCCAGGGGTTAGAATCCTCTCACGAGAGGAAAACACTTTCGACAAATACGCATATTAAGTAATCTAAGTCCTGTGCCCTGCGTGCCTGATCTCAATGGATCTGAAATGCGTGAAAGGCTACGACTATTTCCCTTTCCTCTTGTTGCCATTCGAACAAGCAAATCCAGGGCGAAGCTAACCGCGATCATGTATGGGGTTTCCCCAGCGATAAATCACTCTTGTAACCGCTGCGGTGACCGTTCGTGTCACCAGTGCATGTATAGATAAAAGCGACGCACCATGGGCCATGCTTAGAGAGCAACGACCGCAGAATTTATTCAGGGATACGGTCGCGTTCATAAAAATAGATTATGCCTAGGGCTATATTCAAGGTTCTCCATCAGAAGCATAGCTTCAATTGTACATCAAAACATCTTCCTCCGATAAGCCCACCACGCCTTCCAGGGCAACCTCCAATCCCTCCTCCTCAACCCTTCGTGGAAAACATTAAAATCGGCCTTCTCCAGCCGCTCGAGCCACAGCCTCGTCGACACAGCCGGCATGAAGACCCCAAAAGCTCTCTCCACTTCATCTCTCTGCTGTGCAGCTTTATCGCTCTCTTTCCCTGCTGCGTAATCATCGTGGCCTTCTTCCCCCTCATGCTCAAACGCATGTCCCACATCCCCGCCGCCTTGGACGTTCTTCACCATCTGCCTGGCCGTGATCAGATGATCGCTCGCTCTTGTTGCGACTTTGAAGATCGCATCCTTCAAACCGGGGGCTTCGGCACCGTAGCGGAAGACATCCTCTTCCTTCAGCCCGACCTCTGCCATAATGTCGAGCGGCAATGTCACCGCGCCCTGCTGCGTTCGATGCGTATCCAAGGTGCCTCCCAGCCCAGCAGTATTGCTATGATGGTTTGGCGGCGGGGGGAAGGCGAGAAGTGGTACGCCACGCAGGACCGCGGTGATACCGACTGCTTTGCCAATGTGCGAGGCGATATGGTCAGCTGTTATTGAATGGAGCGGTAAGGCGGAAAGGGTAAGGTAGAGGAGCGTGGAATATGTGTTCTCCGCATAGTTCTCAAGGTGTGTGAGCGAGGGGTATGGAGCGTTGGTAGAGTGCTTCTCGCGAGTGGAGATTAGACGCAAGAACCAGGACTTGTTAAGGCTTGGTCTGGCGGGATCTTTGGTGCTTCGGAGAGAAGCGAGAACGGACGACAGAAGGACGGCTACAGGCTGTCTCGCAGGCGACAGAGCAAAGGCGGAGTTTATGGTATCACGCCAGAACTGGTAGCGCATACTACGGACCGGGGCAGAAGAGGATACGTCGGGAATGCGGGCGAGTTCGAGATTGAAGGCGCGAATGGCGAGGTGGGCGGGGCGGAGGGACGGAGGCAGAAATGTGGAGAGGATGTAGGAAGGGTGGTCATATTGCCTAGGGCAAGAGTAAGCATCTGAGTCTGGATAGGAAAGCCGGGGCATGATGAAAGGACGACCGCGCTTACATTAGAAGGTTGGTACAGTAGCTTGCTGCTTGGTGTACTTCTTCTTCTGACGCGCCGGATGTTCCGAGGCTCTTGCGGTCGGAAAACCTGACGAAACATCTTGTGGACTTTGAGACAACCGGCCGTAGCCGAGAGCTGTGAAAGGCTATATACATTCAGGTCAGCCCATGGTGTTCTGGTCTGTCTTTATGAGCCCGTCAAGGGGGCATAAAGAGCCCGCTAGGAGTCATGATTGTGGGCCAGTTGACTCCAGAGGCCGACTACAGTTACTAGAAATCTAGTTATGACGTCACCGCTCGGCGACGAAGTGAAGTCGGCACGGGGCATATAGACATCAATATCGATCTGTTCAAACGAATTACGCTCACAAAATAGGCGGTACCACATCTATAAATATCGATGTCCCACAAAGCGAAAGTAAGAAGCGCACTTCCACCTTCAAACACATCCAAGCACAAACATGATGGACAACTCGAAAAATCGTACATGGAAGGAATGCCGACATGAGCGCTGTCCACCTGCCCGTCTCCAATTTCCCCCGTATACGCCGTCCTCATGCGCTCCGTCGTATACGAAACATGTCGCGGTCAGAAAAGCTGGTGAAATGGGCAGACTAGAAACACTGAAAGGGTATCTTGTAGAGGATTATTGAGTGACATTATATGTTTGATGCGCTTGCCTAAGGGCAAGGAGCACCTCAGATTGACTGTATGGATTTTCGCAAGCGCATTGTAAAGTGCTGCCGTCTCGGAAATCAAGGATGACACCTGTACTTGGTCAATCGAGCTGACTCAGAAGGGATCATCGCGTACTTACTGTTGGGTAGTTCCTGCTGATCTTGGTCCGGGAGGTACGGCGCATTAAAGTCCGTGATTGGGTAGCGCTTGGGGAGCACCTTGGAATTCTTCGAAAGCGTCAGCGACAATATCTAGAGGATACACAGGACACAAAGGGACGCACATTGTCAGCTTTCGAAGCCGAAAGCACGAGGACCCCTTGCTCATCGATCTTCATGTGCCTCCGCTTCCATAGCAACGTATCGGGGAATTGGATGTTAACGTCCCCAACTTCGACGGTCAGCGGCCGTATCGTCTCACGGCTTGGCTCATTGTGCTCCACAATGGGCTCTTCTTTGATGTCCTTCCTTACGGGGCTCAAAGCAGAAGCGATACTTCGGCGAGACGCTGCCGATATGTTAGACATCCTTTTGAACAGCCGACTTTTCCTCGACTCTTTCCTCTCCTCTCTTGATCCGTCACAATTAGTGGCACTGTTGAGCGACGAATCGCTCATGGTACGGGGTAATTCCGGCTCACTCCCTCGTCGGCTAGGGGTGGATGACAGGCGGCTGGAGATTGAATCTCTACGAGGTGTCGGCAGCGGATCACTCCTCTGCGTACCGCTCGTTGACGAATTTGGTATCTCAGGAACCTTATTTTTCGATCCTCTGATGATTCGAGCGGTCACTGAGATGGATTCAGGTCGCGTCTTTCCAGGTTTGGTAGCCACGTCTATCCTGACTACACTGTCGTCTGCATTGTCCCGGCTCCTGTCGTTCGAATGTGGCATGGGCGAGAACGGCAACGGGGATCGTTGTCTCGGCGGCTGATCACTGGCCTTGGCAATCGCTGCTGCTGCTGCTTGGGAGGCGCGGAAAGAGGTCTTGCGTCTGTTGGTAGGATCAGAGGTGGACGCGGATGCCGTTGGCGGAGATGAAAGCTGAGATGCCGGACTTGTAGGACGGCTGGACAGCTGCTCGAGAGCCTTGATCCGTTGAGAGATCCCTGACGAAACGCCTAATTTTTTGGAGATTGGGGGCGACAGTTGAGCTCCGTGCAAGGGTGCATAAGAGGCAGAGGCTGAGCGGGCTGAAAAGAGGTCTGGTAACTTTGGCATCATAGGCTGATCATCATGCCGCTTGGGTCTAAAGAGACGACTTCCTGCACTTACGGGCCTGAGCTCATCCGTCGATTTCGACTCCGAGACCGACCGGGTCTGAGGGAAGACTGGCATTATTGGTGACTTGGACACAGATATTGGCTTAGCCTCTTGGACCGTAGCGCTCTTCAGTTCTTCCATGAAAGAGTCATCGGAGAGAAAGTGGTCGTCGGAATAATCCGGGGTTGACACCCTTTTGATTGGGTTGATGAGCCCGTGTCGTCTGGTGCGTCGTTCGCGTTGCTCGTCAACGGGTTCCATGGTTGAAGGCCTCGTCTCCCTAAAACTTTCTTCCTC
>QQTW01003303.1_pt1 | contig 11892 bp, 10 predicted proteins | sample 1904831 | NCBI WGS metagenome assembly QQTW01 (sample SAMN09435610, study PRJNA476489) | Subsurface metagenome, whole genome shotgun sequencing project. | reverse complement strand
AGAGCTTCATCCATCGGACCGCGAAACTCAGGGTTCGGACGTTCCACCAGCCTCCAGCAATTGGTTTTGCCCGCGCAACTTATTTCATCAAGGTCCTCAGCACCGCATACCACCATCGCCTTTCTGGCTCCGCTTAGTCTGAGCGCTTCTGCAAAGTGGAAACCCAGATCTCCGTTGGCTACACCCACAACCCGAGCTTCAATGACACTTTCAACGGGGTTTGCCAGAGGGCCAAGTAGGTTGAAGATCGTTCGAAAAGCAAGCTCTTTCCGTATAGACGCCACATGTTTCATTCCGGGATGGAATTTGGGGGCAAAGAGAAATGCATAGTTTGTGCTTTGGTAGATTTGGGGCAGGTTCAGATGAGTTACTGCCTCAATATTTGGTGCTGTTGGCGATACAGATGCCAGGAGATCTGCTGAGCCAGAGGTGGATGATGAAGCTCTATTTCCGTGTTTGCTAAGAAGTAGTAGTGACGATGCGAGTATTGATGCAGTTGTAGATATATTGAACGTTGAATGACCGTCACCACCTGTGCCTACAATGTCGCACTGCAAAATTCAATCAGTCTCTTGCAAGTAGTATATAACTGCTGCAACCTACCAAGCCTCCTCTATAGCTCCCCTCTTTCCTTCCCCGATCGCGTACGATTTGCCTGAGGGCCTTCTTATCTACTTGCGCCGCTGCTTCTCTCATTCGCTCCGCACATTTAGCAATGACATTTGCTTCACGATCTCGCCCAGTCACATGCAGGCATGTTAGCAGTGCCGCTGTCTGTACTGGTGATAGCTGGTCGGTAAATATATGGGATAGCGCCAGGGCTATCTCATCTGCGGTGGGCTTCTCTCCGGGCGAGCGACGGTCGAATCGCTTCAGCAAGGGTGCAATTGAGATATGTGGCAATGTATTTGTAGTCATCGCTCGAGGAAGTCCAATACTAACATTCGATCCACTTAGTGATAATTATAAGTTCTTTGGATAGCGTCTCAATTGAGCAGCCATTGACTTTTGGTCGTGGTCCAACTGGCAGAATCCTCACCGCCTCAACGAAGCTAGCGTGAAATGCATGTTATCCAAGCTATACCGTAGGTTTACATTCCGACATCAGTCAATTGCACCAACTCGGTAAGTCAGAGTCCCAGGAGAGGCGTTACTTTGCTCACTTTTGGATATAGGTCACAATGCCGCCACGATTACCCCCTCGAATACGTCTAGGACTCCGGAACCCCAGACTACCTTTACAGACATATAGACATGCTACTGTCGCTGCATCCATTTCACCGGCGCCTCTGCTTGAGCAAATGACTACCTTCATACCACCCTCAGCTTCATATCCACCGTCACAGCCACCGTCACATAAGCCTCCGCAATTCCGCAAATCACAACTACACCGACAATACACTTCCTTTCTGCGTTCTACGCCTCTGATGCTTCTCTTCCAACATAACAACCTCAAGTCAACAGAGTGGATGGGTATAAGACGAGAGTTAGTGTTGGCATTGCGGAAGGTTGACAAAAGTCTTGCAACGGAAGGTCGAGAGGACTTAAACTTGGCAGAGGGTGTCAAAATACAAATCATTAAGACGGGTATATTTGCAGCTGCTCTAAGGGTAGTGGAGTACTTTCGTCCCGATCCACAACCAGATGTGGAGGCCCAACACACCACTCGACCCAAGATGCTACCGCCAGCTGGTGACACAAGCCTCACTCATGGATTGTCGCGGGCAGCACATGACGCGGTCGTGAATAAGAGAACAACACACGCTCTCTCTCCTCTACTTTCAGGCCCATTAGTAGCAGTCACGTTCCCGACGGTGTCGCCGCAGCATCTGAAAGCTGCTCTTTCGATATTATCACCAAGTCCACCAAACTTCCCGGCTCCATTACGGCGAGTCAACCCTGGATATCACGATCTCACTGTACAAAGTGGTCTTCAGAAATTACTGTTGCTTGGCGCACGAGTGGAGGGCAAGGTGTTCGATACTGAAGGCACCAAGTGGGTCGGAGGCATCGAAGGAGGTCTAGATGGCCTACGAGGACAGCTTGTTGCTATGCTGTCGAGTCTTGGTGTTGGCATCACCAATACTCTGGAGAGTGCTGGGAGAAATCTGTACTTCACGGTAGAAGGAAGGAGGGGAATGCTCGAAGAGGAGCAAAAAGGCCCAGATGGTAGCTCAGAGGAGAACAAGAGCGCATAACTTTGAATGTCCATACAGAATGATGAAATCTGTACACAAACGTATCACTGAACAAAAGTGCAAACTCGGCCAAGATCGGCCTAGCTTCCTTCATTTGTAAGCTGATCCGCACGACAGACAACCTCAACATCAAACAATGCTGTTTCCACTATTTTTGAGACAGAAGGGAAGGTGATACCGTCGCACTCTCACCAGTGACTAGACCTCATCCTCGTCAGCAAGCTTCATCAACAAGCTTAAGGCACAAGGCAAGCGAGTTTCGAAGCTATGAGGGCCTACCTGTATGGCCGTACACAGTAACTCAGAGATGTATATCCAAAGACCAGAGCAACCGGGATTGAACATTTGCGCAATATTCAATGTGATCTTGACAGCACGTGGAAGACTTTGTTGTACGGAGTGGCAAACATGCTTGATTGATGCAAGTGCTCAAGTCTCTGTCTAATCACTCGTGTCAACGATATTGAGCCCAGCGTGATGCTCTATCCAATGGTAACACAGTTTCTCGAATTGCAAGGCACCCAGCCAGATGCACAGTGAATGCATCTGATCATTGCTGTACAAAATCTTGTTCACATTTGGCGATATCACTACGTCTACTTCCTTCAGCTACACTACTCACATTGACCAACTGGCATCATGAATCAACATAGCCGGCTGGAAGGCCTTCCAGGCGAGCTGAGGATCGCTATATTGTGCTTGGTTCCTGACGTTCCTTCGTTGATTGCTCTTGTGCAAGCCTCACCGACGTACCGCCATACTTTCAACGGAGATCAATCAACTGTTCTTACCGCAGTCTTGGCAAATCAGATCCCTACCGATATAATGCCAGATGCTGTTGCCAATTGGCAAGCGTCTAAATACCAGCCATGTAGTGCAGAAGACATGGTCGAATTTTGCACTCGGTTCAACGACGAGGGGAAAACTGTGTCGAGCCTTCCAGGCCCAGGAGAACCACAGTTAACACCATCCGATGCTCTTGCAATCAGTAATACTTACAGACACGTTCAATTCTTCGCGGTGGATTTCTGCTCGTCTATCTTATCGACTCACCCAGTCTCTGGTGAGTCGCAAGAATATTATACCCCACCGTCACAGCAGGAGATGGGACGTATACAACGCACGTTCTATCGATATCAGCTTTACCACACTCTCTTCCGCGGAGGAGAACCACAAGAATCTACAGTACAGGAACGCCGAATCAAGCACACACGACAGCAAGAAATCTTCTTCGACAAGTTCAGCACCTTGGAGAACGAGCAACTAGCTTGTATCCACGACTATCTCTACCGGCGAGTATCACTAGCCTTCGAAGACACGGCGGAGTATAACCGGTGGTGGGCCGATGTTTTCCTAGATGTCAAAAGCGACAGGCCCTCATTTACCGGTGGGAAAGAACATTACATTTCTTTTAGCCTGGCGTTTTTGCACCAGCTTGTTCTTGCCGACACGTTCAACGCTCGCTCCGACCTCCTAATGCCCTCTGACGTTATCAACGGGTGCTTCCTCGACGCAGTGCCCCAGTACTATCGAATGGAGATTCTTGTGAACGGAATGTCAGATGAAGATTATCGCCAAGCCATCAAGGCGCACCGCAACGACGCGGACACCGGGCCGATCGAAGCATGGTGGTGGGCCAATAATTTCCAGACACTGGCTCCGAGAGACATTGAGTACGCTTTTAGTACGGCAGACCTGCGGGAATGGGGCTATTGCATGTGGGATCTCGCTAGACATGGCGTATGGGGCACGTTGGACAAACCTTGGAATGGGAAGCATGTTGCGGGCAAGTGGCGTCTTCGAGTCAAAGAGGCATTGATTCTTTTGCGGGACAGGGTGAACTCGTAACAAAACGTAGCTCATCGAAGGACAACCATAACCTGCGGTGGTCGCGAGACACGGGCGAACAATCGATTCCAGTTTCCAAGCACATTGCGGAGCTATCGTCTTTTGTGCTCTGAGATCAATACCCTTGTGAAAACCCTCTGAGCACAGAGGCGAAGATCTTGAGGCGTTTTTCGAGTGGGTTGGCAGGTGTTGTGCACAGCTAACAAGCTACGATATTCACGAGAATCAAAATACCAGAGCAGAGCAAGGAACAGGAATGGAAGGGATGCAAGGATTGGGCTTCTCACTTGTTAAGGACTTTGGCTGAGCTGCTTGGCGCTTGAATCAGGGCTACTGTCACACTTTGACTGCTCGGAAGGTGGACGGTACAGGATCACGCAATTGTCATGGACGGTTACTTGTGGTTCCACATTGACAAATCATGGTCCACAGGCCCAGCGCTTTGGTTCACATGCCTAGCTTAAGAAAATGGCAAAGGTTACGATTGAGAGAGTTGTAGTGTATTTCCAACTACGGGCCAATGCGTGAAATAGTCATGATACATATGAAACACCCTTGCTCATGTATACTCCAACCTTTACACAAAATGAACGCCCACCTATAACCCCCTCTCCCTATTCTCCAACTTAGCATTCATCCCAACGATACACCTCACAAGATCCCAATCCCCCTCATGCCCCACCCAATCACAAACCACAATCCCCGTACTCCCATCCCCAACCTTGTTATTCAACCCACCCAACGCCTCCGTCTCATTATGCCTGCGACACAGGAAATCCACCACCGCCGGATTCAGCTTGGCAGCAATCTTCTCCGGCCAGCAACCGACCTTCCAGAAATTGCTCGCGGACAGGAAATTGATATAAAACGGCTGTTTGGGCGGCGGCTGATCCGCCTGCGTCGTCACGCCCGGCAATACCCATTCGACATCGCCCGCGCGCTCCAGATGCGCCGTCGCGTACTCGAGTTTCTTGTCGATGTTCTCCGTGTCCATGACCTCGTAGAAATCTTGCACGACTATGTCACCACTGGGAGCTGTTGCATTGGGCGTGTTGTCGGCCCATGTCGAGGCGTCAATGCACCAGCCCGCGCCCTCCCACTCGTTGCGCAGACCGTCTTCGAGCGCGAACCGACGGATCAGGACGATTTTATGCCGGGCTTCGCCGAGGGTGGGAATACGCGGCGCCGTGAACCAGTGGTTGACATCACCGGCGTAGTGATTGCGTAGAATGCGACTGAGCTGTTGATCCGTAGCGTTTCCCGTGCCTTCGCGCTTGACAGATATGATGACCGTTTCGCTCGGGTTGCGGTCCAGGAAGGCGAAGACGTCATTGACTAGGTCGCGGAAGTATTTGTTCCCGCTCAGCGAGACGGGGAAGACGCTGTGGACGAGCAGCAGGCCCTCTTTGGAGAGGTCGTCCGGGTCCTCGGGTTGTACGCGGATGTCGAAGAAGCGGATGCCGTTCTCGAGTTGTTCGCGTGGGCTGACGGCTTGACAGCGCACGGAGGGTAGGGCGCGGTGGTAGGTGGGCGAGTTGTGGGTGCCGGGGATGGATAGGGCTGAGAGGGGGGTCTCGTCGCGGAGCTCTTTCATCCAGCTGGCGAGGTTGGCGGAGGAGAAGAGGGTGAGGTGGGAGGATTTGGGGAGGAAGACGGCTGTGTAGCGGAAGCGGGGGTTTTGTGTGAGTGGGGTCAATTCGGTCGATGCATTGTTGGATGGAGGGAGGTCGACTCGATATCGCTCGCCTTCGTTCTCGAAGGTCAGTCGCAGGATCTCGGTGGGCGATTTCTCGGTAAGCTTGATGTCGGTTTTAGTAGTTTGGAACACGTCGGTCCTGATAGAGACGTCTTGGCGACTGAAGCTCTGGGCATTCTCGGCCAACTGAGGGGAGGAGGGGGACGTCGCATTGTTTATGAAGGTCGTGAAGTTCTTCGTGAGATTCGCAAGGCCATTCCCTGAGTCTAGAGAGCCTGGAGCCTCGTAACGTTCCAGAAGTTTCAGCTCAATAGGCGTAGAAGTGAGGTTGCGGATCGTGAGAGGGAGTGGGGAGCCCATGGCTGCCTTTGGACGATCAAATATCGAGAAGAACTTTGGGCGACCGAGCGTCGAGAACATGAAATTATACGAATCAAGGGAAGAGGTAACTTATATCTGATCTGAATCGGCAACTGAACATCAAGGAAACAGGCTGGAAAGGCTTCAAGCGACCCGCAGCTGAAATTCATTGGCAGAAGCCACCATAGCTCGATGCGGCTCAAGTAAAATATGCCACAAGCTGTGGAGCGAATCAATCCCAGCCTCTATAACTTATGCTTTATACTCTCAACAATGGGGAACGATGGCTAGAGAACATGTGTTTTCCTGTGTAACAACCATGTCAGAACGTCGCTTGGGCTGGTACTCTCTCTGTCTCACAGCATCCTACAGGGACAGAGTGAAAGGGTCTGTGGGGCACCAGCAGGGTCGCACTTGAATAGAAATATAGAATTTCTACCAACTCTTTTGGCCTAAACCTGTCTTCTGAATACATATCTTACGTTGAAGTCGCTGTCTCATTTCAAAAAAGAGTCATTAGTTGTCAAGATGCCATCAACATTATGCTTTAATAGCTTTCCTTACGCATGGTCTTTAAGGCCTCGACTGCACTTGACCAACTCAATGAGGCATACTTGATCAGGCCTCGAACGATGTGTCTGTCTCGGGAGTTTGCCATTTATTTGTTTATGTAATGAGATCCGAGGACACTGTATGATTGTCTTATACAAGGTCTGTTCTGTGGCAAGAAGATGATTGTGGGGCACCGGTGGGACTTATTGCTCCCCATGTTGGGTTATTTCCCCAGCGCAGTTGAGAGAGTTTCTTTTGATGTCTGTCGAACGTCTATATCAATCAAACCACACTACCCAATTGGGGTTTTCTCTTTTCCTCGTCCAACTTCGACAAATTCCACAACATATTACCCAATTGGGAACGCACTGTGACCTACTACCACATACTAGACTCATGGCAGCAGAAACGTCACGCAACTGTGTGCGATGGCTGAGCTGAGGCAGCAAAACATCAGGATCCATCATTGTACACAGCACCCTAATCTATACCACCTACAACGATGCACACAAGGACAAAGCGGCATGCACCCAACGCCCTGCCTCAGTCTGATACATGCAATGAACAACAGCAGAATGATTTTGGATTGTTCACCGTCGAACGTCTACACAGAGCATAACATACTACCTAATTGGGTTCAGGCATTGGGTTTCTACAGTTTATTGTTGAACGTCTATCAGCTCAAAACATACTACCTAATTAGGAATAGAGAGTAGGGGTTCACTTGACATTCGTCGAACGCCTACCACATAGCCTATGTAGGGTGTTTTTTTCAATCACCAAGATACGTGGACAACACCGCTTGCCAATGCAGCAACACTCTTCTACCTTGATATTTGAGCACACCAGTGTACGGGCCCTGATCGTGTCACTATTCCCTATTGAACATCTCCACCTACCAAAACATAGAACCTGAACAGGTCTTCTTTTGATTACCGTCGAACGTCTACCAACAGCGCAACATACTACCTAATTAGGATGTGAGGTCCAAGTTTCTTGCAATCCTCGTTGAACGTCTACCACATCCAAAACATACTACCTAAACAGGCAACGCTCCAAAGATGCTTCCTTGACCTTCATCGAATGTCTACCACATTGGACCCAAAGCCACAACTTACAGCTCAAAAGGGTGCTTTCTTCTGTTTACCGTTGAAAGTCTACACTAACTCAGACAATCTTCTAAATCCAGCAAAGGAAGACAGTGGCACCCTGTCTCTCGTCGAACGTCTATAAAAGCCCTGCCCTAATCTAATAGCCAGCTACTGATGCAGATAGCAGGAGGTTTGTAGGACCTCCATTGAATGTCTATGTGGGTCATAACAAACTACCAGATCAACAGCACAATGACTCATCATTATTGAAAGTCTACCTTTCCAGATCAGGCTTGTTGCAGCTCATAAGACCATCTTCATTGAGTGTCGATAGGGCAAGATATACATACCCCAGTGCCAACAACGATCGAACGTCTCAGCATTCTCGAATGCAAGCACTTCTTAGGCACATGTCATGTCTTAGAATAATCTTTCAATGAACGTCTACCACTCCGAACCCTAACCCGCAACTCAACGAACTACCCTGCCGTCCAACCATGCTAATTCCATTTCATGCGGGCTACGATTCTGTGAGCGCCTCGACTATGCAACGAGGCCATATTGAATTTCATCCATTGATAACGAAGTAGCTTCTCATGGAACTCAACTAGACTGCAGAGTGCTTTAGATAAGGGTTGTTGCGGTACAATCAATGACCTACAAGTTGTGAAGAGCGCAGGTTCCTGGCGACCTTTTGTACAGAAAGCGAGGGAAGGGATTCCCCATGCAAGATGCTGGGATTGGGGCTCTGCTTGGTTATTGAACCGGTCTACGAATTCCGCAGCTTGTCCGCAACGTTGAAGTTGGCGTTGTAGTGGCATTTGAACGGTAAAATGAGTGTTGGAGAGGAATGAACTGCCCTCCTCCGCCATAGTCTGTTCTGTAGGTGGTCTGGTAGAGGAGATCCGTCCGTGGAAAAGTTAAGTCGACATCGAGGATAATCACATAGACCTGGTCATGTGGTTCTTGGAGAAAAAGCAACGTGTCTTTCACTTGAATCTAATTCTAGGCTTGATTCAGAAAGGAAACTCGTATGAGTCAAGCGGAGAGCGCAAAGCTCAGCATCTATCTCAATCCGATCGAAGCCCAAGCACAAGCCCAAGCAGTATATTCCCAATCACAGCCCGGAGCCAACGGGCTTTACACCATTACCATCATCATCGACACATGCACACACAGTGTCAGTCCCGAGAAAGAGCCACAAGAGCCGTCGACGCCCCTAGAAACTGCCCTCGACCTAAGCAACGAGACTGCTACTCCACGACAAGAGAAGAAACAAGCGAATTTACCACTATTCCAGACATGCAAGCAAGCACCATCTTCCCAGGCCCTACCCTCTTGACCCACTGGGACAGATATACTCACTCATTCATAATCAACGCCAAACTAGCCGGTAGCGTCCCCGTCGGCGAAATCGTATCGCTCCCCTTCCTGCCAAGAGTCGGCTGGCCGCCCAGATTTGGAAAAAGAATCTCCTGAGCGCCTTGCATAACACCTTTCTGCAGGTTGGGGAAGAGCAGCGTAGGTTGATTGGGACCGTTGTTGCGTGCTGCTTGGGGTGAGAGGGGGCGCATGGGTAGCGAGGAGGGTTGGTCTTTCGCCCGAGTCTGTGTCTTTGTCTTCTTGGTAACGGTACTGGTTCCTGACTTGGTGACTTTGAAGGCGGTGTTGATTTTGAGGGCTGTGGTTGCGGGACGCTGTTTGATGGGCTTTTTGCTGGGTTTGGGTTTTGTGGGAGGTTTCGGATGTTGTTTGAGGATGTCTGCTATTGATGCGCCCTTGCTTGCTGGATTGAGCTTCGTTCCTTTTGTCGTCTTTTTGGGTCGGATTTGCTGTGCTTTTGCAGGTATTTTGTTCGGTTTCGAAGGCTTGAGTTTGGGACTGGCGATTGGTGTCAGGACTCCTTTGACTTTGTCGAATTCCTGACTGCTCTGTGACCTTTCGATCACTACTTTGACTTCACCGCCTTTCTGCTTTGCCCTCTCGACTTCTGACTCTGTACACTCTGTGAAACTGTCCACACCCTCCTCGTCCCACTTGCGCATGCGAGATTGCCGTGCGACTTCATCGCAATCGCCTCGCACTATAAGATCCCAGCAATCCTCGAACTCCTTTCCAGGTGGCTCCGGGCCCTGGTTGATCCAGATCGCGACACCGTCTCTTCTTCCACGGACTACCCCACACATTTCTCGGACAATTCGCCTCACACCGGGAATTTTCATACTAGTGCCCACCACAATGACCGCATCCGGTCTCATCCTCAAGTCGGAACTGACGACTGCTCCGATGGCTTCTTCGTCGGGGTTGTGTTCGTTGTAGAGGACAATTCTCGGCCGAAGTTTTCCAATCCCATGACTGCGTTTACCGGCGATGTTGGTACGCACTGAATCCATCTCTTCGCAGACACTACAAGAAGGCGGTTCGGGACCTTCAAAAAGCGGCGCTCGAAAGTCTGACAAATGGTTGCATTTGCTGCACACCATCTTTTCAAGACCGCCGTGCAGCTGGACGGTACGCGGCCAAGGTCCTTTAACATTCAGAGGTACACATGTTGCAAGTGGAGGAAGGGATGTATCGATCCCATCAACGTTCTGAGTATACAAGCGCATCAACCTTCCCTCATGCGCCAAAGTTGCGAGTAAATGGTGGAATGCTGTAGCATCGGCTGATTTTACTAGATGAGAAAGCGACCGGACCATGTCGTGAAACGAAGAGGTGGACGAGTCACTTCTATATACCGAGGCATCGAAGAGATGCTTCCCGGAAGCCTTCAGCTTGTGTTCACTTCGTAGTGTAGAGAATAAACCGGTAGAGGACCGAAAGTCTGGTACTGCGCTGTAGGTCAGAATTGAGGCCGCCACAGTCAAAGCTGGGAAACGTACTACCAGCCGATACCGAAATGCCTGCACCCGCGACCACCACGATTTTTCGTTTCTTGCGCAGAACTTTCAGCAAAAGATCCAATTGCTTTCTCTGGCTCAAAGCGTGCTCTTTTGAAGACCTTGTTAAGTCTAGATATTCCGTAGTGCGTGGTTTGGGCTCGGTTATCCTCCTCTTCTTCACAGGCGGCTGGCCGTCCACTTCGACTATATCTGGCGCAGAACCCCCTGAACTTTGTGCAAAACTCGGATCTAGAGACTCCTGCGACGACGCTGGCGATGGATAGCATTGTGGTATAGGTGACAGAGGAGGTGATAGCGAACCGATGGAGCTCAGATCAGAAGACGAATCGTCCATGCTGTTATATGCGATCGCCATGTCGGTAAGTAAAGCGGCTCAAGCGCAAGATGAGCGACAATACTTTAAGCTCTACAATGGGTGATTCGAGATAGTCGGAGAGTGCACGGGACGATCAGTCCACTCTCGACTATATCAGCGCTTCGAAAGCGTTGCGCAGAAAGTTGATGGGGTGTGCGAAGGAACGAGGGTGTTCGGGTTCAGAGAGGAAAGGAAGCACCTCCCGTCAGATGCGGGAGCTCGCCTATCAAAACTAGTCTTATGGGGCTAGTCTTGTTGACATTGCCCCCATCTTTTGTTTACTGTCATACCTCGGCGACGGACAATGTTAGGTCGCAGCCGCCGCCGTGGTCAGCGCGAAAAGCTTCAATCCTACGATAAAATAGGAGCGGCTTGGGTCGTGAGACAAAATCCAACTGCTACTTGTAAATTACTTATATCATGTTGTACTGTACCTTTGCTCTCCAGAGTTCTGCTGCATGAGTCTACGCGGCCGGGTGGAGAGAATCGGGAGTTCTTCCAAGAAGCCTGCAACTGTGACCCCGGTACGATACTCCAAACCATTACCTTCACTATAACAACCATATAATCATTTCATTAGCCTCATCAGAAGCTCTGCCAGAATTTTCAGAACCTCCCGCTCGTCGTGCCAGGCGTTGTCCTGGATAAGGGTTCGATGGGAAGACTCTTCCTGCGGACTCTAATCTGGCCCTGTTCTGTTTTCGTATAGACATGGTGTCATTTTCCCCTAACAATGCGGCTTGTGAGCCCAATGATGGTCCCCTTTCGCCAACAATAGTCAATTGCTATGGAGTCCTTGGAAGGACCTGGTGTCCGCCGATGTATTACTGGCCAGTATAGAGATCCTTGGTGGTTGTGAAGGTAATGGTTTGGAGTATCGTACCGGGGT
>QQTW01003302.1_pt1 | contig 11895 bp, 5 predicted proteins | sample 1904831 | NCBI WGS metagenome assembly QQTW01 (sample SAMN09435610, study PRJNA476489) | Subsurface metagenome, whole genome shotgun sequencing project. | reverse complement strand
CTTTCACCACGCCCCCCGGGTTGACGGTAAGTACCGAATCGGGCGCCATTGGGTTGGAACGTAACCAGAGCAGCATCTGCCGGGCTCCGATGACCGATGCGTCCAGATAACGCGGCTCTTGTGTCTCTTCGTAAAGCTCCAGCAAATCCATCCAGCGCGGGGTAAAATCGGTGTAAAACAGGGCTTCGGTATCTTTCAGGCCGGCGTTGGTCTGGAAGTTGGTTGGGTAGTTCCCTAATTCCTGTTTGATGGCGGCATCGGCTTTCTGGCGCGCTTTTTCCAGATCGGCGGGGTTACGTAGCATCCGGTAACGCGCCAGAAAATCCTGCCACGAATCGCCCCCCGTTGCGGTGTTCAGGTTCAGTTTTCGCGCCGTTCCGAAAATACGTTCGGTTTCGAGCCGGAACGCTGAGGTGCGACCACCCATCATGTCGTGCAAACCTGATAATTCCCCGATTTCGACGCAGGGGCCTTTCAGAAAATGCGACGGACTTTGCAGCCGTATCGTATCGGAAATTGCGTACAGGTATTTCTCCCGCGACATCACGTACTCCATCGTTGGCAACGCCCTTCGCCGGTAAATTTCCATACTGCCCGTACTCAACGCGACGCCCAGCGCGTGCAGGGCCGATACATTCTTGACTGACCCCACTACATCCTGCACGTAGTCGGAGCCTTTCAGTTCCTCCACCCACCCGCCATACGGCCCCATGGCATAGTCAATCATGTTCTGGAGCGTCTGATTGAGCGAAACGGTGGCGTTCTGACGTTCTTTTTTGTAGTGAAAAATATCCTGTAGCACATACTGCGTTCCCGCGTACCAATCGCCCGGATGCAGCACGTAGCGCATCCTGAACGAGTACGTTTTTCCGGGCGTCATCTTCGAGTCCTCGCCCCCCAGAATCGGAGCGAACAGCATCGGGCGGGCTTTTCCGGCTTCGTCGCGGAGCACCAAACCAAAGCGCGAATTTTTGGTAAACGCGTAGCGGTACGGAATTTCAGCCGGGTCGGGGGCGACGCCTTCGGTAAGGCCGTTGGTGTTAACGAACGTAGCCGCCGTGAGGGCAAACGCTTCGGGAGCCAGATACGACCTGGCCGGAAACCTCCGCCACGACCACGTCATGGGCTGGTACAAAAACTGCACCTGAGCGGTATCTGTAGGGGTTAAACCCGTGAATCCGAGCGAGTAATAGGCTTCTTTTTTGGGCACGAACTGCATCTCAATCACCGGCGCGCCTTGGCCCGATGGCAACGCAACCCGTAGCGTCAGACGGCCCTGTGGTGTTTCGTTGAACGAAAAAACCAACTCGTTCCGTTGTCCTTGCCGAACGCTGGTGGCCTGATGATACGTAGCGGGAGCGGTTTTGAACACATCGCGCTCAATATCCTTATCCGAACGTTTCCAGCCAGCAATGGGATAGCGGGTTTTTTCGGCGGCTGTGTGTTGCAGATTGGGGTTTTGCGGGGTGCTTTGCAGCAACAGTTCGGGCCGGATGGCCCGACGCAAAGGGCCTTTTGTAACGGTCAGCGTTGATTTTGCCGTTAGTCGGGCGGGTACCGAAATCTGATACGTATCGTTTTGGATGGTTAGCGTTTGCTGGGCATGGGCAATGGAACCGCCAATCAGCGACCCAACGCATTGCAAAACAAAAACCAGCTTATTGAAACGCATTGCCAAATTGTGTTTAACTAGGTTACTGCCATTCATACGACCAAACCGTAATGCCAAAGGGCGGTAGCTGAACGGCCGCTTTGGCCGCATCCAGCGAACGATTATCCGGTAGCGATTTCAGGGTTCCTTTGCCCGAACGCAGCACCTCTGGTTTTAGCTGAATTGTGGCCGTCGTTGCCTGCGCCCGGTTGTTCAGCAATACCACAAACAGTTGTTTCTTATCGGGCGATTGCGCCAGTACGTAGTCTACGTTCGGGTTGTCGGGCACTACCGCACCTTCCCGAATAAGCAGGTTGGCGTCTTTGCCGTAGATGCGCCCCGGTGCGAAGCCGTACGTCTGGTGTGGGCCGACTTTAGGGGTCACAAACCCGCGCGGGAACGTCACATTGCCGTTCGACCGTAGCTCGGCTTCGGCCAGTAAATAATCGGTGAGCCAGCCAATTTGCCACCACGCATGATGCGGATACGGCCCGGCGCCCTTGTTCATGGTGTTCCAGTAGTACGAAGCCACGCTGGTTTGCGGGTCAACAAAGGCATGACGCCCCACGGCAGCGGCCCGCGCCATATCGGCAAAAATAGGTTCTTTGGTCAGGCCGTACAGGCGAATGAACATCCCCGCATGGCTCGCCAATTGAATGGGACCGTGTCGGTTTGACGAGCCAAAAATACCGCCGTGTTCAAAACTCAGCCCCGTCTGGCTAATCTCCCAATCTTCGCGGGCAAGGCCATTTACGGTTTTGGGCTGGTGGCTGGCTATTGGATGGGTGTAGATCGACGTTGTGTACACTTTGGCGGCTATGATGGCGGCCTCTTTGTAGCGATTGTCTTTGGTAAGGTCGTACAAATCCAGATACGCCTGCGCCGTTTGGCCAGTTGCAAAGTCGGGCGCGTAGCGGGCATCGCCACAAACGCCGAGGTAACTGCCGGTTTCGATGGCATTTTTCAGCATCCAGTCGGCCCCTTTTCGGGCCGCACCGAGGTATTTCGGGTCGTTCAGCAACCGATACGCAACGATCATGCCGTAGAACGTAGGCCGCACGTCCTGGATATCCTTAAATAGCTCGGCGTCGGTTGTGTGGTCGTAAGCGACAGCCCAACTGCCATTGGGTTTTTGCCAGTGCAGCAAACGGTCGGCTCCTAACCTGAGTCGTTGTTTGAGGTCGGCGTTGTCTGGTTCGAACAAGAGCATATTGCCTACGTCGAGCAGGGTGTAATAGGTAACGCCGATGGGTTCCATGACGTCGCCCCACTCTTCCACAAACTTTTTGGATTTAGCCAGATAATACTGCCCCCGAACGGCCCCTTCAAAAAAGCCGGGCGTGGTCTGTTGTTGTACCAACTTAAAATTCAGGGCGTACGGCAATACGTTCTGGGTCAATAGTGGGTCCTGTGTTGTCGTAGCGAGCATCCACATAGCGCCATAATCCGAGTTTTTCATGGCGTCTTTATTCGAGCCAACCACGCCACCCAGATACGACTGCGCCCCAATTTTCTTTCCTTCGAATTCCTCTACGTTCCAGAGCGACGTTTTAGAATCGGTGAGGTAGTGGTGCATTTTCTCAATCCGGTCGGTCAGCGATTGCTTGTTTTGCCGGATCGTCAGTGATTCCTTAAACCGGTACACATCGTATACGGCATGATTCAACGCCTTAAACCAGTCGCCGTTGATGAGGCTGTAGCGGAACGTATAGCTCACCGTTTCGCCCGCTTTCATCGCTGATTTTTGTTCGCCCAGAATAGGATAGTACAACGTTGGTGAAAGCTGCGCCCTGCGATTCATGTGCGACAGGCCAAGCTGCCAGTCGGTCTGCGTGATTTTATCGGTTTTCCACGGGTCGCGGGCCAGACCCGGCTCGGGAATAACGGACAGGGTCAATCCGTTACGCGTACTCACCATGGGCGACAAGGTACTGGCGCTACGTTCGCGATAAATAGCAGGAATCGTCGGAATACCGTGCCCGTAGGCGTAGGCCAGCGCGAAATTTTTCTGAAACGAGTTGCCCTGAAAATAACCCGGCACCGTCGCCCAACGCATCTCGGCTTCAGAAATCGCAGCAATGGTTGGGGTGGCCATCGAAAAATAGCCGTCTTTTTTGGCGGTAAGTCGCTGCGTAACGACTACGTCCGTCGGGAACGTTGGGTCCAGCGACCAGTCGGTCGTGATGGTGGCCATGTCGGTTTCCTGCCGAAACGTTACGTTGTTTTTGCCTGTTGCCTGAACAGTTGCCGGGAAAAAGTGAACCGCTTTTCCGGCTTTATTGAGCGATACGGGATTGGTACACTCGGCCCACTGACTGGCCTGATAATGGTATTTTGGGCCGGGGAATACTTGCCCGGTAATATCGCGGAACGTCGTATCGGGCGTATTGGACGGTTTTTCGGCGGCATAGAGCAGGGTGTGTTCGCCCGATGGCGTGCCTAGTGATTGCCAGCGGCTACCCTGCTTCACCTGAACCTGTTTTATGGCGAATCCCTGCGCCGTTTTCGCCCAAACCAACTTTACCTGGTCGTTGGCGAGTTGCGGGGTTTGCGCCAGACAAAGTCCCGAAGAAATCAATAATCCAACAAAAAATAGCGTACTGTATCTCATAAGTTTTTCAAACCGTCGGTTTCGAATGACTGCAATTTTCCGTCCGCATCGGTATAGAGCAAATAAGCATCTAACTCGGGGTGAGTTGCCAGAAAACGCTTCGTCTTTTCGAGTCCAATCACCATAAAGGCCGTGTCATACGCATCCGCCGTGATGGCGTCGGGCGCAAAAATCGTTACACTCAGCAGGTCGCTTTGCTCCATCATACCCGTTTTTGGGTTGATGATGTGGCTAAACACCTGCCCGTTTGCTACGTAGTGATTCCGGTAATTTCCCGCCGTTGTCATGGCCCGGCCTGGAGTGGCCCTACTGGTCAGTTTTAGGGTCGTATGCATCTGCTCAGGGCGAAGCGGGTTCGTAATGCCCACCGTCCAGAATTGCCCGTCGCTTTTTTGTCCATTTGTCCGAAGCTCCCCACCAATTTCGACCATATAGTGCTGAATGCCTTTTGATTCCAGCAGCTCGGCAATCACATCGACTGAATACCCCTGCGCAATGCCGTTCAGGTCAATCCTGACGTTCGGATTTGTTTTCTTTATCGATGTCGAATCGAACGTAACGTATTGAAAACCAACCAGCCGAAGCAGTGAATCGAGGTTTGCAACATTGGGTTGTCCGATGCGTTTCGGCCCGAATCCGTAGGCTTCGACCAGTGGCAATACAGTTGGGTCGAACGCGCCTTCTGTATTCCGAAATACCTCGTCGGCTTTTTTCAGCACCGGATAAAAATAGGGCGACCGAAACCGATGTTCCCTTCCCCGATTGAACGCCGAAATCTCCGAATCGGCCCGGTACAGCGACAGGCATTTGTCTATCTCGGTCAGCACCGAATCAATCGAAACCTGAACGTTACGTTGCCGTTCGTCGCGGTATTTTACGTGATACGTTGTTCCCTGGGCTTCCCCCGACAGACTTATCAAGGGCGTTTCGGCCGCTTTCATTCCGCTCAGCAGGAATAAAAAGGGCAGAAACGCCAGTGCTGGTCGGTTATGGTTTGGCCGTGGCAGGTTCATCCTTGATAATGCCCATCAGTTCGGACAGGTGCGATTCATACACCCCCCGTGGCGACGTATTGTTTTTCTTCGCTACGTAGGCCGCAAAGCCCACCACTTCGCCCATCATGCCGCAGGTGCGCATTACGCGGGTGCTCCCGAAGGCTACGTGCGTGGTGCTGATGTTCCGCCCGGCCATGAACAGATTGCTGATGTTTTTGGAATACAGACAACGGTACGGAATCGTGTAGGGCGCGACTTTAATGTGCTTGGTGCCGGCGAAAAACTCCTGCCCTTCAAAGTACTTGCTGTTTTTGGCGTCGGGAAAATGCAGGTCGATGGTCCAGGTAGCGGTGGCGGTCCCGTCGGGGTGTTGCTTGCCTTCCTGAATGTCCATCTGGGTCAGAATATGGTCGCCGATGATCCGGCGCGATTCGCGTTTGCCGCCGATGTAAGCTACCCAGGCCAGTTCGCGTTTGGCGAATTTTGCTTTCTTGTTGTTTTTCAGGTACGACCAGTTACCGAAGATGGCCCGAAGGTTATGATCACGAATTTTTTCGGCGTCGGTGATGGTGTTGAAATTACCGAAACCCGTTTCCCACTCCCAGTCGGCTTTGGGACTATCGATGTGGTATTCGTCCGAAAAAGGCAGTGCCCAGGGCGTTTCGGGGAACGACGAGGCCGTGTCACGCTCCAGCGAAGCCCAGAGATTCGACGTGCCGAGCGTGAATTGATCGGATTTTTCGGCCGCCAGCGACTCGCCCGTTTCGGCTTTGCTTTCGCGGCCAAAGCGGTATTCGGCTCCGGCCAGATGCCCCAGCGTACCGTCGCCGGTGCAGTCGGAGAAGTACGTGCCTTCGAAGCGGGTCTCTTTATTCGTGACAATATCCCGCCCGATAACGGCGATGATTTTGTCAGCAGCTTTTTCGGCTTTGTAAACGTGCGTGTTCAGAAACAGGGTAATGTTCCGCTCGGCTTTTACGATGTTGGTTTTGCGGCCGTCGCCGTATTCTTTCGCGTCGGGATTACCGTTGCCGGGGTCGCCGTTGTCCATTTCGCGCACGATACGTCCGAGTTTGGGGTAGTGGTTTTTGTCGGTATCACCCATGAGGTGTACCCGGATTTCGGAACTGTTGTTCCCGCCCAAAACGGGCCGATCCTGAATCAAGGCGACTTTCAGGCCCATGCGTGCGCCCGAAATGGCCGCACACGTACCCGCAATACCTCCGCCCACAACGACCAGATCGAACTGACCCGCTTCGGCGGTTTTGCCCGTCAGGTTCAGCACGTTGTTCCGAAAGGCGTTCAGGTCTTCCAGTTTGTTGGGGGGCGTAAATTTGGGGGCGCTGGTGAACAGAATCGCGTCGCAACGGCCGTTAAAACCCGTCAGGTCATGTAGGGCGAGCGTCATTTGCTCGTTCGTTACGTTGATGTTGCCCCCGCTGTACCACTTCCACACGTCTGAGCCGCTTTCGCCAAAAATCATCGGCAAGGGCTGATTGTCAAGTTTTACCTGAAACTTGCCCGGTCCTTTCGGAAACGGTGCCCAGTCTTTGGTACGTACCCAAATCTGATAGTTTCCTTTTTTGGGAAACCTGATCGTTGTGGTAGCGTCTTTCACGGGCCGACCCATGCCGTGCGCCATGATGTACGACGAGCCCTGCACCACAAATGATTGCTGGTCGATCACCCAGCCGCCTTTGTTTTCGAACGATTCCGTCTCGACAAAAACATGGTCCTGCGCCGACAAGTGCAAGCCAATCAGCAGGCAAAATAATACGTTGAACAGTGTTTTCATGTTACTTATTGGTTGGGGGAGCGTTACGTTCAAAAGTCTTTAACTGCGCGATAACGGCTTGATTTTTAGGTTTCTGCTTCGTGAGTAACTGGTAAATCTCCGTCCTCTGTTCGGCATTGGGGTTGTTGAGCTGACGAGCCAAATGCACCTGAGCGGTGTCTGGTAGTTTTGGCTGTTGGGTCAACAGTTTCACCAGCAGAACCGACTGTTCCTGATTAGCGCCCGGCAGTTGCTGCACGATGGCTTCCGCTAATGTTGGGCGAAAGGGTATGGTTGTCAGCTTTTTCAGAATAACCATCTGAAACGGGTAGCCCGCTTTCTGATACGTATCCCACAGCCACGTTTGCCGTGCGTCGGTCTGAAAGAACTGGGGCGATAGTTTTTGCAGGGCATAGCGCGCCGTAAACAGGTTTTTACTCTGAATAATCTTCAGTACGTCGGGCGTAAAACCGGGGTAAATCTCACCGGTTGGTGTAATGGTACGTTCCATCGCCCAGTACTGGTAACCGTGGTTCGAACTGCCCAGAAACCGATGCAGCAACGTATCGTTCTGGTACGTTTCGGTGATGCGCCGAATTTCGTTCACTACGTAGCCGTGGGCAATGTGCCAGAGCGTGTAACACGTATAAACGGCGCCATCAATGACTTCATTTTTAACGGTTTTCAACGTAGCACCCGCCTTGGCGTCAACCGAATCGGCCAGGTTTTCGGTGCCTTTCCCAACCAGGTCTTCCATCGTTACGTCTTTCAGCAGCGACCTATTGTTGCCTAAAATCGTCTGCAACTTTTCGTAATCGTCCGGTTTGAATTCCTTATGGTCCATTTTGGTGAGCACCTTGCCCGGCGGAAAATCGTAGCGGAGGTAATTGCCCAGCAGGTCCCAATAGAAATTGATGTGAACCGGCTTGCACTCACCCGTCAGGCAAACCGGCGTGAACACATTCCGAAAAAAATACGCCGGCTCTCCCGCTTCATTGAGCGCAAGTTTGAGCGTATAGGTCAGCGTATCGTTCTCGCGGATGTGAAACTCCCGGATTCGGGCCGGATCATCGGCATACGCCAACAATCGGCCCGAAAAACCAAGGAATAACCAACTTGCGAGTATAAGCCAACTACGCTTTGCCATTGTACTAATTGAGTGAATGAGCGAATGAGTGATTGAGTGAGTTTACATTCAGTTATATGCACTTAATCACTCATTCGTTACTTATTTCCAGTCCGGATTCTGTTCCAGTTTCGGGTTGGAGTTTAGCTCGTCCTGCGGAATGGGGAAATACCTGTTTTTGGCCGTAACCGGGCGTGATGGATACACACTGTTGACGGCTTTCGGAATTACGGTGAGGTATTTGCCCGTGCGAGTCAGGTCATACCAGCGGTCGCCTTCGGCAAAGAACTCCCACGCCCGCTCCTGAATCACAGCGTCTATGAATGCGTCTTTGCTCAGCCCGGTCTGTAAATCGGGCAGGCCGGCCCGCTTGCGTACTACGTTGATGTAGCCGTATGCCGTCGGGGTAGGCCCGTTCAGGCGTGCTTCGGCTTCGGCAGCAATCAGGTACACATCGGCCAGGCGCAGAATGGGGATGTTTGAAATGTTGCCCTGCGTTGAATTCGGGTCCTGGTATTTTTTGACAAGCACACCTTCGGTCGTAATGGGCGTAATGCTACGCTGGGGAACGATCTTCCCGGCTTTATCAACAAAGTTCGTATCGAGTAGCTGACGGCGTTTATCGACCGCATTGAACGACCGGAAAAACGACATATAGGCAAACATTGATCCGAACGTAGTGCGGCCATATTCAGGGCCGGTGCTGCTTGGGGGACCGTATAAACCAACCAACTGATGCCCCCGACCTGGTGAAATGGGATCCGATTCGAATGCCCACATGTTTTCGATACGGGCCGCGTCTTCCTGGTCGTATCTGTACACGTTCCGAACGTCGGGCATCAGCGAATATTTACCAGATGTAATAACCGCCTGCGCTTTTTCGAGTGCTTTGGCCCAGTCTTCATTGTAGAGTGCGGCTTTGGCGTAGAGTGCATTAACCACTTCCTTTGACGGGCGACCTTTATCTACCGACGGATAAGAGGGTAAGCCAGCCGCAAACGCCTGATCTAAGTCGGCGTAAATCTGCTTGTATACGTCGGCTTTGGGGCTTTTGCCAACCACCGCATCGGCTTCTGTATAGCTTGGCGTGGTTTTGACGGGCACATCGCCGAAGTTTTTGGTCAACGTAAAGAGGTAAAAAGCTCGCAGGAAATACGCTTCGCCGATGATCTGTTTCTTACGGGTCTCGCCCATGACGGCCGCCGGCACTTTGGCGATAATCCAGTTCGCTTTTTCGATGCCGTCGTAACCCGATGCCCAGATTTGCTGGGGCGATTCCATCGTTCGGTTATTGCTTTTCTGAACCGTATAATTGACGTCATACGTAAAGAGCGTCAGCGTGTTACGGCCTACCACCCCACGCGGATAGGTCTGGTCATCGCTGAAATCGGCCACCAGCGTCAGCGCGGGGCCGCTACACATATCGGCCAGTGGGTCGTAGGCGGCAATCAGTCCTTTTTCGGCATCGGCGGCCGTTTTGTAGAACGCTTCAGTATAGATGGACGAATAGATGGTTTCGTCCAGTTCGCAGCTTGACAAACAAAGAACCGCGAGTATGGGAATGAATATCTTCTTCATTTTTTAAATGAGTGATTGACTAAATGAGTGAATGAGTGAGTATAATAGCTATTGACTCATTCACTAATTAAAGAGTAATCTGCAAGCCGCCCAGGAACGATTTGGCCTGTGGGTAAACCAGGTTGTCGACACCAATCTGTGTGTTCGAACCGGCGTAGGTATTGACTTCGGGGTCGAAACCGCTGTAGCTGGTCAGCGTGAACAGGTTGTTGGCGCTTACATACACCCGAATGCCTTGAATGCCTTTGATGCGGGGAAGCGTGTAGCCCAGCGTTACGTTCTTGCAGCGCAGGTACGAGCCATCTTCTACTACGTAGTTGGTAACGGGCAAGCGACTGCCCTGCGCTGGACTAACGTACTGGTTGCTGGGGTTGGTGGGCGTCCAGCGGTTTACGACGCCTTTGAACAGGTTACGCCCACCCAATGGAATCTCGAACGACAGGCGGCTGGCGTTATAAATGTCATTGCCCTGCGAACCCGACACAAACGCGCTGAAATCGAGGTTTTTGAACGACAGGTTGGTCGAGAAACCGTAAATAAAATTCGGATTCGGATCGCCGGTAATGATCTGGTCGGCGGCCGTAATGGTACCATCGCCGTTGATGTCTTTCACCTTATGGCCACCCAAACGGCCATCGTATCCCGGCAGAATGGTTTCGCCCGTCTGGTTGATGCCATCAAATGCGTACGTTTTAAACAGACCTAGCGGGCTGCCCACTTTCAATACGGTATAGGTTGTTACAAAACGTTCCTGTGTGGTGCCACCGTCCAGACTCAGCACTTTGTTGCGGTTAAACGTAGCATTGGCCGATACGTTCCATTTTAGGGCGCCATCTAGAATCCGGGCGTTGGCAGCCAGTTCCAGCCCTTTGTTTTCGAGCGAGGCAAAGTTGCCCGTAATAGTACTATAGCCCGAACTCAAGGGCAGGGATTTTACGTAGAGCAGGTCTTTGGTTGTCTTTTTGTAGACATCGACAATAAAACTGATACGGTTGTTCAGTACACCAATGTCCAGACCAATATTGGTCTGGGCCGAACGCTCCCAGCGCAGATTGGGGTTGGCAATACCCGATGGGTTGATGCCCGTTACGTAGGCGTGGTTGATGTTGTAATCGCTGCCCACTGCCGACACCGTAGCCAGCGATTGGTAGGGCGAAATACCGGCGGCATTCCCTGTTATGCCATAGCTGGCCCGCAGTTTCAGATCCGAAAGCCACGTCAATGATTTGGCAAATGGCTCTTCGATGATGCGCCAGCCTGCCGAGATAGCCGGAAACACGCCGTATTTGTGGTTGGCTCCGAACCGGCTCGACCCGTCGATACGCGCCGTCAGGTCCAGAAAATAGCGGTCTTTAAAACCGTAGTTGATCCGTCCCAGGTACGAATCGAGCCGCTGGCTGCTACGGCCACTGCTGATGGTACGGTTGAGGGCCAGTTGCAGGGCTTCGTTCTGCGTTGCATCGTTCGGGAAACCCGTCGCACTGATGCTGTTGGAATTGCCCGTTTCCGACTGGGTGCCAACCACCGCCGTTGCCTTAAACGAGTGGTGGTTGGCGAACGTAGTGCTGTACGTCAGGATACTTTCGTGCAGCAACGCCAGATTGCTAGCGTTGGTTTTGGAGCCCGAACCGGAGTTGTCGTTCAAATCAGCACTATTGACAATCGAACGGGGCGAGTACGTATCGCGCAGGCTGTTTTGCATGTCGATGTTGAACGAGGCCCGGTACGTCAGCCCTTTCGTTATCAGAACATCGGCATACACATTGGCCAGCGTTCGGCGAATCGCTAACTGGTTCAGAATGGCCGTGTAATTCAGTGGGTTCGCATTTTCCCGATACCGGCCGTCAGCCTGTTCACCAAAGGGCCAGATGCTGCCATCTTCGCGGTAAGGTTTTAGAAGGGGTGGTGCCCCAATCGCCGAGCCCAGAATGGTTCCAACTACGGCACCCCCGTCACCAATCGTTTGCGAACCGGTTGTAACACCGGCATTGATGGCATAGCTGCCCAGAATACTGGTCCCAACTTTGACGCGGTCGCTGATGCGGTGGTCAATGTTGGCCCGGAACGAGTACCGCTTGAAATTAGAGTTGATGATAATCCCGTCCTGATTGAACGACAACTCCGGTTCGGGCTCCAAAACCAACGCTAGCAATCTGGCGT
>QQTW01003301.1_pt1 | contig 11896 bp, 11 predicted proteins | sample 1904831 | NCBI WGS metagenome assembly QQTW01 (sample SAMN09435610, study PRJNA476489) | Subsurface metagenome, whole genome shotgun sequencing project. | reverse complement strand
GCGTCTCGGTCGCCCAATCCAAGACAACTCCAAAAAAACCATGTTTGCCAGGATCAAGGTGTTGAAGTATATCGGAGTGACTGCGTGTCAAATAGGGGCGATATGGACTTAGAAGAGAGCGCTAGATTGGAGAGCAGGGGTTACTGCTAAGGGGAACTCTGATACCGACTAACTCTGGAGCTATTATGTTATAATAGATAGTTTCTTCCCTCGCTCATATCAATGCTTCCAAGTCCTGCCTTGTATGAAGAGATATCAGAACACCACATACAAATGAAAGCATACGGTCTACACAATCACCGCTTGCTTCCCTAATCGCCATCCAACAATGCAGGGGTATCGTCTAATCCGTTCACTTGCGAAGCCATTATCTCCCTTCCTTCAAGCTTTTCTGCTCCGCCTGTGCCAGCGCTATCTGGTCAGGAATGCTCTTCCTCCTCTCTTTCTTTGGGTGACGTCCGCTCCCCTCCATCTGTACTCGGCCCTACACTAGACAGCTCTGGCCTCGAGGCATCGGAGATGATGCAGTCTTCTTTCAAAGCTGTGGCCTTTGTTTCACCATCATGGGTTTTTCTCAGCCGTCGAGGCGGCGATGTGAATCTCTGCGCGACTAATGGTTTCGGCGATGTCTTGGAGGGCGAAGTTTGACCGAGAAAATTTGCGATTTCAGCATCACTTGTTCCCTTAGGCGTTTCCGAGTGCTCCGACCTAGGGCGCACGGCTACTGGAGAGGTCAGAAACTCGGCATCCGAGTCATCATCACTACCTTCAAAGAAGCGATCGCTCCATTTTGCTGAGTCCTGGCGCGACATCTTGTGAGGAGCATTGACTCTACCACCACCACTGCTTATACTGCTTTCGACGTTGTTGGAAGTGACACTCAGGTCCGCCACCTCGTCTGTCGCTTCCCTGATCTCTGAATTTGTTCTTTTCGGTGGACCTCTCAATCTCTCCAGATCAGGCCTGGACAACTCTTTGGGAGAATGGGCATCATCACTCGATCCCCTCTCTGCCATCCGATTCCGACCTCGTACCTTCTCAGAATCTATCAAGGGCGGGTCTTGTTGCCCTTTAACGTGTTCCCCAGAACGGCTAACTTGGTCTCCGGTACCTTTGACTCTTTCCACATTGGCCTCCATGGCATCTTCTGTAACGGCTGACGCTGTGTATCCAAAGTGTGTATCACACATATGCTTGACAACGGGCCATCCATACGCATTGGCAAACATGCGTCTGACAATCATATTGTTATGTGCATCCGGTTCAAGACGGACAAGAACTTTACGCCAGGATAGATCGCGGTGGTAGGCTCGTGCAATCTTCTCTTCAATGTTGATGTCCAGCGTATCTGTATTGGCAACTGGAATGTCCAATGTGCTAGTGTTAAGAGAAATATTAGAAGGATCGTTGTGGGAGGCTCTTGGCACGACTTCACGCGAAAACGAGCGTTTGGCCATTGACCGGGTCTGCTTAACTGCTGGCGCAGGAATGTCCTCTGGGTGGTAGACGCGATCATGGAAAATGGTACGAGGTCGGGAAGAAGGGTCGATCAGGAACTCCTTAGACGGAAGTGGAGGTTTTAGAACGTCTCCAGCTGACTCGAAAAGCGTCGTTCGAGGGGGCGTGTCCATGTTCTCATTGTTAGAATTGTTAGAATTGTTTGAATCGAACGAGGGACCACGAACTGACGACCTTCTCGAGCCATTGTTAAAGTCAGCATTTTCCGCGGAGTCGCTGTCTGTGTCCTGCGACAATCCCGTGGTCTGACCACGGCGGTAAATTCGAGTGCGCCTACGTTGAGGGGATTGAGATTTGGATGAAGATTGGGGCTTAAATAGCGAAAGAAAGCCAGACCATACGGTGGTTGACTGTTGTGATGATACTTGCCTATCCTGTTGCTGGGCACCGATTTCATCTTCCAATGGCTCTCCCTTGATGAATTGGTGTGGCTCTGGCTCAACGGGAAGCTCGTGCGCTGATATGTCGTCTTCGTTCACAACGTTCACCTTCGGTTGTGGAACATCATTATCACGTTTGGCTCGCCGACGTTTCTTCTTTCCATCGCTCTCTTCGCCACTGTCGCTAAAGAGATCGGGCCAAGGTCGGCCTGCCCTTAGAGAAGTTGCATTCTGTCCCGTCATCTCAGCCCAGCCCCAACCGACCATTGTGCCAACGATCCCATTGTCTCTCCTCGCCTTTTCCACTCGTCCTAGACCTCTCCAGTCAAGGAAGAGTAAGCATGATGTGCGCAACGGCACGATTCCGTCATTAACGACATTAGAATATACGGAACGGTTTCTGAATAACTTGAGCGCGGCGTGAGCTGGTCCCGCAGGTAGAATACGTAGCAGAGGCTTTGCTCCAGGGTCGGGTTCTGTCTTGCTCTTCTGACTGTCATTCCCAAGACCACCAATCATCGCACCCCATCCACTTCGCACCATTGTAGGTGGTCTCCAAGTTAGGCCTAGGTCTTGACCTGTCCTTCCCACCAGCCCAAAATCGAGAGCGAATTTGACGTATATGGGGTTCTCATTGCTCAAGCCCAGGAAAGGAGTTGCCATGGCCACAAAATTTATTGGTTTAATCTTTTCGAAGAATTCCGGAGAATGTTTCTTGATATATGCAATTGCATAGGTCTGAGTGAGCCCCCCCAAGGAATGGCCGACAAAGCTAATACTGGTTATCTGATACGCTAGGTTGTCATTCATGTGCTCTTCATCTTTGTGTATGGAGCTGTTTTTATGCGCTGCTGGGCCGTCTTCACCTGCACCTTTTTGCCCGGTAAGAGATCGTGCGATGGTCTTTGATATCGAGCTTTTTACGGGTAGATATGGTTGGTCAGGATATGTCATGGAGAGTACATACTTAGCAAGTCGTTTGCCAAGGTACTGAATACCCCGTTCTGTGCGGACCACGTTCTCGCCGAAACCTCGGACGATCACTTGCTCGTCGTCGTCGCCCTCTTCTTCAGGCTCGTCTGCATTGAGACTTGGGGTCGATGCAATGGCCAACTCGGGTGTTAACATAGAACTTGCCTCTCCTTTCAGTTCCTCTTCCTCGTTTACCTTCTCCATCTTCGTCCGAAGTCGCCTCATCCGGGCATCTTTGCGTGCTTGCTTCGCTGTGGCGTCTATACTCTCCTTCAAAAACAACATATCCGCACCCACGTTGCTGTGTATGCCGTGTGTGAGGACGACGAGATGAATCTTTTGCTTCTTTCTTGCCGCTCGCTCTTGCTTCTGCTGCTTGTCCTTTGTATCGTCAAGAACTTGCTCTTTCGTTTGTTTATCATTGTTGTTGCTATCATCACTTGCCCAGGTAGGAAAAGCAGGACTGTTCCATAGAGTTGTGGTGTCGTCGACAGCTAGCCTCACTGCCTTGGAAAAAATGCCCCTGTCTGGGGCAGACTTGTCTGCTCGGCCCCGAACATGATCCTCCAGGCTTCCCGGAGTACCTTGTCCTGCAGCAGCTGTGGCATAGAAGCCAAGCTCTACCGACCTCTCATCTCTTCCGACCAGAACCTCGAAGTGCACGGCTGCGCTTGTAGAGAAGATCACCTGCGACGCAACCTCAATGACCCACGAGAAACTTTGGGCTTCGCCATCCAAGCCTTCCCGGGAGGCTACTGAACCTGCCGTCTCTCGAATCTCTGGTGGTACCGACAGTTTCGAAGTCCATTGGCCTCCCGCCTTGAGGTTTGGCTCGAAATCTGGAGCGCCCTCCTGCTCGTGAGCTGCATGTTTCTTGTTTGGGTCGAAAGTGGAAGGATAGCATGCAGCATAAAGAGTATATGGTCCATGCAAATATGCGGCACGTAGCGGAATGGCAGAGGTATTCTTGATCTTCACATGCAGCTGGTGGGGCGCCGGCAGGATCCGATCAGCAGACGGTGTGTAGGTCAGAGTATATCTGCAATCACGATCGTCGATCAGAAAAGTCTCAAGGGGGTAATAGAGTGTTTACCGAACCACTTGTCCAACCCGGACGCTCCCTGTCTGGTGCAGCAGGAGCATTTTCGCAGCGCAATGGTAGTCGTACACGCTATGCTTCCAGCTCTTTAGGGAACCATAACTTGAGTGTATATCATGTCGGAGACCATTGTCTGGTCTCTGCGACTGTCCATAAAGCCGCGGAGTAATGAGCATCTAGGCGATAGCACAAGCCTGGGTGAAATCATTTCCTAGTACTCGACCAGACTTCAATTACTCCGCGCGGCCACTCCTAGATAGTACTAAGGACTACTAGTACTACTACTACACGAGATTTGGAGAAGCTTAGAAGCTTGGCGGCCATGATAAGTATGACGTCCTTTGTTCTTGGGATGTAACCCCTTTTGAGCAATCCAAGAAGATAACACTGAGGTTGCTTGTTCCTGCGATGGGTTGTCTTGGGAGATGGCGCGTGACCTCTCTTCGAAGCATGCAAATTGGAATATGGCTGCACAGCTGGTAACGACAGTGGAGCCGGTACAGGGCAGCCGCTACAACTGCCCACACAGTCATGCTCTATTCGACTGTGGTGATCAAGAACGCTTCCCGACCCCGATATCTGGCTTGCCATGTTCAACCCTATTGAACCGCTCTCACAAATTACTCTTCCTGCGAATGTCTTCCCTTTAAACTGGTGGCACATCATCAATACACTGCTCGCCCGTATGCAAGCCTAGAGGCAGAGAGAAAAGGGCTTGGGAGGAACATGTTTGTGATGAGATCAGCGAGTTCTGGAGCTATTACTAACTTCCAACTCAGGTCTTCTGAACGCAAGAGCCTTTGCTGGAATCTAAGTCAGGTTTCCCACCTATACATGTTCTTGTAGCCCATCTTCACCAGCAATGAAGCCCACGCAAAGAGTGCTCCTATCTGGCCAACAATCCACAAATTCTTCCATGTTGCTCCATCGCAAAGCAGAATCATTGCGCGACACTGCCTCATAATGATTTCAAATAGTGAGATTGACATATCCGCCAGCAGGACGGAGATCACCATTATGCGAAACCCAACCACGTGTTCTAACTTAAGACAACTACTAATCTGCGGCCGCGCAGTTCTTCTTGTAAATTCAAATTCAAATCTGTTCTAAAGGTTCTAACAAGAACGACAGGACAAAAGCTAATCCAAGTCTGCTGAACAGAGCTCGAAGACATGGTCGCACCCAGAGCCAGGAGGTAAGAATTTAGCAGCCGAGCCAGCAGCACCTTGGGGCCTCTAAGGGACACCCGTCGTCGTTGCAGTCAGCGCATGGATCCACCTTTGTGAAAACGTCAGTGATTAGCAGTCGTAGAAGGATGGCAGAGAACTGTGATGGGATGCGAAAGGAAAGGGGACAAATATACCTCAGGCACTGGAGCTGGGGAAGCCATGACCATGGCGGCGAAGAGAGTAGCGATTATGGCGGAAAAGCGCATTCTGGCGGTGTAAATTTGGACACGGAGATCTCTGATAGAGAACAGAAGATATGAACAAGGCTTGCTTTTCTTTGTTATAGGTAGTAATGCTTGATAAGATGATAAGAATGCGTTTGAATGATGCTGATAACCTGAATCAACACGAGGATACCGCCGAAATATATAGACAGATTGCCAGAGACAGAGCGTCATATCACTACATCATGTCCTCAAATGCTTAGGCTTCATCAAATCCTACTCAAACCTCTGTTGCCGTGAAAACGGATCCAACTCACCAACAGCATACAAAATTGAGACGGCAGAGGTGAGAAGTGAAGGTCGACAGACAAAGGCTCAAGGCGAAGGAACAGTTCTCCAAGGTGTGTTGTTTAATGCCAAACAAGTGTCAGGCTGGCATGAAACTCGACAATTTGAAGCCGGATGGCCATTCCTTTCTTGGCGAGATTGTTGGTAGTATCACGTGATGTGAGGATCCTAGAGTTCAGTCAATGCTCAGGGCTGCTTAGGCTTGGAATCGTCTCGCACAGCCACAGCTCAAGGCGGCTTATCCATCGCTCAGGTCACAGTGCAGTGTCTCGGAGCGGAAATGGGCCGCATTAGAACATGCTCATCTTCAAAATTTATTCATTCGACCAATTCAGCAAGACGAGTCCTCGTACTCCGAACAGGACTAAAGCGCAAAGAAGCTGCTACTACTGTACCAAATTTCGCTGTTTTTGGAAATTTTCGACTTTCAAGCCTAAGTATTGCTAACAGAGAATCCGAGATACGAAGGTGTCAAAGCCAAAAACTAGTCTTGGCATCCCTGACATGTGTCTAGTAATCCATTTTCTTGCTCTGATAACCGATTCGGCTTGAACTGCACGATCAATCAATTTTATCATTCTCGCAATGCGAGATTCATCCTTCATCAATCGTCAAGCCTGCGTCACCAATTCCACGACGCTTCTGCCCCTTTCCCTCCTGACCTCCACCCATCCCCCACGGGGACATTCCACGATTAAGCCATCGACACATATCCTCCTCCATCTTCCCTTTTCACTCTCATGCTCCACTCCGTCGTCGTCGTCATCCTCCTCCTCGAGCTCGATCCTTAGCCCCTCGACCTCCTCATACCCAACCAGCCCGCACTCGTCATCCACATGCTTTCCCCCTTGGTAAGCCAGCCCCAGCAGCCTCACCACCTCTTCAGGCCCCACAGCCCCAATGCTAACCACTCTCAACTTCCCATCCAATGGCTCCGAGTGCGGCGAAACGGTGAAACCTTCTTCCAAGTTAGATACCAGCGTTGCTAGGATATACATGTGCTCCCTCCTTAAGCTGCCATCACGCTCTCTCGACGGCTCCCAAATCTCCCGTCCAGATTCATCGTAGTGGAGGATTGAGACAACGCCTTTATACTTGTGGGTGGGGGAGTCGTTGGGCGGGTAGAGCAGCGATTTGGCTGCGGTGCTGAAGCGAGAGGAACCATGCACGCGATAGGAGGGGGCGTCGGAGAGAGAGATTAGGGAGGCGTGGAGGCACCAGGATGTCAGGACGCAGCCGTGTAGGGTGGAGGTGCCGGACGGGCTGGTTGAGGAAAGAGGGGTGTGTTGGCAATGTGTGGAGCTGGCGGAGTAGGAGACGGATCTGCTTCCTGATGAGAAGGTGACGCGGAATGTTGGGAGGGGTCTGGGCGTGCCGAGAAGGAGGGTGCGGAGACCGTAGGTTTTGTCTTCGGAAAGACTCTCTGATTCCCGAGATGGGTTCTGGGCAATGGAGGCAGAAGGCTTTTGGTTGATTCGAGGTCGGCATGATGAATTATACAATGCATTTCCTGTGCCCATGGGTATCAGGGCAACGATTGGTATGGCAGCATTGTTGGTCGTCATTTGCTCGCTGAACAAGGTGTTGACGATATCAACCATACCACCATCACCGGAGAGAAGGATGATGAGCTGCCTCATGCCTTGACTGGCTCGTGGCCGGATGACATCCCGAGTAAGGTGCGAGACGGTATCTGCACTTTCTGTTCGATGGACAACGTAAGGAGATATCTTCAGCTGGTCAAGAAGTGGTTTGAGGGCCAGTTCATAGAATAGTTCTGCCTTTTGTGTGCCTGAAAATGTGGAGATGATGACATGAATATTCGCCTGAACATTTTTTGCTGGCAAACGTAGGAAATCAGGCAACTCTGGTAGAAGTAATGGAGGACAGGGAGCTTGGTGCTGGCAGGTGTACTCAATTTGAAAGCTCTTCAAGCCAAACATCTCTCCTGGGTCATCCTTCAGCTCAGGTTTGCCTGTGGAATTATTCCCTGCGGCCAATACCGTTGCATGAATGCGAATCTCAGACTCCAAGACTTCTTCCCTCTGGGTTACCCGAAATGCAACCATGTGGGCCATCGGTATCTGAAGCTCCCGATCACTGAACTGGACGGCGAACGACGATGATGATAGGCTGGTATTAGCCTGCTCCCCCATGAAGACTACATCTCGAAAGTAGTTTTCCATCTCTGGGGTATCTGGAGGACTACTTTGAAAAAAACAGTACTACGGTAGGAGGCATAAGTATTCGTAGCACGATGCTAGGAGCAGCTAGTATTAGATACACTGCCACCTCGTCTTGTTGAAGCTTATCTCGTTTTTTCTGCTCCAATGCACTGCAGCTAGATTACTTTGGGATTAGACAATTTGTACAGCGCCTGTTTTGGGTGTCAGATACTAGCGCCGTGCTAAGAATATATATGCCTGGTACCGTAGTATGTGTCTTGGGTGCAAAGAAGCTCCTTGCTTACCTCACAACTCTAGATTCCGGGACATAAGGCGCTGCTTCAGGCAGTCTTTGACGCCGCTTTCGGCGTCTATTGCACCGCGAGTTATATAACATACTACCACTTTTTTTGTCACCCAGTTTAATCTTATTAACTTTACACCCTTAAAAAACATCCCCCTTTTCACCTTTCTCTTTTCTAGTAGGCTTCTGGTTTTCTGATCGTCGAGAACCGCTTTTTTCAATGCGTTGTACGTGTATTTTACGTGCAATATTACTAATATTTATATAGTTTCTTTAACCATTAGGACACAATAGTTGTTACTTATTATATTGATTTTATAATAGATTCTTCTAATAACTATTTGCGTCTACGTAGCAAACATGGCATGAACTGCGAGTCCTGGTAGACCCAAACGAGAAGGACATTCCTGTAGTTAATAGTGGACCGACATTGGTCTGGAGGCCGCCACATTTGCCGCCAACAGCTCCGTAACCACAATACCAACACCGCTACATCTTCTGCCTCCTGTCTCTTCGCCTGTCCTCTGCTCATTTCCTCCACCATGTACCACACATCTAGGGTCTTCACGAATTCTGCCGCTAGGTCCTGTTTGTACTGATCCTTTGCTCTGCCTGCGATCCGGCACGTCAAACCTCATCTCTTCGAAAGACTTCGGCAGATTCAATGGCTGGACTTCCTACCACTGTCTGCCAACATCCTGGCCTTTGTAAACATTGGCGAGAATTTCCTCATGAAGATTTTAACGAGCCGATCCGAGTTCTGGTCCAGACAAGAACCCATCTTTTAAGAGGGGCGGACTACTACGACAAGCTTAATTTCATGCTCGACATGGTCTGCCAACAACTGTGTAAACGAAGATTTCGCCCTCAAACTGACCGTTTCCACCTGTACGGGCCGCCATTCAGTAAGGTTAACCGTCGCATCTACTTTCTTGTCGATCATGGCCGGACCCTGGACGACGCTTCGGTCCCCGTTCTATGGTATAGGTATGACGGAGGAGGGGACCCTCTGTCAGTACTGTTTCTTCTAATGTTTCAAGAGACTGATTGTTTTCAGTGAGCGTATCCTTCACCCGCTTCCTCCAAAGTTCCAAAGAGTTCTTCAGGAGCATCCCTTCACCCGGCCCCGGAAAAGGGATCTGCCAACGGAACCCAGCGATGTCGAGATACGCAAGACCATTCGCTTATTTCTGCATGACGAGAGGCCGCTCCGGCAAAAGGATGTCACATTCCTAAATAAGCATCCGGACCATGCCGAGTGGATCAAGGCCAATAGCGAGCCTCGGTTTTGGGCCGTAGCAGAGGCAGCTATGAAATTGCAACAGGGTTTGATGTTACCAGACCAGGACTCGCCATCGAAAGTCTCGCCACAAGACCACCCACGAGACCCGACACAAGATCCGCCATCACAGGGCTCGCCATCTCAATCTCCCCGACACTCTCCATCGCCACAGTGAAGCTCAAGAGCCCTAGACTCACCATCCTTCCAAGGCTTCCAGTGAACTCGCCAGATCTGGAGTCATGTCTAGGGTATTTCATCAGGCTCTAAGCACCTGTCTCCGATTGCTGATTAAAGACTGTTGCTGAAGTAGGCTATCGACATTGCCTCCCTGATTTCTGCTCGTGCTTCATCGAGGCAAGTAACTTAACCGGTCCTCGTGGAGCGGCGTCCTCCCTCGCCTTTACAACCATGACTTTACAGCACATTCTTTGACTAAAACCTCGACACGGGCGCCACTCTTCTATCGACCCAAGGTTGGTCAGTCAGCTTGATCAGTTGTCCACCTTGCATCCTTCGATTTCAGCGTGTGGACTCGATTTTGAGCTCCTCTCTCTTCCTCTACGAGTCAGATACCAATCGCATAGCCCACCTGAACTCGATGTCCCTCCAAGTTCTTCCGAAACTCGGAACATCTATATTTGATCTGAACTTGCAAATTCTTGCACAGAATCCCGGAGATGAGGTTTATCCTAGCCATTCTTACCAGTCTCGTGGTCTTTGCATCGACAGTGCACGGCAATCCCATCACTTGTGAGCGTCCCAAGGTAAAGTCGATTTGTTCTACCCATCGATCATTTCTGATTTCCTACAACTAATACTAAAATAGGTATTCATGTTTGATTGTGAATCTATCAAATGTGGATCGAACATAGAGTGTCGGCACTATGGATGCCTATATTGCAATAAGAAGTGCGACTAGAGGAACTATGTTGCTAACCAAGACGCCTATAGCACCAATGCGGAGATTAAGTCATGGTAGGAAAGGACCAGGGTTTCGATGCCGTCGTGATAGTGTTTGGTCTCGAGGGAAATTGAGAAGAGAACTGTATGATAGCTCTTTTGGCACCCGAATTTGACTTCTGCTATCTCTTCCAGTTTCTCAAGTCGTGGTTCGCAATCTGCTCAATGAGAAGTCTTATGCTTGTAGAGAGCCTAGGATTACTTGAATTACCCAGCGACAATTCAAGTAGGGGAGTCCAAAAAGAGACCAGCTGGGAGGGAAGCGAGGAGGGCGGCAGGAGCAGATGACAGAAAAGAAGGGACGACGGAGACGATCGAGGAGCAGTGGGCTTTTTATATGTGGGCCAAGCGGCAGAGGGGACGCCAACCCCGATCAAGCAGGGCTTAACCGGAAGAGGCAGCGCGCACCGGAACAGAGACTACAGTAACATAACAGTAAAATACAAGGAGGAAAATACTGTGGCCTCACAAGCACGTTTGAGTCCGCCGCATCACAGACTTCAGCTTGTAGCCACATCCTCTTCTCAAGACGGTCACATATTCTTCTCTTTATGATGGACGTATGGTGGATATTCTTGTATCAAGATTGGACACTACTAGTTGAGGGGAGATGAGTGGACAGTTGGACAGTAGCATCAGGGTAGATGCCATGATAAAATGCCAATAAGTAGTGCCAAGATTTAATGCCAAGACATACGCCAAGCTTGGACATCCTTTGATTAGTCATTTCCGATTTCACCTTCACCTTCACTTTGGGCACATCTAAATATTTGTCTTTCTTTTCACTCTATAGATTTCTTTTCACTCTATCCCCTGTGTCACTGAATGGGTGTCTTTTTCATTTTGAGTTTAGCGCTTTTAAAACTAAACTCAAAATGGAAAAGACACCCATTCAGTGACACAGGAGATAGACTGTTCCCCCGTCATCCAGATTCATACAGTCTTACAACAGACCTAACTTGGCTGCTCCAACCATGGCGCTTCTTGACCTTCCGTCGGAGCTCCTCGATATGGTCCTTCAGGCTGTGTGGCCTGATGATATCGAGAATGCCTCCATGACTTGCCGCTTGCTGCAGAGCCTAGCCTTTCCTCATGTTCAAAATCACAGGAACTTAAGAAAGCCAATATGGTTGCCTCGATCTAGTCATTGGACAAGGCATTATCCACCACTCTGTCGTAAAATTTGACATTTTTCTAATTGGTTATCAAAACTCAATAGCGCAGGGCGCTTAAAATGATCTCAACGAATGACATACAGCTATTACAACCTTAAGCTAATTAAGAGCTCCGCTAGATCATCTTTAGCTTAGAGGCTTAGACTCTCACTTATTTGTTGAGACACTGATTAGCAAAATCCTGCGGGACGCGCGTATATCCACTAATCATAAACCTCTCTATCTCATCGCGTTTGCAGTAATCAATTAGAAAAATGTCAAATTTTACGACAGAGTGGTGGATAATGCCTTGTCCAATGA
>QQTW01003300.1_pt1 | contig 11897 bp, 6 predicted proteins | sample 1904831 | NCBI WGS metagenome assembly QQTW01 (sample SAMN09435610, study PRJNA476489) | Subsurface metagenome, whole genome shotgun sequencing project. | reverse complement strand
CAAAGTCCCTGCCGGACATGCTAGGTACTACATTAGTGCACAGTTTGGTGGACGACACAAACTATGATGTCTCGATAGGTTGAAATGATCCTTCCACCACGACGAGTCACGAGTCAAGACGAATCAAGTCCACGACGTGACTAGTGCGCAAGACGCGGAAGTCGGAAGGAATCGTCGGTTCTGATGGTATGAAGGCTGGTCTATTTTGATGATTGAAATATTGCGGATTACTTGCCTTTGTAGCCGTCGGATTCCAGGCGCAGACACGCAGCAAATATGACTCGTAAGGTGTGCTGTAACGGGTAGTTTACGCGAGTACACAAAGCAAACATGATTCCCTGAACCCTGTGTGGTGTCCAGTCCGCATAGCAACACGTTGCCAATATTGAGCTGGCGACAGCATCTCACCTCAGCCCGTATGACCAGGTCTTTCTCATCAAAGAGTCCTTGTAGCAGTCGTCTTCCAAAAGGGGGCAATGTCCTCGACATCATGCATCAATAATAATGTAGTACGTAGCTTGAAGTTGTTACTCAAGTATGCAGAGAAGAGTGGAAGGATAGAGTTATGATTTTATGATTTTGCGCCCCCTGGCCCGGTAACAGTTAGTTGAAGCGCCGAGCTGACCACCATCGCTCCTTCCAGAACTCTTCCGGCCAGCCAATGAGTCAGTCTACTTTAGTCAGTTATGCAGCGTGACAGGGGGCTCAACCCAACAAATCCTACCACGCTGCACAACCAATTGCTACTAGTTGTACTAGTAAATTCTGCCTGTCACTTTTTTCGTGTTGCCTGCCGAACCAGATCTGAGGGCAAGATGCCTGCAACGGCCCACGGGTGCTGGAGCCCCAGTACGCGGTGACCAGGCAGTAAGTCACTGTAGAGTGAACAACAATCTCGTCTCCACGCCTTTAGTGTAACTGAGCTCTAATGTTGACAGTGATGCCCTTAAAGCAGTCTTGATCTCTCAACTATCGAGTGATAAATCTGGCGAGAATTGTGCAGTGCTCACGCGTCTCTACTGGAGTTAAGTAAGCCATTCTCGAACCGGCAGTCAATGCACACGCGCTTTCTCATGACTTCATGCTGATCTTCGGGCTCTCCTGAAGCTCTTTTCCTATTGTGGAAGTGATCTGCGCGAGAGTTTATCGAAAGGAATGAAGCACATTGTGACCCATTGCATGATGTACTCGTTCAATGTGCATCTCGAGTCTATTGGTGGAGAAAAGGTCGTTACTCAATCCATGTTTGGGCGCTTGCGAGCATGCGAAACCCCGCTGAGTAAGATGCTTGGCCCTTTCCCGCTGCAGGTGGCTTCGGGGAATGGTAGTGACTGATGGAGAGACCAAATACCAACCCCTGCATCGATCCCGTCGTATGAGGATTTCCAGTATCTGGCTTGCCTTTGCAGTCGCGTGGTATCCGCTTTCCGCTAGAACAGAACTTGCTTATACAAGGTAATCAGTTCGTTTTCTTGCTCTCCTTATCAAGAGGATCTTCAGCAACGGCATGTGAGAGCTCCAACGCCCAAGTAGTCCCAAAGTGGTATCTTTTCAAATCCGCGATTTCCAACCCGCTCTCTTTCACAATCTTGCCAATGTCTCGATTCCACCAGCACCCAAATCGGTCCGCATGTTCTTTCGCCAACCCGTCGAGGACATAATTGATCCACCAATAGTGGCCTCTGCCGTGCTCCAGTAGAAGTATACGACCGCCTCCTGTCCCATTCGAATCTGGCTTCTTCAGTAGATCGCTCATCGTCCTCAGGTACTCAACAGGATTCGTCATGCTGCAAAGACCAAACGTTTGAATGATTGTGTCAAATCCACCACTCCCAGGAGGAAGCGTAATGGCTTTCTTCACACCTGCGTCGGCCACCACAAAGTCCACCTTTCCCTTGAACCTGGGATGCTGCTCCTTCCACCTCTCGCTACATATCTCCAACATCTTCTCGCTTTGGTCCACAAACGTCATGCTCTTGATTCTCTTGTCTTTTGTTTTGACCCTGCCAGTTTCGCCGCCCTCGCCGTATGTCCCTACATCGTAATACCCTCCGTTTCTGCCTGTGCCAACACTAACCTCAAGCACATGTCCCTTGGCTTTTTGACATAGCTTCTTTCTCTTGCCACCCAACAGCATCACCTTCTCCATTGTATCAAGATCTTCATCGTAGCGCGTGGCAATCCTATCGTAGCGATCGGAAACATCAGCATCCTGCTCGAATTCGAGCTCTTCCGACTTCTTCCATGCAGCCCTCCAACCAAGGAACACAGAGGTGCAATAAATTGACAAGCAGAAGCCTGACAGACCAGCTATCCAAAACCAGCCCGGACGGATCTGCAAAGGCGGTTTATTTGATGATGCCGAGGTGTTCTGTGGAACTGCTCTTCGTGCTCCTGTGACACGGGCCGAGGGCGGTAAGCTACCCATTTTGTGTTCAGTTAGTATCTCTAAGAAGACGGTATGGACAAGATTGGAAATGTGAGAGATGTGACATACGTGGCTCGAATGGGTTTCAAATGCGGTTTCAATTGCCATGTCGATCTTGAGGACAATGTCCTGCAATTTCCTCTCACATTCCATCTTGCTATTGTTGACATGGGGGTAAAATGTGCATATCTGCTCTGCACACGGGTGTACATACTACATAGATCAAGAACTCCGACTCCATGATCTCATTTTTCCCTCATTCGACCAATATGCGCCATGATTTGATATAGGACCTCTAAGTGATCGAGGGATGCACATCAAAATGATGGTTGCACTGTAACGCTACCTGGCGTTTTAACTTGGCGATCTAATCTTATCTCCAATCTACTTCAAGTTTGTGGCATGTGAACTTCTCATCCTCAATCTCTTACTCCGAGTACCTACGTAGTAAAGTCAATCTACAATACGTGCGCTGAACCTGAATCGCGTGGTATCAGACTTTATGGCTATTGTAAACTGTATCAAGCCCAGCGCACCGGCTCAGTATCATTAGAAATAACCATGCTCTTTCATCCGCCCTAGACGAGCCTTAATGCGCATGGAGTCCTCTACTGTGAAGCACCGCCTCTATCGATATAGTAATTACTGTAATTACGGAAGACACAATTGGGATGTAGAGCCTCTCTATTGACATGCTGTTATTGGTTGTTCTAAGTAGCCGCGGTTTGAAGAGAAGATGACGCAACAACAAACCTCGGTTCTCTATGGCCTCCTAGAGTCGTAGAATGTAACGACGTTTTTCCTCTCGAATTTAATTAGTTATGTCGTCTGAGGTCGTAGATAGTTGGTTCATCAATAATGACTTCCAAGAGTCTCGCCAGGTCTCTCGTGAGACGGCAATATCTCTGCAGAGCGAACATCTCAGCGCTGCACTCGTCTGCGGGCAACTTACTGCTGGGCATACCTTTTGAACGAAGGCGAATGAGTGCGGATTGGCCGCGACCTAGCATAGTACCTACACGAGCTCTGTCGACGTCAAGACCCAGCAGATATGCCACGGTGGAAGAGTCGTTAGATTTCCGGGAACAGGATCGTGAATCAGACCAGGTGGATGTCTGTATTGTTGGTGGAGGTAATGGCCTTGCATGCAACCTACTAGCATCGACTGATATCTCGAAATTTAGGCCCCGCTGGACTGAGTGCAGCGATCAGACTCAGGCAACTAGCCAACGAAGCAGGCAATGAAGAATTCCGCGTGGTTGTCCTCGAAAAGGCGTCTGAGATTGGCGCTCATATCCTCTCTGGCAATGTCCTTGAACCTACTGCAATCAACGAGCTGATACCTGATTGGCTTTCTGAAGACAACGCATCCAGATACGATGGCGCGACACCTGCCAAATCAGACAAGATGCGCTTCCTTACCAAAAACTCCGCGATACCTCTGCCCGCGCCTCCTCAGATGCATAACAAAGGCAACTACATAATAAGCCTATCACAATTCTGCAAGTGGTTAGGTGAGAGGGCGGAAGAGCTTGGTGTCGAGGTATATGCTGGTTTTGCTGGTGCAGAAATCCTATACAGCAATGATGGGGCTGTCAAGGGTGTGGCCACAAACGACTTGGGCGTTGGACGAGACGGGAAACCGAAAACAAGCTTCGAGAGGGGCATGGAGTTCCACGCCAGATTAACTCTCCTCGCAGAAGGATGCCACGGAAGTCTATCCAAGCAAGTCTTGAAAAAGTTTGATCTACGGCGAGACTCGCAGCCACAAACGTATGGTCTAGGCTTAAAAGAAGTGTGGGAAGTGAATCCGGAAAACTTCAAGAAAGGCGAGATCTCACATACTATGGGCTACCCGCTAAGCAAAGATGTTTACGGAGGGGGCTGGATGTACCACTACGGAGACAACTTGGTCAGCTTGGGGTTGGTAGTGGGACTGGATTATGCTAATCCATGGCTAAGTCCATATGGAGAGTTTCAAAAGCTGAAGCACCATCCGTTTTACCAATCGGTCATAGATGGTGGTAAATGCATTGCATATGGCGCCAGAGCCTTGAACGAGGGTGGCTATCAGTCGATACCGAAGTGCTCATTTCCAGGTGGTGCTCTGATCGGAGACACAGCCGGGTTTCTGAATGTACCCAAAATCAAGGGCACACATACTAGCATGAAAAGTGGCATGCTGGCAGCGGAAGCAGCATATCCGGCTTTGATGGACACTGACGCAAGCAGTCTATTCTTGTACGATTACGAGGACAAGCTTCGTGAATCATTTATCTGGAAGGAATTGAAGCAAGTTCGCAACATGAGACCATCGTTTCATACTCCGCTGGGCATCTATGGCGGGATCGTGTATTCTGGATTGGAGGCTTTTCTGTTCCGAGGTCAGACGCCATGGACTCTCCAGCACAAATCTGGAGACCATGCAGCGACAAAATCGGCGACTCAACAGCCCAAGATCGAATATCCGAAGCCAGATGGCAAAATCAGCTTCGACATTTTGACCAGCGTTAGCAGAACGGGCACAAACCACGAAGAGGATCAGCCCGTGCACTTGCAGGTCAAAGACTGGGACAAGCATGCGGAGATGGAATATCCCAAATACAAAGGTATTGAAAACCGCTTCTGCCCAGCAGGAGTCTATGAGTATGTTGAAGATGAGAGCAAGGAACTTGGGGTCAGATTCCAGATCAACGCACAGAAGTAAGCACTTTGAGTGTCGATTCAGATCCGTCAGAGCTAACTGTGAAAAAGCTGTATTCATTGCAAGACATGCGACATCAAGGACCCCAGTCAGGATATCAACTGGAGTACGCCTATCGGAGGGGATGGACCAAAGTATTCAATGACATGAACGCTATTGGGTTCTTCTTTTGAAAGCAGAAAAAGGATGACGTAGAGCTCGGCTAGCCTGAAGTTTCCGCAGAATCAACGACCTGTCACCACGCATCAAGATATCCCCCATCGACTTCGGTGGACGACGAGTGAATATGCGGGGTTTGTTCCAGGCAAATGGAGGTGATTAAGGTGAATGAGTGGAATAGGAGATGCGCTGTCATCCCGACGTTGTCCTTGGACCAAATAAGAGGGCGTAGTGGTACAGGGCCAGGAGTAGGTGCAGATGAACGAGGGCATCGCAATTTCAGGCCAGTGGATTGTATATACGGTACAAACCTGTGATTTCGCATCAGATACCATGACCAGATCTTTGCAGATATTGATATTCGTGTCAGCCTGTGTATTCCGCGCAATTGATCGTAGCTGAAAAAAGTTAGTAGTAACCTCCTACCAGACTAAACCATAAATGGCTAGCTCAAGCGGGCGTAAAGAGTGAGGCTGCGGTCAGCATCACCAGACTAACAAATTCTCCACCTAATACCTTCAACCATCGAACAGTACAATCCTTCACCTCCACCACGAAATTAAGCCAAAGTTGCGCTGCAGCTTCCAGATCTTCTTCCTTCTAGGGTCCGGGACCCCAACACCCCAGGGTCTTCTTCAACTGTATTGGAACGCCTCTTGGTTTCTGTGGTCGCATCATTGCTGTCAAGATGAGCGACGTCTCATCGACCCGGCTCTATCTGGGCAATCTTCCTCGCACTGGTATGCTGGCTCCACTGTTCTCTGTGATACTCAATCTGCCTGTTCCGTGATGCCTGGGACGTCTGTTGGATCCTTTGTCCGGGCGCAACAATTTGTTTCTCTTGGAGGCCTCACTTCTTCCTTTACCGGTTCCAGGGCTCTGGTCCAAGCTGACCCCACCTTTGCATCTATTCAGCTACAAAGCAAGACATTGAAGACCACTTCAATAGCCAAGGAACTGGCAAGATCACAGAGGTCAAGCTCATGAATGGCTTTGGTTTCATTGAATACGAAGATGCGCTGGATGCTAGAGACATTGTCCCGAGTAAGTTCATCAAAACTTGAGCACATATCAAATTGACTAACCATCGGTACAGTTTTTCGTAAGCGTCCCTCCTAGAACTCCTTGTTGCCCGTTTTAATTGTTGGCTATAGATGGAAGTGAATTCAAAGGAGAACGCCTCACAGTTCAGTTTGCTCGAGGACCACGTCACAAGGAAGCCTTTAATGGGCCATCCGATCGCACCGCGGCTCCTCGTCCACGTCGAACAATATATCGAATGCAAATAACGGGTCTTCCTACCGATACCAGCTGGCAGGTTAGCATAGCACATTCTCTTTAGTCAACGTACCTTGGCCTGATTGCTTTACTTCCGACACAACCACCCAGCTTCCCAATTCGAAAATATTTATGTTGTCTGGTGCGCATCAAAAAGCTGTGAATACATGAATCATCTAAGCGGGACTACTGCCTTATCGTCAAAATTCCCCCGAGCTACTCATCCCTCTTGCTTGCCATTTTTTGCTTCGAGATCACTATTCTGCTACTTGCTTGTTCGCGCTTCGATCTGTTGAAGTGCTTGCGTAAGAAGTTCGCTATGGAAACCGTTTCAGTCAATGGACAAATTTCTAAGTTGCGCGAAACCCGGAATGGCAAGTAGCTCACAGATTACAGGATCTTAAAGACTTCGCGAGACAGTCTGGACAGGATGTCGTCTTTTCGGAGACTGGTCGTGACAGAGATGGAAAAGGGTGAGGGTTTGCCCGCAAATTGTAGGCTTAATACTGATTTTCTAGCTTTGTCGAGTTCGAATCACTCAAAGACTTGAACACTGCTGTTGAAAAGCTTGACAACCATGAATTCAAAGGCACGAATGTTCATTGCGCTTCCGACGTAAGTGCTGAGTTAGCTGTGGAGTGCAATGGAATCAAGTCGTTGATCTTACTTACACTGCCCAATCATCAGGTTCAGGAAGAACGCCCACAGCGCGACACGAACTATCGATCTCGTACTCCTCCACGTCGTTACGGACCACCAGGATTGGACGACCCTTATGACCATCGAGGTCCCCCTCCACGGGCCTATTCTCCAAGAGGCTATCCGCGCGAACGCTCCCCAGGAAGAGGACGATATGATGACTATAGCCGTGACTATGGAAGGAGAAGCCCACCACTACCAAGAGGCCGATTGGATGACGGATATGGCCATGGACCACCGCCCCCGCGACGAGCACCGTACGTTGATCACGATCCTTACAATAGGCGAGGACCGCCACCTCCAGGTGGATATCCTGACCCATACAGAAGTGGAGACCCCTATGCTAGACCACGAAGCCCAGACCCAAGGTATGGCGGTAGCGGTGGCTATGGCGGATATGATGGAGGCTACCCAAGACGATACTGGTAAATTCATCACCTTCCTGCTCCTGAGGGGCTGCTCCTCGAAGGGGTATGTCATGACGAAGCATCAGCTCATTTCATCTCTGCTAGAACGAGTCGATCATCAACTTCTGTTCAGCGCAGCTGCTGTGGCTTGACCCAAGGTAAATTGACGACGATCGAGGAGACCCGAAAATGTTGATATGCTCGAATCAGATATGTGGTTGGGTCGAGAACGAAAATGTTTGGTCGTGGCGCAGCATATTTTGAAAGGGCATTGTGGCGTCTAACACAGAATGGCACTTTCAGGTTGGGTTCATGACATTCCATGCGGATCTCGAATGACTGGTCTCATTTCCTTAGTATTTCAACAATTCTGGGTCCAGCATGAAGAATCAAGACCGCCTCATCGCTATCCTCTGGGGCTCATTAATCCGTTTTCGCTTTCCGATCGGATGGCCACTTGTGACAAGAATGAAATCCAGGCAAATGACTCTGCTGGACAGCTAACCTGCTAATACCACCGTTGTTGTGTGAATCTGCTTCTGCCTAAGGAATTTAGCTTCCTCTCTTCTTCCTGGCCCTCGCTATCGTTTGAACACCTAACACAAGTCAGCCTTCTTCCACCAGGACTTTTGCTATTGCAGTCCCTTGCGGCCACTGCTGACCAGAAGGAAAATATGAGAATCTGACAACTGCATCTACCAACATCATTTTCTGTTCCCACCTCATCCGTGCTCATCTTAACCTACCTCCATTTCTCTTTCTGGGCCGGCATTCGCATATTGGAAACCTAGGCAGACCGTGGCATACCCTTGTTTTCATGTCTGTCTTTTGTCCTCCTGCCACCTTCTCGCTCTCCATGGTGAATAACATGATCAGTGGGGTATCTTCTATCCTATCCCCAGCTGCTGCTGGAGAATACCTTTTCACTTACTAGTAGTGGACCACACCAAGGTTAATTACTAGAGTTGAACATACCTGGGACGACTACATCAGCTCGGGTTCGAGCAGTCCCGCGGTGAATCAGACTCAGAGAGGAGCAGACTAGTATGGGACAATTCACCGGCTGGCTGTTAGCCGCCTGACATCTTCCTGCCACTCTCACTTGTCTACCATCTCTTTAGTATTTGTACATTTGAACTAGCTTCGGGCCCCTCCCTTGTCCCTCAATCCGTTTTCAAGACTCTATGGATGTTGTGATGACATGCTGGAATTGGAACTTGTATCCAGTAATCTTTGGAGAAGTGAGCATGGAGGACAGCGCGACAGATAAATGTTAGTTGGAAGGAAAGAACACAACTAGTTTGTCAAGAGACTCGATCATTGTTTCTTCTATCTTGTACCAAGTATTCTACTACTGAACACTGGCTATATAGGATGAGGACCGAAGACCTGAGCGCCATGTCACATAACAATCACAGCCTCGACAACACGCGTAAGCCAGCTCATTTCGTCCGTTGATGCATCCTTTCACTCTCCTCTTCACCGTTCGCAATGGCTCGCAGGCAAAACTAAATCCCATAGAGGTCACAAATTCTGCATGATGCCAGGCTGAATGCTTTCCAGCTTCTGGACGATCTCATCCCACACCCTCCTCTGCAACTGGCCTCGGTGCTCCGCCGCGTCTTGGCTCACCAGCGGCGCCACATCCGCGACCTTGCAGTCGCTCAGATATTGTCCGTGGGTCTCCTCGCCTGCCGTGGCGGCATGAACGAGCGTGCGGCTGCCCACCTCGCTCGTGCGTGCCAGCAGCAGTTTCAGGAACCAGAGGCCCCAGCCGGAATCCCGCCAGAGCTCGGAGTGGCAAAGACCTGGGTTCAGGAAGTTGATGATCACGCCCCCTTTCCCTGTTTGTCTGCTATCTTTGTCTGCGTTTGCGACCTGAGAGGGGGCAGGCGAGCGGGATGCGAGTTCCCTGGTGAAGAAGACCTCGAGCAGTTTCGAGACGTTGTATCGATCTGCCATGTCGGCGGTGGACTCATCGTTCAGGGTGGCGAGGATCTTGCCCTCCGGAGCAGATTTCTCGGGGAAGGTGGTGTAGAAGTGGACACCTGAGCTGACGATGACCAGACGGGGCGGCTGCGACGTGTTGTATCGCTGACCGGTCTCGCGCAGCTTGGGGAGCAGCAGCAGGCCGAGGAGGAAGGTGGAGATGACGTTGACGGTCAGGCAGCTCTCGTTGTCCTCGGCGGCCGCGTAGGCAGTGGCAGCGATGCCGGCGTTCTCGAGGAGGACGTCGAGACGCGGCAGCTGCGCGGCTCGCCGCGCAAAGGCCTTGACGGAGTCGTAGCGCGACAGGTCGAGCGGCCACACCTCGACGACGCCATCTCTCCTGCCGGTGCTCTCCTCGATGGACCGCTTGGCCGCGTTCCCCTTGTCGACGCTGCGCACCGCCAGGATCACCTTGGCCGCGTGGAGGCGCGTCAGGTGCCGCGCCGCTTCGAGCCCGAGGCCCACGTTGGAGCCGGTCACGATCACCACTTGGTCTGTGACCGCCGTTTCGGGATAGGGCAGCCGCGCGAACAGTTGCGTGTACACCAGCTCTGAGAATGAGCTGCCTGGCATTTTTTTGCTTTTGCTTTCGTTGGGTGGGATCTTGTGGGAGGTAGTTGAGTTGGTTGAGTGTTGATAGAGCACACAGCTAGCTAGCTTCCTCGCAGATTTTATGTGGTCCCAGTCCCAAAAAAAGGATGATGGTGAGAAGTAAGGAAGCTGGGTGTGGCGGGTTCAAGCACTATGAAATAGCAGACTTTGTTCGTTAAGTAGTAGTAGCTCTCTATCGAAAATGATGTCTGAAGCAAGTTCGAGCTCAAGTTTCCGGCATTCCTCTCTCACCTCTTATATATATGAAAACGGAGATTATTTAATCTATATACAATATCCACCAACCCCCACTTCCTCCCCCAGTCCTCTGCCTATACCTAATCCCTATGATAGGTTAGACTCATGGGTAGTTACGTCGTGCCTGATGGAGAGAGGGGCGCTTGATCTGATATCACTGGTTTGTCTGAGTACGTATGTGCATGTGCATATGTGATATTCGAGAAACGGAGATAGTGCGGACTTTTTGGGCATCGCGGGGCCGCTTAAATCCGGGGTTATAGCATTGAGGCAGCGAACTCTCTTTCTCTATCGCTGGTACTTTCAATCAGGAGAGAAGAGTAGTTGAAATTAAAAGATGTGGATATGGAACTAACAGTAAGAGCCGTGAGTAGAAATGAGCAACTTCTCTGTCATATAAAGGCCATATTTAGTATTAGTATCAGTACGGTGAGAGGCGCATACTGTATTCTGAACAAGTTGTTCTATTCAGAACCATAGTATTTTCAGCAAGATACGTCGTAGATCGTAAATTGTAGGTCGTTAGCTAAGAGAGATATCATCTCATTGGGTTGCAAGATATACCCTGAGTTAAACATGTTCTAGATATATCCACTTATGTGTATCTCCAAGTGATCTTACGGTTAGGTTAAACTTCTTCTGAGCAGCATTTAGATGGCTTTTTACTACCGTCTTCCTCAGAGGCCTTCTTCCTGCTGAGTATGGGGTATGCATCCCTTGATTAAATATTTGGCAGGGGACCTATGGACCGTGAGTGCAAGTGCGGATGGCTGGAGATACGGGCATGGTTGGTGGTAATAGGGACTACGTCGACGAAGTCAGGTAGAGATGAGGGTAGCGTGATATCACGGGCGATAAATCCGCCGTTAACGAGTCCTACTTGTCTAGGAGCAGGACCACAAGCATTTGTCTACAGGGGCAATCTGTGTTGGACCGCTTGTCTTCTGTCATACAATCCTAAAGGAAGAAAAGCAATGAAGCACAATTGCCAGCCCAATCACTCGCTGCCTCGTGTCATCCACTATCACTGCCGCCGCGCACACTCATTGATGATAAACATCATCTCCTGTTCCACCACTCACTATGCCTTCACCTCTCCAAATTGTTTTTTGTTCTGTTGGTTGTCATTCTATTGACGGAAAATAGTGTATGCTGCCGGCGCCACGAGGACTGACCAAGCAAAGCATAAGATGAAAAGACGTCCAAAGGGACCAGACGGTATCGCTATCGCCAGCGCACAATACCGCGTACTTTTGGTCGCCGATGGTGTTTGTGCGACCTCTAATAGTACTAGTACTTGAACCGAAGCGCCAAGGCGGTAGGAAGCAAACGCTAGAACGCCACGTGCGTGTCTGTGTGTGTGTGTGTGCGTCTGTGCGTGTGT
>QQTW01003299.1_pt1 | contig 11898 bp, 7 predicted proteins | sample 1904831 | NCBI WGS metagenome assembly QQTW01 (sample SAMN09435610, study PRJNA476489) | Subsurface metagenome, whole genome shotgun sequencing project. | reverse complement strand
CCCGGAATTCCGCCTGAGATACAGTCACACATTTTCGAGCCGTAAGAGATGGCTTTGTCAATTAAGTTGGTCCACACCTGGTTGAGTTCACTGCCATAGCCGTAGATGTGAGGCAAGCTAAGATCGTACTCGCGAGTCACGACCACGCCCCCTTTGAGCTTATGATTTAGCATTGTCAGCGTACTTTGGATCCCCTGATGCACGTCCACCTCCTGAAGCGGAGCCCGATCCATGTACGAATAGTCCTTAACCGCTTTGACCAGATCGGAAATGCGTGCTGTACTATGCTTGATCTCGTTTAACAGATCAACCCCTGTTAGTGTCGCCTCGATCCATTTCAGCACATCGCTTAGGGAGCCGACGGCTACACGCTCCACAAAAGTGTCTAGCCATTCAGTATCTAGTCCAGCCCGTACCAAAGTAGGGGTGAGTTTCCATGCATTAACTACGCCGTGCGTCTCTAACCAGGCTGTGACCTCGTCCTCCAAGTCACTCTGCGTCAGTGGATCGACCGGGCACGCTGTTGTGTCGCGTTGTATCATGTCGTGCTGCAGGTCGGCAAGAAACGCCAGTTGCGCTCTGGTCATCGGCTGCTGATTGAGCTTGAGTGCGAACGATGATAACGCTTGAAAGGTTTCTTGTAATTGCTCTGCCGCCCGGAGGCTCGCTGCCGCCGGATTGTTCACCTCATGGGCAAGGCCAGCAGCTAAGGTACCAAGTGCAATCAGCTTTTCGTGCTGTTGTGAGATTGACTCGAGGATTTGCAGTCGCTGCGCCATGAGGGACAAAATATTGCGGCTAATCGAAGGACACCTTGTGAGCATATCCCAGAAAGAGTCTTTTTCCAGTCGTAAGAGATGGCTTTCCTTAAAGGCGCGCCCAGTGGCGATGTAGTGGGGCTTATTTATCGATACGGACATTTCACCAAAAATGGTTCCTGGTTCGTAAGTGTTCACATAAATTTCCTGACCGCCGACATTTTTCGTCAGCCGAAGCTCGCCTTCTAGAAGTACATAAAAATAATCGGCTGGTTCTCCTTCTGTCACAAGTTTGTCGCCTGGCTGTAGCCATATATCGCTGCTGTGTTCTGCGAACCAGTACAGATGCTGATCCGTCAACTGTGCGAAGAGCGGCACCAGGCGTAAAGTTTGCACGTCGATCACGTTTACACCTTGCTAAGATACTGATGGATGAACTGAACGGCGATCGCGCCCTCGCCTACTGCTGAAGCAACCCGCTTCACCGACCCATAACGCACATCTCCCATTGCAAAGATACCAGGGACACTGGTTTCAAGCAAAAAAGGGTCGCGCTTCAGCGTCCAACCCTGAGGATGGCGTCCATTGCGTTTCAGGTCTGGTCCGGTCAGGATAAAGCCTTGCTCGTCTCGCTCCAGAACACCCTCCAACCAATTGGTATGCGGTAGTGCACCTACAAAAATAAAGAGCGAAGTTGCAGGAAAAGTTTGCTTTTGACCAGAGTTGGAATTAGCAATTGTAATTGCCTCTAGGCGGGCCTCTCCTTTGACCTCAATAATAGTGGAATAGGTCTGTACCGAAATGTTCTTGGTTGCCTCAATCTGATCGCATAAGTACTTTGACATACTTTTACCCAGGGAGTCGCCACGCACCAGTATGGTGACACTGCTAGCATACTTAGAAAAGTACATAGCTGCCTGTCCCGCTGAGTTTGCCCCACCGACTATAAAGACGTCTTCACCGCTACAGGCGATTGCTTCGGTCTTTGCTGCACCGTAGTACACGCCAGCTCCAGTCAGCTGCTTAATACCAGGTACATTAAGCAGGCGATAGGAGACGCCCGTTGCAATTATCAACGCATGGCAGCTAAGCTCACTCCCATCTGCTAGCGTTACAATCCGATACTGATCCTCCACGCGAACCCCAATCACCTCCTGTGGCCAAAGGAGTTCCACGCCGAACCTTTTAGCTTGAGTAACGGCACGCCGGGTCAAATCCCCTCCGCTCAGACCGACGGGGAAGCCTAAATAGTTCTCGATTCGAGAACTCGTCCCCGCTTGCCCTCCCGGAGCCTCTCGTTCAATCAATACCGTGCTTAGTCCTTCAGACGTCGCATAGACCGCAGCTGCCAGACCAGCCGGACCCGCGCCCACAATAATTAGGTCGTAAAACGGTAGTTGAGCCTGCGTCCTCAGCCCAATTTTCTCGGCAATTTCGACGTTCGTCGGCTTTATGAAGTGCGAGCCGTCAGGCAAAAGCACCAGTGGCAGGTGCGCCGCATGACATTTGGCGTAGGTGACCAAGCGGCGCGCTTCAGAGTCGGCCTCAATGTCTAACCACTGGTAGGGCACCAAATTACGGCCCAAAAAGTCTTTGATTTGATGCGACTGGGGCGACCAACGGGAACCAATCACGCGAATTCCTTCAAATTGTGGGTGGAACGAAGCCTGCCAATCATCGAGCAAATCGTTCAGAACAGGATACAAGTTCTCGTCAGGAGGATGCCATGGCTTTAGAAGGTAGTAATCAATCTTTACCATGTTAATCGCTCGGATAGCAGCGTCAGTGTCTGCATACGCTGTCAGCAAAACTCGTTTAGCCTCGGGGAAGAGTTCCATCGCTTGTTGAAGGAACTCCACGCCAGTCATATGTGGCATCCGCTGGTCCACCAAGAACATTGCCACAGCCTGGTTGCGCAGTTTCACCTGTTTTACCACCTCCAAGGCGGCGACACCTGAGTTAGCTCGCAGTACCCGGAAGCGCTTGCCGTAGTTCTGTCGGAGGTCACGCTCTATTGCCCGTAGAACATCAGGGTCGTCGTCTACTGTAAGCACTGTTGGTTTAGCTTGTAAACGTTTAGTCACAATCCCTCCTTCAACATCTGGTTAGTACAGGGCACAGGCAATATTAGCGTTGTTGTAAAGCCATTTTTTCCAGCACTTTCTGGTTCTTCGGTGTCACAAAAGGCAGGGAAATACTTAAAAAAGTTTTGGCAACAAAACTTATATGCTTGCCATCTCGACAGTTTCATACTGATCCAACATAGTCACGCCCTCGCAGAATGCACTCATCTTAAGGAATTGCTTCACGTTCTCCGGAGCGCCGACTATATGAATGTCAACATTAGATCCCAGCTTTTGCTTATTGACAATAAGGGCGCGCAAACCAGCAGTAGTAATACATTCTAGGTCTTGTAGCAGCAACACGAGGTGTTTTACTGGCTTTTCTGTTGCTTTGGCCAACACTTCCTGAAAACGTTCTACAGCATTGGCATCCAGTAACCCGGTTAAAGATATCTTGGCAGTACCATCAGTTACTTCCAACAGCCTTGCGTCGAAAGACACCTGAGTGGGAAGAAGCCTCACTCGAACTTTCAGTTCGTCTTGAGTAGATGGCAGTTTGACTGTCAGGCTTTCAGCATCAAAATCCGAATACTTTTGCCCGTTGATCCATACATCGCCAATCCGCACGCTGCCTGGTGGCAGGAGATCTGGTGCAACCCGCAGGATGTTGTTCTTAAAGCCACCAGGCTTCGGCTTGAAGTACAAATCCATAGGCTGCTTAATAATCAGCAAGTTCGTATAAATGCAAGACAAGTAGGCTAGCTCGAACGAGTGGTAACCACTCATCGAGTGGCTGCCCTTGCCTCGCTCAGTTCCAAGCAAGTAAGGAAGTCCATTTGCCAGAACATTGAAGTAGACACCTCCACTCGCGTAATCAAGGAACCAAGCGTTATAAAAAGCTGCCGCTTCACGTGCCAAGCGCTTATACTCAGGTTCATCAAGTGAGCCTGTCAGGATGAGGTAGGCTAAGATAGCCTGTTCCTGCTGCCACCAAGCCTTCCGGTTATGCCATACAAAGCGGTGTACCTCTTGTCCTGGTTTAGGGATGCGTTCCACAACATCTAACCACCCCCCACGCTGTTGGTCACTGCCGACTGCAGGCATGATTTGTGCAATCTTTTCAGCTAGGTCAACATACTTTTCTTTTGGTTTCAGGTGATTCATCCGCATCAAGTTCCAAGCAATTTTGAGGTTATGACCTACGACTGCTCGATTCTGCTGCCATCCCCAGGTTGTATCGTGGCTCCAGTCCTCATAAAAACGTTCTTGAACAAATGGGCTATGGTCGTAATCCGGGAACCGCTTTTCAATGGTGTCAAACGTGTACTCAAGGAAATCAGCGTATTTTTCCTCGCCAGTCGCTAACCAGAGATTGATCAAATAGGCTGGGGCATGGTCACCTACCGAGTTCCAGTTCTTCTTCATGCGGTTATGGCCCAAAGTCTCAGAGTTAGGGCTGAGAGTAATCGGGTCGATGTGGGAGAAAAATCCCCCTTTGTCGGTTTTGTCCTGGAAACAGCCGTTAAATAGATTGATGGTCAACTCAATATCTTTCAAAATGCGCGGATCGCCCGTCACTCGATAGGTCTGGGTAGGACCAGCCAGCGCATAAATTTGCTCATAAGCTGGAATAGCGTCATAATCATCCCCAAATTCTGAGGAGAATATTTTATGCTCGCTGCCATCTGGCTTCACGTCAATAGCATGGTACCAATAGCAAATCCCTTCGCCTTCATCTAGAAAACGCATATGTTTGCGCAGGTATTCGGTACCTTTTTCCGCAGCCTCTAAATAACGGTCATCCCCGGTCATCATGTAGGCTGTGGCAAAACCGTAAACTAGGCGGGAAATGGTGTCAGTTTCCTGACGATTACTCTCTTCCTTGGAACCAACCAAGCCGAGACCAGTGCGATAGTTCCGATAATCAATTTCGCCATCTTCAAACTGGGCTTTCAGATAAAAATTGGCAAGGCTTTGTATCTGTTTGAGCCACCAGTCTTGTTTTTCAAAAAGATACTCATTTTCTTTCTTGCCTAGAAAAACTATGTGTTTAGCTTCAAAGTTGTACTCACCCGCCTCAGGATAGAAAATGCCATATACAAAAAGATAGCGATTTGGAACGAGCATTAAACTCATCTGGCTGGTGCAATCAAAGTAAGGCTCATCCAGATTACGCATTAACTCAGCATACGTCATTGAGGTCAGTGCTACTTCAAATGTCCTGCCATCTGACGTCTTAAGACCAAAAGTACCAAAATCTCCTTTACTTGAATCAAAATTAATAACATAGCCTGCAATCAAATCCGAAAACGAAAAGCTCATATTACTCATTGAATTTCCTCCAAAATTTGCCAATAATTAATTAGAAACTATTTGGAAATGAGAACGACGACGCTACGGTCTTTAACAAGATGGTTCTCGCCTGTAATCACAACCTCTTGACAGGGATCTAAAATATCCATAGGAGAAGCTTCAGCTGTGTCTATGACTTTGTACCAGTTCCTCCCTTCAATCTGTGGAATTTCAAATTTGAGGTTCTCCCAATACATATTGAGCATGACATGAATATCTGCTTCTTCTTCAACGCCACCCAGAGTAAATGCCAAAACTCTAGCATAAGGGTCGTCCCAACCCGGGCTGAACAACTTGCAACCATGCCAAGAAATGTCCGCCAAGCCCCGCTCATTAACTTCACCCGTGAAAAAATAGCGCCGATGTAAGGCGGAATGGCAATAACACTTGCGGAAATTAATCATCAGCTTGAAGAACCTGAAAATATCAGCATTCTTCTCTACAAGATTCCAATCAAACCAACTAATCTCGTTATCCTGACAGTAAGCGTTGTTATTGCCCTTTTGAGTGCGTCTGATTTCATCACCTGCCACAAACATTGGTACACCTTGGGAGAGCATGAGAATGGCTGCAAAATTCTTAATCTGTCGCTGACGCAATGCATCAACTTCTGAATCGTCAGTCTCTCCTTCAACGCCACAATTCCAGCTCAAATTGTCATTGATGCCATCCCGATTGTTTTCACCATTTTCTTCATTGTGCTTGTCATTGTACGAAACCAAATCATTGAGGGTGAACCCATCATGGCAGGTAATAAAGTTGACGCTGTTAATCGGTAAATGTCCGCTCGCTTGGTAGAGGTCAGCACTTCCAGCAATACGCCACGCAACTGCCCCAACCATTCCTGGATCCCCCTTAACAATGTGCCGGACGTCATCTCGGAAGCGTCCGTTCCATTCTGCCCAACGATATCCAGGGAAATAACCAATTTGATAAAGCCCAGCAGCATCCCAAGCCTCAGCAATGATTTTGGTGTCAGCCAAAATTTCGGATGTTTCAATTTGCCATACTACCGGCGGATGGAGCATTGGCGCTCCGTCTTGGTCGCGAGATAGGATAGAGCCTTCATCAAACCGGAAGCCATCAACGTGCATCTCTTTGACCCAAAATTCCAGGGAATCCACAATCAACTTCTGCACGATCGGGTGGTTGCAGTTGACGGTATTTCCACACCCGGAGTAGTCCATGTAGTACTGCTTGTCCCAAGGCACTAGGTGATAGAAGATGCTATTAAAAAAGCCTTTAAAGTTGATGATCGGGCCCTCATGGTTTCCCTCATCAGTGTGGTTAAAGACCACATCTAGGATGACCTCGATCCCTTCCTTGTGCAACGCCTTGACCATATCCCGAAATTCCCTGATATGGTTTCCTACATCAGATAAAACACAATACGAACTTTCAGGAGCAAAGTAGCTGTGTGGGTTGTATCCCCAGTAGTCTTTCAGTGGCTTACCGTTAACTTCTCGGAGATTGTTCTTTTCGTCAAAGTCAAATATTGGCAGGAGTTCAACAGCTGTGATTCCCAACTCTTTCAGGTAAGGAATTTTCTCGATGATTGCAGAAAAAGTACCGGGATATTTGCAGCCAGAGGAAACTGACTTAGTAAATCCACCAACATGTACCTCATAAATGATGGTTTCATTCATTGGTCGGTTGATAGGACGGTCGTTTTCCCAGTTATAATCCGATATATCGATGACTACACTACGCATCGAGGTGGATATGTTGTCTTTTGATCCTAAAGCATCGCTGCGCTCCCAAAGGCTGTTGGTGTTCCCCCTAGCATAAGGATCAAGCAACACCTTATTTTTGTTAAAGCGGTGTTCTGCCCAGTGTAAATTCTGAGGACCGTCAACCCGATAGGCGTAATGAGCGCCCGGTTTCAACCCTCTTATATAGACATGCCAATAGTGGAAGGTTTTATTTATTCTTGAGTTCAATTGAATAATTTGTGCAGGTTCTGGGTCATTATGGTTATCAAACAACAAGAGTTCGACAGAATTGGCATACTCTGAAAAGATTGAGAAGTTTACTCCGTCTTTGTCTGGCGTAGCACCCAAAGGGTGTTGGCATCCTGGTTCTACTTGGTACTTAGTTCTGGCTAGTTCCGTCTGATATCTAGGTGTTGTTGCAGTCATTTTCCCCTTCTTCTTATTGCAAAGTATTAATTAGTTATGCACCCATATTCCGCTGTCTGGTTTTAATACTGCAGCATGCTATTGGCATATAGGTTAACTGCTTTTACGGGTTCATTGTGTTTAATGTTGAGGTTCACCAGCTTTGTTGATCTGTTGTCGCTGTTCTCAGTCATTTGCAAATGCTGCTGTTGATAAACTTGTTGTTGGTAATCGCATTAAGGACTATTTATTGCACATAGCAAGAGTTTGCTATCGTGGAAATAAAAAATGATTTGGTGTTTCCAGACCCCTTGTTATTCTAAGAGTAACGTGGAGTTAAGTTTTGAGTTCTTTGTTACTGCACAGATGGTTGTAGGGAATATTACTTGATAAAAGGGGTGCTAGTAGCATCGGAACAGAAAACCGGGTTAAGCGGTACAACATAAATGTTACAGAAGTAATCAGACGCTGAAACCCTTGATTTGTCGCTAAGAGATTCTTGGCAGTTTTATGCATTGAGCTATTACACCCCTCAAGAAAATCCTTATACAATAGGACTTTTGAGCTTAACCCGGTTTTCTGTTCCAATGATACTCCTACCCCATAAAATTGCAGTCAATGGCGTTGTAAAATCAAGTAATGATTGAGGGAAAATAGTGATTTGTTCTGTATTTAAAGTAATGCATGACTCAGTGAATAGATATTTTAAGCATTACTTAAAATATTGAATAGTCAAGCGTCTTTCGATGTAAACTTCAATGTTTTTTTACTAACTATCTACCATTAAGTTTAAGGAACGCCAAATACTGTTGTAAGGGTCAATCTTTCGGAGCGAGTTTGTCTTGTTTCGGGGTGTTGTCAAATTAACAGGTACTCTCCACTTGCAGCTTTTTTAATAAGACCGCCCTTAAATTCCTAGCGGATGAGACTCTAAAGGAATCCGTAAGATAACAAAATTTATACGCCGTATCGGTTGGCAAATGTCTGCCAGAGGACGGCGCGAAACTGAGCTACCCCCGCAATAGAATTGCGGGGGTTCGGCATCAAACTTCGAGGCAAAAAGCCCTCAGAGTCGCACCATCACCTTGATCGCTTCCCTAGCGTCCATTGCCGCGTACCCAGAGGGTACGCCATCAAGGTCAACGGTAAGATCCAGCACCGGAGAAGGGTCAAGCTTACCCGCCACCACGTCGGCAAGTAGTTCAGGAATGTAGGCGCGGACTGGCGCGATTCCTCCACGTAATATAATATTGGACAAAAACATCTGGGACAGGTTGATTGTCTCGCTACCGTGGGGTACTCCAACGTAGCCGATCGCCCCACCCGGACAGGCAATTGAAATCGCCGTGTCCATAGACGACTTGGTACCAACGCATTCCAGCACCGACTCCACACCACCGTTGGTCATCTCCAGAACTTCACTAACCGCCTGCTCATCCCGGCTCGTTACTACATCGGTAGCCCCAAAGTGCCGCGCAATGTCCAAACGTTTTTTATGGCGACCGAGGATGATAATACGTTCCGCACCCAGCCGCTTTGCAGCCAGTACACCGCACAGCCCAACAGCACCATCGCCAATTACCGTCACTGTAGCGCCTGGCTGCACTCCCGCAGAAACCGCCGCGTGATGACCTGTTGACATCACATCAGTGACGGGCAGAATTGCCTTCAGCATGGCATCGTCACCCTCGACTGAGTCCGGAACAACGACGAGGGTGCCGTCGGCCAACGGCGCACGTACCGCTTCTGCCTGTCCGCCATCATTGTACGCACCACCCCAAAAGCCTCCTTTAAGACATGAGGTTTGCAGCCCTCTGCCGCAGTATCTGCAGGTGCCATCGGAAAAGCCGAAGGGAGCAAGTACGCGATCGCCCTGCTTTATCTTGCGGACTTCTGAACCGACTTCCTCAACTATACCCATCCACTCGTGACCCATGCGCCAGCCAGATTGCCAGCCATCAAAGCCTCGGTAGAACCACAAATCGGAGCCGCAGATGCAGGCGTGGGTGATTCGCACGATAGCGTCGGTGGGCTGCTGAATTACAGGGTCAGGAACATTCTTGACTCGAACCTCGCCAGGGGCATGGTAAAGTGTTGCTCGCATTGCATATTCCTCCTTTCTGCATAAAAAGAGCCTACACAACAGGCTCTTTACTATCATTTTGACGGCTAAAGCAGATATCTACATTGGATGGCTTCCGAAGAAACTCATCAGACCCTCGACCACGTCACGTGGGTTCATTATCTGTAAGCCGTGTGTTGCACGGATTCCCAAACGTTCCGCCTGTGGCAGCCAAGACATGAGAAACGCATTCCCCTCGCGGAAGCCAGGACATATTGCTTCACTGAAGATACCCATTGCAGAGAGTACTGGCATTGTGGGCTTGTTATATTTCTCTGGGTTTTGAGTTGAGAAGCCCCAGGTCTGGAACGCTGGCAAATCTAACTTACAGAAGGCATCTACAGCTGCCTCACCCTCCTCCCAAGCATTGAGTGGGAGTGTCATATCGCTTGCGGCAAGTATATCAGGACCAGCCATTGCTACTAGGAAGTTTTTAAGCGCACCAGCTTTCTCCCCTGCCTCATACAACCGTAAGAAGCTTTCTAGCGCCTGCTGTCCATACTCTAAGGCTTTGGAATCGGTTCTAGGTAGAAACGGTTCCATCAGTACCAAAGAATGGACGACCTCGGGGTTGGAAAGGGCTAACTGTAGTGCAATTAATCCACCATAGGAATAGCCAACTATATGTGCCTTATCGATGCCAATCTGCTGTAGCAGCAATCGGCATTGCTCTGCTTGCTGCTCAATGCTTATGGAACCCTCAGGCCAGGCGCTGCCACCGTAACCGCAGCGATGGTAGCTGATCAAACTGTACTTTTCCATAATAATGGGATGCAATTGAAACGGAGCAATTAGGCAATCCGCCAATAACGCACCGTGAATCAGCAGGACGGGCTCGCCTGAACCGACAACCTGGTATTCTAATTCCACTCCATTGACGTTTGCACGTCTTGAATGTTCTATGTTCCAATTTCTAGGCATATTTACACCTTTACGCAATACGCTTGATTAAGCTGTGTAAAAAGTTTCTCAGTTTGATGAAAAAATGGCGCTGTGTTTTCTTTACATCTATCTTTGTAGTAGCTCAAGAATCAATCACTAGCGCCTTTAGCATCAAGTAGAGTTATTTCTTCAACTGTTCGATTAACTCACTGTCATTCCAGTAAGCCGTTAATTCCGCAACTTTTCCATTTTCCAGGCGATATACTATAATTCCCTTCCAATCCACCCGTTTGTTGGTTGGAGCAATGCCTGCAAATGTACCTTGGTGAGTACTAGGTGCGGTGTAAACAACTGCAACTTTGTCTTCTTCAGCGACTATGTCATCAATCTGAAACTCAATGTCGGGGAATGCAGCGGCGAACATGGTCATTTGGGTTTTCAGACCCTCAGCACCACGAACAACATGGGAACCGCGATGACCTAAGAAGCTAGGAGTTATAACCTCGTCAAACTTGTCAAACTCCCTTTTGTTCAAAGCCACATCCACGTAACGACGGACAACTTCCTTGTTGCTTTTTAGTCCTGCAGTCATGGAAACAGCGTCTAACTGTTGCATCAAACCCAGCACGTCATTTTGAACCTTAGCTTCAACAATTTTGCCGTCGGAGAATTTGTAAAAAGTCATCCCCTGGATTGATACTTGCTTCCCGGTCGGTTCAATATTTCTCCATGTACCTACGTGAGTGCTCTCCATTCTCCAGTAAACCGCCGCCTTGTCCTCTCCAGCAACAACATCTTCAACTATGTAAGTTAGGTTGCGAAAAGCTTCGCGGTTACGAACAACAAGGTTTTTAAAAGCTTCGGTTCCTTTTGTAGTCATGAAGGACAAAATAAAAGCAAAGTTGGGAGATAAAATCTCGTCTACCGCCTCCAAATCTCCCTTACTCCAAACATCTTCAAGGAACCGACGGGCGATCTCTTTGTTGTTTGTTATTTTGCTGTTTTCTACTGTCGTTACAGTCATAGAATAACCTCTGTATTTTCGCTGAATTGCTCAATTAGCTTGTAATGGTTGCAAACTTCAAGTCAACAGCATTTTTCACGCTTGTTGTACTGTGGAAAAGATTAATTCTGCTCAGCAGGCGATGGAGCAAGACCTAGCTGTCGCAGAAGCCCTAGTTCATCAATATTAGTCCATCTTTCGGCAATTTTGCCGTCATCAGCCACACGAACAGTGGTAGTTCCTGTAAACGTCAATTTATTGCCAGTTGGAGGGACACCAAATAGTTCTGATTGGTGCGTTCCACTTAAGTACCAACGGTGAACTACTTTGTCCTTTGCGTAAATTTCATCCTCAATTGTGAGATGAATATCCGGCATAGCGCTGCGAAACAGACCTACGATTTGCTTGAAGCTTGCTGCGCCGGTTTCTGTTTTTCCGGTAACGGTAGAATGGTCAACTGAATTGGGGGCTAGCAAATTTTCCATAACTGCAAAGTTACCCTCATTCCAAGCTGCTTCAAAAAAACGGACAGCGACAGCATTGTTTTGTTCTGGTGTTTGTGGCATATTATTTTCTCCGGGAGTCCTAAACGTATAAGGAT
>QQTW01003298.1_pt1 | contig 11898 bp, 12 predicted proteins | sample 1904831 | NCBI WGS metagenome assembly QQTW01 (sample SAMN09435610, study PRJNA476489) | Subsurface metagenome, whole genome shotgun sequencing project. | reverse complement strand
CTCAAAGGGTCAAGCGGGGTCAAAGAGGGCAGTTAGAGCAGGGCGTGGACGGTTACAAAAAGGTTAAAGGATGGAAGCGCCATGTGGTTGTAGATGTGTTGGGCTTGATGCTGGGATGCTATGTTAGTGCAGCAAATGCTTCTGATGGTAAAGCAGCACCTGCCGTGTTAGTGCCTGTCCTCGAACTATACAAGCGTAAGCGAAAAAGTGCTAGGCGACCAAGCTTACAAGGGAGAGTTAGACAGTTGTCTGCAAGCGGCATATGAATGCGTTTTGGAGATTGCACCAGCTCGGGCAAAGAAAGGCTTTCAGGTCGAGTCGCTGCGTTGGATTGTCGAACGGACCTTTGCGTGGTTAGACAATGCCCGAGTGTTGAGTCGTGATTATGAAGTGTTGCCGGAAAATCATGAGGGCATGATTTATGTGGTGATGATTCGGTTAATGCTGCGTCGCCTCTGCAACAATCGTCGAACTAGAATTTACAAGGCAGCTTAATGTTTTATTTATAAACCGTTTCTTAACGTTGACAAGGCTGAACGCAAGTGGCTAATCTGAGCTAGTGACAAAGAAACCAGATAGTTAAGCTCTTAACTATTTATTGCTTCATTGTATACCTGGATACAACTGCACCTTCATCTACCCTTTATGATTCGCGCATGGTGTTGAAGAGTTCTTAAACAGTTTGATCCAGAGTCTAAAACAGATAGAGAGGCAAGAATTTAGTTAGCTGAACGCGATCAAAGATTGGAATTCAGAGTAATTAGGGAAAGTCACGCAGGTGATGTCCCTTGGGGACTAGTCATCCGTTGTCACGTCTTTAACTGACTGCTAGATACTCGTAAACACAAAACTCATTGGAGGTTGTGATGTCTTATCACGGTGATATTTCGTCTAGCGCAGACGCAGTTGGAGTTGCGGTTGTTAACTATAAGATGCCGCGCTTGCATACAAAAGATGAAGTCATTGAGAACTGCAAAAATATTTCCTCAATGATTGATGGAATGAAGCTTGGTTTGCCTGGGATGGATCTGGTGATCTTTCCTGAGTATTCCAGCCACGGCATCATGTACGATGCCAAAGAAATGATGGAAACGGCATCAAGCATTCCCGGATCGGAAACAGACATTTTTGCAGAGGCTTGTATTCGCAACAAGGTGTGGGGTGTGTTCTCGCTGACGGGAGAGAAACATGAAGACCATCCCAACAAAGTTCCCTACAACACTTTGATTTTGATGAACGATAGCGGCGAAATCGTTCAGAGATACCGCAAAATTATGCCCTGGACACCGATCGAAGGCTGGTATCCTGGCAACTGCACTTACGTTTCAGATGGTCCCAAGGGACTGAAGATCAGTTTAATCATTTGTGACGACGGCAACTACCCCGAAATCTGGCGCGATTGTGTGATGAAAGGGGCTGAATTGGTTATTCGCTGCCAGGGTTATATGTATCCTGCCAAAGACCAGCAAATCCTTGTCTCTAAGGCAATGGCATGGATGAACAACACCTATGTTGCTGTCGCCAATGCCGCTGGTTTTGACGGTGTTTATAGCTACTTTGGACATTCGGCAGTTATAGGCTTTGACGGTCGCACCCTCGGCGAGTGCGGCGAAGAAGAGATGGGGATTCAATATGCGGCTCTGTCCAAGTTTGCTATCCGTGACTTCCGCAAAAATTCTCAGTCCCAAAACCATCTGTTCAAACTGCTGCATCGCGGCTACACGGGCATGATCAACTCTGGCGAGGGTTCTGAGGGAATGGCGGAATGTCCTTATCAGTTCTACCGTGACTGGGTACTCGATCCCAAGAAAGTGAAGGAGAAGGTAGAGGCTTTAACCCGTCCTACCGTAGGTACCGAGGAATGCCCGATCGAAGGTCTACCCACACAAAAGGCCACCGGCGCTCCCGTGGCAGAAAGGCCGCAGTCAACAACGGTTCCAGTGACGACTAGAGCCTAGCCTAGATTTGCGTTCCTCATTTCTGAGTGTAAGGAAATGAGGAACGAAATTCAATCATACAGGTTTTTGATTATCACCCTGACTCATAACCGAATCAGGGTGTTGGTGATGGGTCGCGTTGAGATTCACTACGCCAATCAAAGTGATCGCGCTGAGAACATCAGCAAATCATTCGTTAGGGGACAGGGTTGATTATGGTTGACCAGCAAGAAGCACTTCGGATTAAGAAGCGACTGGAAGCCCTTAAGCGGGGAGGAGTTCATCGAGTTAAAGACAAAGATCCCATGCCCTCTGCTGTGCATATTGTGGGCATTGGGAAAGCGGGAGCCGACTTTATTGCGCAAACGATTCGGCAGGCTCCAGATGACTTTCTTGAAGACAGCCGCAAGCGATTTACGGCACTGGCTGTAGACATTGGCAATCAAGACTTGTCGCAGGTTGAAGAACTTGCTTCATCGCTACCAAGCGATCGCGCTCAAGTTAAAACTGTTGCGCTCGAAGTGCCTACCCGCGATGAGTTGTTTAGCTCACTGCGGCGCTATCGCGAGTATTTGAAGCTGGAGTATCCCCGCTACTACTGGAACCCGAACTACGAACCCTGGCTGCCGGATAGCATTGCGATTCCGCAAGCGGGGGAGCAGTTTCCACGAGCGCTCGCTAAAGCCATCTATGGCAAAGCCTACTATGAAGGCGAGAAGCTTCTAGATCAAGAGTTAGCAGCGTTCGCCAAGAGTGTGGATGCGACCACCTGTCAGTCGATCGTCTGCATCGTGTTTGGTCTAGCCGATGGCACAGGTAGCGGCATTGTTGTTGATCTTGCCCGCCACCTGTCAAACGTGAAGTTCGGACGCCGCGCTCTGGTTCTTGGCATCGGCATTGCACCGTCTGAAGGAGATGTGCCATCCAGTCAAGATGCCAGCCTCTTCCCAGTGCTAAATGAACTAGACTGCATGTTGGATCAAGAGAAAAACCAGGGAGTTGTCCAGGTTTGGGGTGATTTGTATCGCAACCCGTTCACGGCAGGATTCTGGCTCGTACCGCAAAAGCCCGTCTATGAGGAAACTCACGATCTAGAGGCAACTCACAGTCGTGTTAACACTGAACTCGCCTCATTCCTGACTCGCAATCAAGGGTTAGAGATTTATGAGTCGTTACGACTGCTAAATTGGGTTGGTGCGCCGCCATCACAGCACATGGCAGCTCGGAGCCAGTATGGCGCGCGTTGGGCGCACATCTTCGGGTTCACTAGCATCGACAAAATTCCCACAGCGGATCAACTGCCCAATCAGCTTGGTATTTCCGCTGGCGGTTTCCAGCCAGACTTCTTTGAAGTGCGCGTCTCGGCCCCAGAGGGTGCCCAGATCAATGCCCCGCTTGCAGATCTCGCTAGCAAGATGAACGCCGTTTTCTCGCCCATCCTGGAGCCTGAAATCATCCGGTCACCCAGCAGTGGCGAAACCTATGTGCAGTTCATTCTCCCCGGTGCTAGCAAGCTCAATCTGGATCTTTTCATCGACGCCCGACTTGCCTACGACGAGCAGACCTGGGATGAAAAACTGCTGCAACACTCCTGGCTACTGGAGCTTGGGGTCATGCTATCGGAACCAGCGATCCGGTTCGAGGGCATGGCAGGTGAATGTCTCTGGGGTTGCGCTTGCTGGGTAGTTGTTCCCTATAGCGCGATTCGCGGTGAAGACTTAGAAGGCTTACGCGAAAAGCTTGAGCAAGTTGTCAAAGTGTGAGGAAATCATGCCATTAGATTGGTCGATCGTGAGTCAGAAGTATGGAAACGGTGCTCAAGTCCCCACTGTTGCAGGCGGTAAGATCTTGCAGGTCACAGGCGTTGATGATGAGAAAATTCATATCAAATCGCCACTCTGGGTTGCTAGTTTGAGCCGTCATAATCTTGAAAAAGGTGTGGAACTGATTGAGGAAGGAGTGATTGACAGGCAGCCCGGTCAGTTCGTTGAAGATTACAAAATCTACGTCGCCGACGAACGTGCTACATCAGCCGCACACATTCTCAAGGATTTGGGATTTCTGACCGAAGACAAGGGATATTACCCAACTTGTTAAGCCTGTTAAAAGATGGATACTGGTCTTTAAGCCATGTCACGTCCCAGCTTTCAATTCATAACAAAAGAGGAAATTGAGTAATGTCAAAAGCATCCATGTATCATAGTGCGTCTGGTTCGCAGTCGCCCCACTGCCTCCACTTCCTAGGAATTGGTAAGACGGGATCAAACATGCTGGATTCAATGCTGCGGCAGGGTGATCTTGAGGATCAACTCGCTGATCCACGCGCCCGGTTTACCGCTTTGCTGGTGGACATTGGCGAACAGGACATGTACCAGGCGAAGGACTATGCCGAAGGCTTTCTCAAGCGCTTGGAGGAGCGGGGGATTCCATCTGATCGCGCCCAAATCCGATTCGCTGCACTAGAAGTGCCCACTCGTGACGAACTGTTTACCTCCCTGCGTCGCTACCGCGAGTTCTTGAAGCTGGAGTATCCCCGCTACTATTGGAACCCCAACTACGAACCCTGGCTTCCCGACACTGTTGAGATTCCCAAAGCGGGCGAATATTTCCCACGGGCGCTCTCTAAAGCGATCTACGGCAAAGCTTACTACGACGGTGATCGTCCCCTTGAGAAAGAACTAGACGATTTCGCCAAGAGCATCGACCAAACCAAGCTACCATCGATGGTGTTCTGCTGCTTCGCGATCGGTGATGGCACAGGCAGCGGCATTGTGGTTGACTTGGTGCGTCACCTCTCTAATGTCAAACTAGGACGACGCATTCCGGTGATTGGAGTCGGTCAGTTGCCCTGTACTGGCGATCCAAAAACGCATCAGGATGGTAGCCTGTTCGCCACGATGAACGAGCTAGATTGTATGCTCGATGATGAAAAAAATGCTGGCGTCACAACAGTTTGGGGCGATCTCTATCGCAACCCATTCACTGGTGGGTTCTTCGCCTTGGCAACCGAAAACTCCTATCAGCGCCTGACGAAATATACATCTACGGGTGTGCCGAGTGAGCGCGATCGGATGCGACTGCAAGTCACCCACAAGTTTGTTTCCGATGCCTTCATGCGGATTGCACTAGATGATTACGGTCGCACCATCTTCAAGGCGCTTAGACTAGTTGGACAAACCACCGCGCCTCACGAAGCGATCAGCACTAAGGCTCGTAGCTGGACTCTCTACGATGTCGCCAAACTGACCCACCCAGCCGTGCAAGTGCTGCCTGGCGAGCCTTTGAGCAAGTGGCGTAGTGTCATTAGCGAGTGGATCGGTCACATCCCCGATTACGCTGGGCTAAAAGAAGGCTTCCAGACCGACTACGCCGAGTGTATTGTGCATGCGCCACGGGAAATGTGGAATGACAAACTAGATGACGAGTTCAAGAGAGTCGTTTCAACATTCCTGCTAGATTCAGAAGACTCGACGCTGCATGTCAGCCATCGGGAGTTCTTCGATCACCTGACTGCTTTTGCCGACATCATGTTGCCAGGAGTTGCCAAGACCGACTTCATCGCCTTTTACGAGAGTCGTGACTTGTACGACACGCTGAGTTGGGACGAGAAGCTGCTGCACCACTCTTGGCTAATGGATCTAGGTGTAATGATGTCTGAGCCTGCGATCCGCTTTGAAGGTATGGCGGGTGAGTGTCTGTGGGGCTGTGCTTGCTGGATTGTGGTTCCTTACGATCAACTTCGGGGGGATGCTGCTGTGCCGACCAACCGTCGCGACATTTTAGAAGCAGGAATTGCGGCAATGACTAAAACGGTTGTCTCGATTCCGGCTGATGCAGATGCAGTGAGGGCCATCTAAATCGCGGTACCGTGATCGCAACTTAGACGGGTCGAGATCACTCAGTGAAGGTTAAGCCTGCTTCTGCTTTGAGCTTTGCAGGCTTAATCAAATGCTCTTGCCTCGACACTAGGGAGGCAGAAGCCCTCCAATCCTCGTTCCCAGACTGAGCCTGGGAACGAGAGTACCAAGGCTCAGCTGAAGCCAATATGAATTTTTTGGAGCGTTAATCGCTTTCAAGAGGAGTCGCAACGATGGTAGTGTCGCAAGTAAGACCGGAAATCAAACAGCGTGTTCCAGTCACAGTTGTGACAGGATTCCTGGGTTCTGGCAAAACAACGTTGATCAATTACATCTTGAAGGGGCAGCACGGTCGGAAAGTGGCAGTGATTGTCAACGAGTTTGGAGAGATTGGAATTGATGGTCAAATAATGGTGTCTGACGACGAAGAGCAGTTGGTGGAATTTAACAATGGCTGCCTTTGTTGCACTGTCCGGGGTGATCTAGTGCGTACCCTAGAAGACCTAGCCCAGCGAGCTGATCTGGACGCCGTTCTAGTCGAAACAACTGGGCTGGCAGATCCGGCTCCGGTTGCTTCCACATTTATTGTGGCAGACGAGATTAAAACTAAATTCAATCTAGATGCTTTTGTTACGGTGGTTGATGCGCGGAATTTACAGCGTAATCTGACCGACAGCCACGAGGCACAAGAGCAGGTGGCGTTTGCTGACATCATCCTGATCAACAAAACTGACCTGGTTTCAGCCGAGGATATTACAAAAGTTGAGCAGCAAATCCGAGGACTCAACCCGATCGCCAAGATCTACTACACCGAGTTTAGTGTGGTAGATCTGCCGCTGATTTTGGGAACTGGCGCTTTCGATTTGGAAGCAAAGCTAGAAGTAGATCCGATGTTTCTAGACGATCTAGAGCATGAGCATGATGCGGCGATCGGCTCCTTTGCTCTAACGTCAAAACAGCCCATTGATATGAACAAGTTCATGCTGTGGATGAACGCATTAGCTCAAGACAAAGGGGAAGACCTTTACCGGACAAAAGGATTGTTCTATGCGCAAGGTTTTTCAGAGAGAGTGCTGTTTCAAAGTGTGCGAATGCTGACTTCTATGAAGCGGGACAGACTGTGGAAGCCCGATGAAGAAAAACTGACTCAGCTTGTCGTAATTGGGCGCAACCTCAATCGGGACGAATTTGCTGAAGGGTTTGCAAAATGCGTAATTCCTGGGAAGTGAAAAAGTGAGCGGCGAGAGTGAACTGCTTGATGAGGCGAAAGAATTGTTCAGGCAAGGCGTAGATAAGTCTCGCAAAGGGGAGTATGCGGAAGCCATTCAAGCCTTTGATCAAACGTTGCACCTTCATTCCGCCGATGCTGATGCCTATGGTCATCGGTGCGTTGCCCGTCATCGAGTAGGCAATAAACAGTCTCGCGATCGCGGATTGTCAACAAGCAGCAACTCTCTATCTAGCGCGAGGAAAAGCAAAAGAGCATCAATACGCGCTGAAAATGCTGCAAAAGCTGCAAGCGTAAAAATTGAGACAGCACATTCTATAAAAGCTTTCTAAAGTCTTCTTGATCGAGTATGCTGAATTTCACAACTCGGTTCTGACGGGGAATAGCCGTCAGAGGAAACAGGGAAAGTGTAGTGTGATTCTACCGCTGTCCCGCAACTGTGAACTTCAGCGATCAGCGCCAGCTATTCAGTGATTTACTGCTTACTGTCCGCTATCGACTGTGGAAGTCAGAACGCCTGCCGATACGCTCCACAACATCGTCTTATCTGCGAGGTACAGGATGAAGACACGATACCGGAAACGGATCAGTCTGGGATTAATGGCTGGGTTGAGTTGCTATATTTTGCTGGGTTCAGCAGCACCCGCTCAGGCAATGCACATTGCAGAAGGCTTTTTGCCTGTACAGTGGGCAGTTTTTTGGTGGGCGGTGTCGCTGCCGATTTTTCTGATAGGGCTGCGATCACTGACGCGCATCACAAAGAAAAATCCTGAATTGAAGCTGTTGTTGGCATTGGCAGGCGCATTTACTTTTGTGTTGTCCGCTCTGAAAATTCCGTCTGTCACAGGTAGTTGTTCTCACCCGACAGGAACGGGGCTCGGAGCGATTCTGTTTGGACCTTCTGTGATGACCGTATTAGGAGGATTGGTACTGCTATTTCAGTCGCTATTGCTGGCTCATGGTGGATTGACAACCCTGGGCGCAAATATGTTTTCGATGGCGATCGTGGGTCCCTATGTGGCGTATTTCATTTATCATCTGGTGCTGCGAACGGGACATCAGAAGGTGGCGGTCTTTCTAGCGGCAGCGTTGGAAGATTTACTCACCTACATCATGACTTCAATTCAGTTAGCGCTGGCATTTCCGGCTGCGAGTGGCGGTTTTATGGCAGCTTTTCTTAAGTTTGCTGGCATTTTTGCAGTGACTCAGATTCCTCTAGCCATCAGCGAAGGATTATTGACAGTATTGGTTTGGAACTGGCTCCAATCTTACGGTCGTGAAGAACTAGAAACCCTGAAAGTTTTGAGGCAAGACTAAGCCATGCAAAAGAATTTATCCAGACAAAATTGGTTATTGGCGATCGCGGTTATCCTGCTTGCTGTCTTTCCTTTAGTGTTTGTTAAAGGGGAATATGCTGGTGCCGATGCCCAGGCTGAGGGTGCTATCACCGAATTGAGTCCTGACTACAAGCCGTGGTTCAACCACTTATTTGAGCCGCCGAGCGGCGAAGTAGAAAGTCTGCTCTTTGCTTCTCAAGCCGCGCTAGGGGCCGGAGTGATTGGGTTTGTGATTGGATTGTACAGAGGGCGATCAGAGAGACGTGAGGATAAGCATTAAGCGATGCATCAACACATTATGTTCGTTTGTACAAGCTGTGCGAGTGCCCATCGGACAAAAAAGGCGATCCGGATCAGCGGTGGTGAGCGTCTTCTAGTACAGTTGCAAGCTCTGCATCAAAGCTCACCTTTACAAGAAGAATTTTCCATCCAGCCCGTTGAATGTCTGTCGGCTTGTACCCAAGACTGTGTGATCGCTTTGAGCGGTACTGACAAGCCCACCTATTTGTTTGGCAGTTTGCCCGTAGAGGAAGAACAGTTAGCATCAACAGCAGCCGCTGTGCTGGAGTTTGCCAAGCAGTACCACGCCAAAGTAGATGGCAGCATCTCGTACATTAAGTGTCCTGAACTGCTGAAAAAGCGAGTATTGGCAAAGGTTCCACCCCTGCCCGGAATTACCCTCAACGCAGGAACATCGAACTAATAGTCTATGAAGAATGCAAATTGACACTCTCGCGTACACCAATCGGTTGCGGTTGCCACCCGCACATAAGCTGCTGTTTGCTTTCGCCCTACTCGTGATAATTTACTGCGCCCGTGCCCCAGTGCAAATTTTGATTGCAGTCTGGATCAGTATTTGGACGGTGATTTACGCAGGAACTCCAGCGTCTATTTACCTGCGCCTGCTTTGCATCACTGGTGGGTTTTGGCTGACGAGTTTACCAGCAATTGTGGTGAATGGGGTTGGATTGTCTCAGTTGTCACTGGTTCAATCTGATGTCTGGCAAGGCTTCACTTGGGGCAGTTATTACCTCTACCTAAGTCATCACGGTATCCAGCAGGCAGGTGAAATAGCAACGCGGGCGATCGCCGCTACCGCTTGTATTTACTTCGTAATGCTCACCGTACCCTTCACAGAGATTTTGGACATCCTCCGTCGTATCGGTTGCCCGGCATTGCTCACAGATTTGCTAATGCTGATGTACCGCTTCATTTTTGTGCTTTTGCGCACCGCTACGGAACTTTGGACAGCACAACAATCGCGTGGTGGCTACCGAACCCGCAAACTCTGGCTCAAGAGCTTAGGGCTACTGGTCGGACAGTTACTGCGACGTACCCTAGAAAACTATCGTCAAGTATCGCTCACCCTCGAATCGCGTGGCTTCACGGGTGAATTTCGCGTTTGTCATTCCCGTCGCTATCTGCCTTCAAAACGTTACAGTTTAGAGGCGTTATTTGGTTGTGCAATCTTGGCAGCGCTAACAGGATGGCAATATGCTGTTGGAATTTGAGAAAGTTGACTATACCTACTCTGGTAGCCCTCAGCCTGCCGTTCAGAGCTTGACCCTTCGCATTCCCGCTGGTAAACGCTGTGCACTGATTGGTCATAACGGGTGCGGTAAAACGACACTGTTTTTGCTGGCAAACGGTCTCTACAAACCGCAACGTGGCGTTGTCCGTTGGCAAGGTTCACCGCTGCGTTATGATCGCGCCTCTCTGATGAATTTGCGTCAGAAAGTGGGGCTGGTGTTTCAAGATCCAGAGCAGCAGTTAGTTGCGTCTACGGTTGAAGAAGATATTTCTTATGGGCTGTGTAATCTAGGGTTGCCGGATGCTGAAGTGACTCAGAAGGTGGGGGACGCGATCGCGAACTTTAACTTATCCGAGCTGGCGGCACGTCCAGTGCATCACCTGAGCCTGGGGCAAAAGAAGCGAGTATCTTTGGCAGATGTAATGGTGCTCCAGCCAGAATTGTTGCTCCTGGATGAGCCAACCGCTTATCTCGATCAACTCCACACTCGTGACTTGATGGCAAAGCTGCGTCAGATTCAAGCGACGGGAACCACGATCGTGATGGCAACACACGACCTAGATTTAGCCTATTGTTGGGCAGACTGGATTTTCATTCTTAATCAAGGACAACTGGTATTGGAGGGAACGCCTCAAGACGTGTTCGCCCAACGAGAGACTCTAGAGCAGCTACATCTGGGAGTTCCCCTGATCTTTGATGTGTTGGATAAGGTTGCAGAAGCGTTGTCAAAAGATTCTCAACAAGCAGAGTATCAGGTGATGGATAGTATTCCTGAACCGCTGCGAAACCGCATTTTGGATGTGTTTAGATACGGCTAAAACAAGTGCTCTCGCCTGCCAAACTGATTAGAAAATTCTCTTATTTATCCTACTCATGAATCGTCTGTCCTACGCTCAAAGTCTTTATCTGCGTAAGCACGCTGAGAATTCGATCGACTGGTGGACGTGGTGTGATGAAGCTCTAGAGACAGCCAAACGGAAGAACCTACCGATTTTTCTGTCAATTGGCTATTCAAGCTGTCACTGGTGCACAGTGATGGAGGGAGAAGCATTTTCAGATCAGACGATCGCTGCCTATATGAATGCCAATTTTCTGCCGATCAAGGTCGATCGAGAGGAACGCCCCGATCTCGACAGCATTTATATGCAGACGTTACAGTTCATGACTGGCTCTAAGGGTTGGCCGCTCAACCTCTTTCTCTCACCAGACGATCAACTCCCATTTTATGGAGGAACCTACTTCCCACTTGAACCGAAATACGGCAAACCTGGATTTTTAAATGTACTCCAGCAGATTCGCCAGTTTTACGATGCCGAATCAGCCAAAATATCTTCAATCAAAGCTGAGATTTTCAGTCGGTTGCAACAGGAGATCATCCCTACGAGTTGTGAACTGTCGGCTGACCTGTTGCATCAAGGACTCACCCGCAGTGCCGAAGCATTAATTTCGCGGGGCACGGGGCCAAGTTTTCCAATGATTCCCTTTGCAAACGCGGCCTTGCGGGCAGCCCGATTTGACTCGCCCCATACTCCTTATGGTGCAGCGGGAATCTGTCAGCAGCGAGGGCTAGATTTGTTTCTCGGTGGAATTTTTGATCATGTGGGCGGTGGATTTCATCGCTATACGGTTGACCCAACTTGGACGGTTCCCCACGTCGAGAAAATGCTCTATGACAATGGGCAGATTGTGGAATATCTCGCCGACTTGTGGAGTACAGGAATGCAAGAGCCTGCCCTAGAGCGGGCAATCACCCAAACGATCGCTTGGCTCAAGCGCGAGATGACAGCTTCTCAAGGCTATTTCTACGCCGCCCAAGATGCCGACAGTTTTGTTACGCCTGAAGATAGCGAACCAGAAGAAGGCGCGTTCTACATCTGGAGCTACGCGGAGCTAGAACAACACCTGACCTCAGACGAACTGCAAGCTTTAACCGAACAATTCACCGTCACGCCAGCGGGTAATGTTGTTGAGGCAACTGCTCCACAACAAACGGGCAAAAACCTTTTAC
>QQTW01003297.1_pt1 | contig 11898 bp, 11 predicted proteins | sample 1904831 | NCBI WGS metagenome assembly QQTW01 (sample SAMN09435610, study PRJNA476489) | Subsurface metagenome, whole genome shotgun sequencing project. | reverse complement strand
TTTTTTAGAAAAGAAGCCAGCTTCGCGAATGATTTAGTTAAATTACCTATATGTTCAAACACCCCTAATGTAATAATTTTGTCAAATTTTGTCTCAAATTTAGCATCATTAAAGTCTTCTTCATAGAGGGTAAATCGCTCAGAACTGAGGTAGCTCTCAGGGTTTTGCATTTTTTTACGCATATATTCGCATTGCTCATGGCTCAAACTAAGACCCGTCACCTTGACATTAGGAAACTGAGCCAGAATGTAATTTGGTGCAGCACCCCAACCACAGCCTAAATCTAAGATTTCATCTCCGTCTTTGATGCCTACCTTTTTAATCACATCATCAAGCATATCCATTTGAGCTTGCTCAAGGTTTAATGCTCCTTTTTCCCATAAAGCCATACTGTATTTGGGATACATAAGCTTTCCTTCTCCCAACATCAGACAGAACATTTCTTCGGGAAGGTCGTAGTGAATTTTCATCAGTTCCTGCGGCCTTTCTGCTAGGCAATCTGTTTCTTCTGATAACCATTCATATGGAACTAGAAGAGAGGGAAAATTTTTGTAGCAGATTTGCACAGAGGCTTCTAGCAGCGATTTTAGTACCTGATCAGGAACTTCTAGACCATTGATATAAGTTTCTGCTCCTGCTAATAAAGTCATGTTGAATCCTGTACTCGCTGTACGGGCCGCTTGGTAAGCAATCGGGTTTTTAGGATTCACATCTGCCGCTAAAGGTAGGGGACTTTCGATATCTTGCTGAATTTTGGAAGCCATGTATTAACTCCTTATAATATTCAAGTTTTTTGCTCAGAATAGGACTTACACATTGGCAGAAAATATCAATATAAGGTGGGTTTTCCAATGTTCAAACCTGATTTTTCAGGGCTTCCTAAGCAAGCGCTATTCATTGAGAGATGATTTTAAAAAGCCTAAAACAATCTATTTTCTCATTGCTGTACAAGACAATAAATTTATATAGAGCATAATTCCTAATGTAAATATAATAAAATCAATCCGAAATTAAGATTTTGAAAAGAAAGATAATTTATTGAAAATTGATAATAATTCATGAGGTTTAACAGGAACTAAAACTGGTTCTCCAGGTATTCGTGAGTATCCAAGGTAGGACACACCTGAGAACTGGTTTATCTTTGGCAAGTAACCAGGGGTAATGTCACGGAAGCTGTAACCAGGGCCATGATCGCGCTTATCTCTACCCCCTTGTTATCACTAGCTATCACACTGTATCAAGGTAAGCTATCAACTGTTATCAGTCTTTATCACGATTTGATAGCTTTAATTATCAGTTGTTATTAAGCATTGCTATGATGAGCTATCAGTTGATAAATGGTGATATTAATGAGCGAACGAGTACAGGTAATATTTCGCTGGGACAGGTCAAAGCTGGAGCAATTAAAAGCATGGGCGGCTAGTGAAAGACTTACCCTTCAGGAGGTCTTAGAGTCCCTAGCTGCAAAGTTTTTAGACTCTCCTGATAGCAGAAAGATAACTGAAGATAACATAGATATATCAAATAATAACAATGTGATAACAAGCCTGATAACAAGGCTAGAGCAGGTAGAGAATACTGTTGCCGTTCTACCAGAACGAGTAGCAGCCCTGGAGTCAGAATTGGGGGAGTTAAGCGCCTAAGAGACGAGGCGAAATCTCTTAGGAAAAAGCCGCGCCAAACAATAACGCGCGTTAGCGAAGTTACAGATGTAACTGCCGCGCCCGACTTCGATCGGGAAACGCGATCGCGCAAAGAACTGGGCAAACTATTCAATGTCAGCCACGAAGCGATCAGGATTTGGGAAGAAAACGGAAAACTTATTGAGTTGGGATGGGAGCGGGTAGAGCATTCCCTTAGTCCCGTTCGGTACAGGCAGATCAACACTAGCCAACCAATCGACCCTAACTCGCCAACTTCTGCTCTAGGTTAATCCCTCGCTGTTGCAAATAGAGCGATTGCACCCAAGCATCTGTACTGATTTATGAAAACATCTTTTCTAGGCAAGACAACAAATGAATGAGAATCAATCTCAGTCTTGGCAATGTGTACATACTTTTACTGGTCACACCAGTTGGGTTTACTCCGTTCCTATTAGTCCTGATAGTCAGATTCTCGCTAGCGTCTGTGGCACCCAGATTCTGATTTGGGATCTTAAGACTGGAGAACAAATTAACATTCTTTCTGGGCATTCAGATACTATTTTTTCGCTGGTTATAAGCCCTGATGGACAAACCATCGCCAGTGGTAGTGCAGACAAGACAGTAAAACTGTGGAATCTGCAAACCGGGGAACTAATACGCACATTCTCTCAGCGTGCAGATCCAATCTATTCTGTCGCTTTCAGTCCTAATGGCAAAGTTCTTGCTAGTGGTGGATCTAGCAAATATAAAGGTATTGAAGGTAAAAGCACAACAATTTACTTGTGGAATCTAGATACTGGAGAACTGATGCGTACCCTATCAGGACATTCTCTTAGAATTAATTTCCTTACCTTCACCCCAGATAGTCATGTTCTCGCTAGTGGCAGCAATGACGAAACAATTAAGATTTGGAATCTAGAGACTGGAGAATTGCGTAATACTCTCATAGGACACTCAGCAAATGTTAGAACTGTTGCCATTACTCCTGATGGCAAAACTCTAGTTAGTAGCGGAGGGGGTGGAATCAAAATTTGGGATTTGGCTACTACAGAATTGCTGCATACTCTCTCTGAGGAGCTAGAGTACGTTATTTCCTTCACAATCAGCCCTAATGGGAGAACTCTTGCCCACACAACCCACAGCGCGATTGAGATATGGAATTTGGAAACTAGAGAATTGATTTGCACCTTAGACTTTCCACAGTCAATTACTGTTGCTTTTAGCCCCGATGGAAAGATGCTGGCTAGCGGTATTAGTACCTGTTATGAGGATGGCGCGTGGGTAAAAGTTTGGCAAGTGCCTTTTGAATTGACACCAAAAGACCCTCAATCACCCAGCACATCCGAGCTTACGGTTGCAGAAAAACTTATTGAGGCTGAAGGATACTTCGAGCCAGAAAGTATAGAAGATGCTAGATCGCGTATCAATACATCCATTGTGCGGCGGCAGGGGCAGCCCCAATTTCGTAAGAGCTTGCTCAAAGCCTACAACCGTCGATGTGTTATTACAGGCTGTGATGCGGAACAGGCTCTAGAAGCTGCCCACATTATTCCCTACCTCGGTACTAGCACTAATCATCCTTCAAACGGGTTGCTTTTGAGGTCAGATATCCATACACTTTTTGACCTGTACCTGCTCTCGATCAACCCGGAGACAATGACAGTACTTATTGCCCCTAGCCTAATCCATACCTGCTATGGAGAGTTCGCGGGTAAGCACCTACAATTCAGTTTGAGTAAAGCTTTTGAACCCAGTAGGGAGGCAATAGAGCAGCATTACAAAATCTTTCTGCAAAATTCTAAAGAAGGTAATTAGGCTTATGTGCGAAACCTGCAATCTCTCGCCCAAATAGGTCAAAGATATTTTTAGCCAACCTGCCGCCCCAGCCCCGCTAATTTCTGCTTTACCTAGGTAAAGGCTTCTTTTTACCATTTTTGGTTTTATTACTTGTCATGACCCAAGTATTGATAAAAACCTAAGCGTTAGGTTAAAATAGAATGTGAGTAGTAGTGAAAGTATTAGAAGATCCCCAAAAAAACCTTTACGTCTACATTTATACCAATGATCATGAACCCGCTCATGTTCATGTTTTTCTTGGTAGAAAAAGTGACTACAACGACAGTGAGGCAAAGATTAATATCGGCAACGACGAAAAACCTCCTTCGTTTGTAAATATCTACAACATAAGTAACAAGGTCGCAAATCAAGCGCTGTGCTTAGTTGCTGAGAACCAAGAGATGCTTTTAGAGAAATGGAAGGAGATACACAGTGGCTAGAAAGTGGAACCTTGAACAACTAACAGAAGAGAACCTAAAGGAGCAGATAGAGAGAGCAAGGGAAGCAGGGAAAAACGCTGATGCTATTGAGCCACGTGCTGAATCAGTAGACTATAACAGGCTTGATAATCTAATTACCATCCATCTCAAAAACGGCTTGGTTTCCAGTTTTCCTCCTACCCTTGTGCAAGGACTTGCAGATGCGGCTCCAGAGGAAATTGCTGACTTTTTCGTAACATGTGGAGGTAGAAGTATTCGCTGGGAGAGCTTAGATATTGACTTCAGTATTCCTGGATTGGTAGCTAATATCTTTGGCACTAAAGAATGGATGGCTGAATTAGGCAGACAAGGAGGTCTAAAGACTTCTAAAGCTAAAGCAGACGCATCTCGTAGAAATGGAGCGAAAGGAGGGCGTCCAAGGAAGTCTGTCTCGTCCAAAAAAATAGCCAAGAAAATTCGCCCAGAGACTAGAGACGGCAGAGCTAATAGAAAATAACACGACTCACTTTAAAACCCCTCAATCCACACTACCCAACCAGACGACCCAGAGAGGCTAGTTTTCGCTCCACGTTGGTCACTCGCTCCTGAAGATCAGAGATCGCACCCTTCACGGCGGTGGGTCGGGTTTACCTCCGTCAGTCAACCCTTACAAATGAGCGGGTGTTACAATTAGCACAAAAACTATATCAGTAATAAAGTGCAAAATTAATGGCATATAACAAGCCTCATCATAAGACGTTTGTGGCGTTGTTGAAGCTTTCAGGACTTCCCCAAAGCCTAGCTGAACCTATTGGCCAAAATTTGGCATACCTGGACAACAACCAGCAGGATGAATTGATTGCAGTTATCTCCGAGGAATTACAAAAAAAACAGAACTTGCCGCCAGTTCAAGCACCTTAAAAGTGTATATCAAAACGTATAGTAAACGTTGCTATGAACTCTTGCCAGATGGCGGCTGGCAAGAGAACCACTCACGTTTGACTTTCCTTACCGAACACTGCTGCTATTCAAAAACCGAATTTGTGCAAGTAAGTTGCACATCAGCAAAGTCGTCACCTTCGTCGTCGTTATTAACCCGGAAGTTATGTTGGGCAACAACTCCACCTTTTGGAACGAGGAAGCTAATGTCTCGCTGACCGTCCAGATCCCCGGTTCCTTCAGATGTTCCCTCAAACAGAAGAGCATTGCCTTGAACCTGAATAGTATTGTCGGTTAGTAATGTTCCTCTAAGTCTCAACTCTAATCGACACTCTCCACCCCACCCATGAATGAACTCAAGAACATTCATTGCCTGATTCGGATTTGATAAAATCGTCTCACGAACTTCTGTCCGCCGGGTTTCTTCGTTTCGCCCAAAAGTTTCGTGATCGACACCATGCATATTCATCGTGACAACAAGACGACGGTCTGACATATTCATCTCCTATTAGTTAACTGTTTCCTAAGTAAGGAGTCTAAGTAGCATCCGACTGTAAAACACTGCTCTTGGTGTTCAGTTTATAAATGTAGTGCAAGTGCGAAAAATGCTGGAACTACTACCCTACGAAGTTCAGCAAACCAAGTAACTTGTACTGTTCACAACTGTTCGGTTGTTACTCAAGCCTCCACTCCTAGAATATTTAGATATCATGAGGGTTAAGCTTCCTTGCCCTCATACCTACTGATACAATCACAACAAGAATTTTCCGCAAAAAAAAGATTAATTTACATGACAAAAAATATTCAGTTATTCGGATCATGTGCCACAACGGAAAAATTATACGTTAATCAAAGCGACAATACCCCCTTATTGTTGCACCCATCATGCCGGATAATTAAGGCATGGCAAAAGTTGACACTAAGTCAAGCGTAAAACAAGAGGTATTGCCGCGCGACATCACCGAGCGGCTCGTGGAAATGTGGTTGCACGGTTTGTCACCACAAACTCAAGACCGCTATCTTCGCACGGCGCGGCGCTTTCTAGCTTTTGTGAATAAACCACTGAACTTGGTGGCGCTGGCAGATATCCAGGGCTGGCAGCAGACGATGGTGGATCTATCCCCCAGCAGCCAGCGGACTGCGATCGCCACCATCAAAAGCTTGCTCTCGTTCGGGCATGAAATCGGGGTGTTGTCAGAGAATGTGGGTTTACAAATGCGATCGCCCAAAGCCAAAGACTGCTTGCACGAACGTATTTTGTCAGAACAGGAAGTTCAGTCAATGATTGCTGCGGAGAATAGCGATCGCAACCGTGTCATCCTACTCCTGCTCTACTCCAGTGGCTTGCGAGTGAGCGAACTGTGTCAACTAAAGTGGAAAGATTTGAAACCGCGCACTGATTCTGGACAGGTGACGGTGTTGGGCAAAGGCAGTAAAACCAGGACAGTGCGGCTGCCAAATCATGTCTGGAATGAAATTATGCACCTGCGTGGTAGTGCGACTTCTGACCATGCCGTGTTCTGCTCTAGGGAAGGTGACGACGGGGGGCGACACCTAGACCGCACCCAGGTATATCGAATTGTGGCGGCTGCGGCGAAACGCGCACTTATTGAGGGCAAGGTTTCACCTCACTGGCTGCGTCACTCCCACGCCTCCCACTCGCTGGAGCATGGCGCGCCGATTCATCTAGTACAGGCGACATTGGGACATAGCGATATCACTACTACCAGTCGCTACCTCCACGCCAGACCCGACGATAGCAGCGCTATGTACTTGCCCTAATGTCTACAAATTATCAGTTTCGTGGAACTTGCATTTTGGTCACGCAGAAGCGCCACCGCGCCACTCGCAACGGATGAATATGATTATTCCCACAGCACCAAAACCTACTTAGGGGATGTGATCGCGCCAATTGACCCAGCCAGCGCTCAAAATAAACCACTTGCTCTTGCAGGTCAGCGAGCACTCTCCAAGTCTGTTTAACTGTTCAAAACGTACTTTTTTAGTGTTAACTCCATTTACTCAGCAATACTGGGTCTTTTTGCTATTGATAGTCTAAGCTCCAGTAGTTTAAGGCCACTTAAGAATCAAGACACAATAGTTCATATTTGTGCCTTACCTAACCGATACTACGTAATAAGCCGAAAGAACATAACTTATAAACTTTACTCCTAATGCTGGAACAGAAGTGAATAATTTTTGCTGTCAAGTTTTTGCTCGTTATAGTTAAATGTTTTATGATTATTTATACAAATCTACTTAATAGAAAACACTTAAAATAGCAAATATTACTTTTTACTATACTCGTTTTAAAGTTGAATTTTTTTGATATTTATAAACTTTGATTTCTTTTAGAGTTTTAGTAATTAATTTAACAGAAAATAATTATTAGCTAAGTTATGGACTGCTGCCTGTAGTACATAACAAGCCAACTGAATAAATTTGTTATTTCTGAAAAGTTTTGAGGCTACTAAGTCTTGCTTAGTTGTACCGACTATTAATGTCAAAAACACAAAAAAAACTGTGAAAACATTAACTGCTACTAGTTAATAGATTATTTAGGCTTTTCCTAAATTTTGACTCTTCATAAATTTAAAGCAGACTGAAGCTCAACATTTACGTTGAATCAATCGATAAATTATCCTAACTTCCCTAAAAGTTAGGAAGCCTTCAAATGTCTATTAACTACCAATTAGTAACAAAATAACTTAGGAAGTAAAATTGATGAAAATTACAAATACTTTAAAACAAAAAAGCAAAGAATTTTGCAGCTTGTTAGCGTATGCAATAGCTGCTAGCTTAATTACATCGCCGTTGGCGTTCGCTGCGCCCTTTCAAGCAAATCAGGGGACAGTGAACACGAAGTTCAGGACTACTTTCAATTCCGCCAATGGATGCTCATTTGAAAATATGGTTAGATCGTGTTTCTATGCGTCTTCGCAGGATGACTTCTTTACCGGTGAGTCACAGAGTTACATTGAGATTCGGAGCTTCTATCGTGACCCTGGTGGTTATTATCGTTTTACGGGTTATATTTCTTGCTCTTTCTCTGGTTCCGCAGGCATTGTTTCGGTGAATACACCCCACGGGAACACGAGCATCAAAGCTACGCTAAATCCTTCAGATCCTTCATGTGGTACCCTCAACTGGCAGGCTGGGACAGTCATGGTGAACCTTTCCGGCAGCTACAGAGACGGGGACTACCGCGCCTCAAGTAGTGGCAAAGCACAACAATACTACAACGGGACGACGTACAAGTCCAACTCCCAATTTGACGAGTTCCACGAGACCTTTACCGGCTCCATGACAGGCTTTAGCGGTCCTTGGACAGGTTCTGCCTATGCGTCCCGCAATACTAACCGTGAGCAAGTGAAGTAAACTACTCGCAGGTTAGTTCTCTTTTTGCCCTTGACATTACCAAGCTCTAAACTCAGATCTTGCACCTAATGAAAAAACAAGGTTTGTAAACTCTCCCATCTTCAGGCGCGTGACTGCTTGATAACGGGGAAGCCTTACTGGGAATGAAAATTAGCCTAAAGGTAAATGAGCTAAAACATTCGTAGTAGAAGAGGTTAAGCTTGGTGCAAGATCTGAGGTAACTGATTATAATTTGCTTTTTACACTCCATTGAAAGCTGGTGAGTAAATAACCTTCCCTCTGTACTGTTCTTGATAGTTCTTGAGGGGTTTGACCATGAAGACTTCCTCTGGCACTGGGAAGGGTGATTCTATTCCATAACTAACTGAAGGCTTAAAGCCAAAGCGTGAGTAGAAATGAGGATGCCCCATTACAATGACTAGCGATTCTCCCCGCGCTTCTGCTGCTTCTAAACCCACTTGAACCAGTGTGCTGCCAATTCCCCGTCTCTGAAACTCCGGTCGCACAGCCATAGGAGCTAAAGCGATTACCAGTAGGTCTTCTTGCTCCACTAGGTTGATGTAGCTGAATAATATGTGACCAACTACAGCATTGGAAAGCTCGGCAACCAGATCTAGTTCTGGAATATAGCGGTCAGAATGGCGAATCGACTCCACTAGGTTCGCCTCATTATCCCGCTCAAATGCTAGCCGATTGAGTTCAGCTATGGCTTGGGAATCTGAGGGATTTCGAGAGCGGATGTTCATCAATTCTGATTCAGTACGCAAGTTGCAATAAAGCTTCTCAACCATCGGTGACTCTGCCATCTTTGCTCACCCTGCTATCAGTGTTGATTCAAGGGTAGCTGATTATAGCTGTAAACGGTGATAGCGCTGATATCATAAGCAGAAACTATAGAAAACGGCTAGAACCCCTATTCTGTCGTGGAATGGGTAGCAGTTGATTAATAAGTAAAAGTTAAGTGGGGTTAGCTACTTCCAGCCGACAACGAGATATCAATACTAGAAGCTCTCTATTCCACCAAATTAATGTTTCGTGTAATCTAGTGAAATCAGACAAATTTATCCAATGAAAGTAGCAGGAAACGGGCAAGGGAAAATATTAACCCCAGAAGAATTGAAGTCACTGTTTGCTGAAGGATTTGTTAGGGAGCGCGATGGCTGCGCCCGCCGTACCCGGCATCGCGCTTTGTTTGGCATCTGCTTATTTACTGGCTGTCGGGTCAGGGAAGCGCTGGCACTTCAAACCACTGATATCAAAGGTGGAACTTTGACTTTTAGGAAGTCTACCACGAAGGGCAAGCTCAAAACCCGCGTCGTGGACATTCAACCTGGACTGGCTCAATTGTTAGCAGAGTACCCAACATCACCAGGGGCGTTGTTTCCAGGGATGCGAGGGCGAAGTCTAACTCTAACCCGCTTCATGGCTGACAAGATTCTTAAGGCTGCTTGCGGAAGGGTTGGTCTAGTTGGAGTAAGTACCCACAGCTTTAGGCGCACTGCCCTAACTATGATGTCTAGCGCTGGAATACCCCTGGGAGTGATTCAGGAAATATCAGGACACAACGATTTAGGGACGTTGCAGCGCTACCTGGAAGTCACGCCGGAGCAAAGACGACTAGCTGTAGCGGCGATCGGCTTTTGATGGGCTGCAAAATATCCGCGCCATTGGCTACTGATGGTTAGATTGAGACGGCACATACTTTCCATCGCTGTCGTGGTAGCCGCCATTCACATCAACATCTGTCCAGCCTGGACCATCAATCACATCTGTAGAGCGCCGTAGAACTCTGAGAAATGTAGACTTTTTCATGATTCTTTGACTTCAGGTAAGGTTGCCTTTCTATCCTGACTTTTGTAAATACATATTAGGTTTAGAAATGATGAACAATTGCATAAAGGGTTAGCGAATACTTAGGTATTAAGGATTAAGCTGCCTATTGATATTTTTGACAATCTATTTATTTGACTACCACACAGCATTTAGCTGAGAATTTACTGTCTCTACTATATTTAAGAGGTTAGGAAAATTTATTAGCTAGGCAAATAACAGTGAAAAAATCGGCTTGAAATTAAGGGCAAAATATACTCTCTAAGTTTTTGTATTCATTCCTGTCTAGATTCCTGAGATAAACCTAATAATACAAGCAAGTAACTGTACGCTCTTTACTAAAGATTTACAAAATCTCAAAAATTTTAAAGATTGGAAAAAGACGTTAGTAAAGCGTCTTATATGACTATCAAACCGGGAAGACTAAATATACTAACAAGACAAAGTTAAAGATATGTTTACTGTGCTAGACAGAATTAGTTATGAAGACTTAATGCGGATTGTGGTTAATAAGGCATCTGACCTGACCGCAGAACAGAAAGAGTGGATCGGCACTGGCTGGGCAGAAGCGAAAAGGCTAAGACACCTCAAACAAGCAAAACTTGACTGTGGATATCGTCAAGACCAGCGTTCTCATTAGTCAAAACGCTGTAGTCTTCACTGTGTTTGGGAGAATTCATTAATTAGTTAGGTAATTTTCCCCTAGTGCCTACTATCTGCAATTTGCTTAAATTAGATAGCTAAGGAATTTGTTTCTTCAGCACTGGCATAGATTACCTTTACTGTCTAGTGAATGCTAATCTCACGCTTGCCGCTTGTTAAATAATTGCGTAGCACTATCTAAAAGTTTTAGTTGGGGAGCAAATCTTGCCACCATGCTAAATTTTTGCTCCGTTGACTTGAAAGCTACTACTTATTTTTGTTATCTCTATGACTAATTGTCCTTGCTGCGCTCATCAACTGCTGCGTCATATTCTTGGTCGAAATTTATACTTGTTTTGTTGTCACTGCCGACAAGAAATGCCAACACTAGGAATGAAGAGTTATGCTTCGTCTACAGTATTTAAGCTAACTACTGAAGTATCTAATTTACACCTTCACTGCCAGATTAGAACCATTGCTAACAACATTGGCTCCTAAGTCTTTTTTTCCTCTTTGCTGAACTTATAATGACTAACTGCTTTTAGACAATTAAGGGCAAAAATGGGCATCTGTTTCTTTCATAAACAGACATAACTTTTAAAGATAACCGTAAGAGCAACTGCCCTTTAATTATCAGAATGATGAGCTAATAACTAGAATTGAGTCACTCAATAATTGAGGAAAAATTGGCCAATACCCCCACGTTGCAGTATTACAAATATTAAGGTACGAAAGTTAACAACGCTTTTTAAATAATTCCTAACACTCAAGTATTTATTAACTACTTACGCAACTTTTTATTGTCTCTAAACCTAATTTGTAATTACTAAAGTCAATATAGGAAAAAGGTTAAGTGTGTAGAGTAAAAATATGCTTGTTGTCCCTGATAAAGTTACGAAGAATTGATGCAGCTAAAGTAATTTTTTGCTGCGAACCTAAACTTTAAGCTGCTAGACTCCACAGTTAAAGGCTTGCAATCAACTTTTTGATACACCAAAAAGCTTACTAGATAAGCTTTTAAAGCTATCTTATCCCTAGTGTCAGCTACGCTATATCTGCCCCCAGTAACACTTATTATAGCTTCAACTGATTTGGAAAAATAAAAACTTCTTAGCAACTCCACTTCCCTCCTGTTAGATTACTGCTTTATTTGGGAACTCTATATATAACCAGCTAAGGCGTAAGTATAACTGCGTAAGTAGTAATGCAAT
>QQTW01003296.1_pt1 | contig 11899 bp, 7 predicted proteins | sample 1904831 | NCBI WGS metagenome assembly QQTW01 (sample SAMN09435610, study PRJNA476489) | Subsurface metagenome, whole genome shotgun sequencing project. | reverse complement strand
TCCGCGAATCCATCAAAGTCGCGACATCCCTCGCGTTTCTTAATTCCGGCCAAAACATCATCTTCTCGAGCGCTTTGACGGCGATGATGTATCTTGCCGCTAAAGGTGTCGCGACGGGACAACTAACCGTCGGCGATCTCGTAATGGTTAACCAGCTCGTCTTCCAGCTCTCTGTGCCGCTGAACTGGCTGGGGTCTGTCTACCGCGAACTCCGTCAATCGCTCCTTGACATGGAAACGCTGTTCAATTTACAGAAAGTTAATTTGGCGGTTAAAGATGCACCGAACGCGACGGATCTCATCCTCCGTCACGGCGGGGAAGTCAGGTTCGAGAACGTTACGTTCGGGTATCACCCCGATCGACCAATCTTGAAAAATCTCTCGTTGACAATTCCCGCGGGGAAGAAAGTGGCGATCGTCGGCCCGAGCGGCTGCGGCAAGTCGACGATTCTGAGACTATTGTTTCGATTCTATGATGTACAGAGCGGAAGGATATTCATCGACGGCCAGGATGTAAGAGAGGTGAAACTGGAGTCGTTGAGAAAGGCGATTGGAGTCGTCCCGCAAGATACCCCGTTGTTCAATGATACCATTGAGCATAATATCCGATATGGAGACTTGAGTGCGGATACAGAGATGGTGAAGAGGGCGGCGAAGAAGGCGAGGATTCATGAGATTATTGAGACGTTGCCGGAGGGGTATAAGACGAAGGTAGGGGAGAGGGGGATGATGATTTCTGGTGTGTATATTCCTCCGCTCGTCTCCACTCTCGTTTTCTGTCCTCAGTCCCGTCGGATTACATATAATATGCTAAATACTAATGTTTAATGGACTAATAGGAGGCGAAAAACAACGCTTAGCAATCTCGAGATTGATACTCAAAGATCCACCGATTCTGTTCTTTGACGAAGCTGTACGTCTAATAAATCCAGATTCTCAGTGTGCATGGGAATGAACTAAAAATGAAGAAAAGACCTCAGCATTAGACACCTACACCGAAACATCCCTCCTCCAAAATATCAACAGCATCTTGAAAGAAAAATCGCGAACGAGCATCTTCATTGCACACCGCCTTCGAACGATATTTGATTGCGGTTAGTTATGCCTCTTCTACGCCCTATCTACTCATTCTCTTTCTATTCTTTCCCTCCTTCTATCTCCCATCTCCCGTTTCCTATAATCTTCATCGCCCTTCCATTTATCTTCCTTGATCCAGAACTCCAATTGTCATATTCCTCCCTTTCACTTTTCTTTCAGCGGAGGGGATGGAATGAGAAACTCAAGCCCAATCAAGAAAAATGGGTGGATGAATGGGACGCAGCATTGATTAAAGTGTTGATGAGCATAATGCTAATAGAGAGGGTGGATATACAGATAAGATCATCGTCCTCCAGAAAAGCCAGGTTGTGGAAGAAGGGACGCACACCGAATTAATCCAGCTCGAGGGAGGGGTTTATTCGAGTCTATGGCATGGTGAGTCTGACCATCTTCATCTTCTTTTCAAACCATATTTTTTTCCACTCTCTTCACAACATGTGTTGTGTTGTCGGAGCATGATGGGTCGGTAACTGATGAGATTCGCAATCGATAGCGCAAGAAATGGCTTTGGGGGATGAATCAGGGAGTCCTTCATCATCGTCTACTTCATCATCATCGTCAACCTCGTCAGAAGGGCCGTCGGCTCCATAACCATCACCATTATCATCATCGACGTCTCAGTCACCGCCTTCGGAATCGTCAGTCTCAATGAACGGGTTGTAGCTAGCCAGTCTCTCTTATCGAGCGAAGAGATGGATTGGATCGAATCAGTGATAGTCGATAGACTGGAGGTCTATAGACCGGAGGGTCTACAGACAAGGAGCTCAGCAAAGAGGGGTGGGATTGATAGGATAGGATTAGATCCCTGAAGAATTCGATGAGTCGAAGCTGCTGTCACGCCAGTACTTGAGCCTGCTAGTACTCGTACAGAAAGAACCTCTCCTTCTTCTCAAGGGCTGGACATCCTGAACCCTCGCACGAAGGGTAGGGTTGCTATAACCCTACTCCTAAATTTACCGATCTCAGCTTCTTCCTTTCTTTCTCGTCTTGGCGTAATCAATGTGCGTTCTCCGAATTTGCGAGATATGATACATCATCTGTATACAAATCGAGCGGCTGAGGGAGTAAGTACGAGGAATCTATTTAAGTCCCGCCAGAAAAATAAGAACGAGAAGAAGGACATTATCACTCTCTATCACAGAACAATTTGCAGTAGGAGAAATGATTCATCTCTATACTATCTATCATTGTTGCCAAGCGTTCCTTCCGCGCGAAGAAAGAAAGGGCTCTCTCACGAAGCATCATTAAGACGCGCCTCTGACGAGCCACAACAGTCGATACGGTATACAGCCTCCCCACTTGATAAGAAGCAGAAGAGGACTCAGTAGCATCCATATGTAAATATGAACTTGAACGGAATCCCTGCGAGCAATGGAAAGCGTTTAACCATGCAATAAATGAGTCGTTACCTGAAAACTTGGAAAAAATAAATTCGACGCCTTTATTAGACACGATAGAACATAACATGTGTTGTGTAGGAGCGGGCTGAGCACGATGATAGAGCAATAAGAATATTGTACGAAAGGGACGGAATGACGGACGGATGGACGGACGCCAAAGAAAAGAGGTGTGAACAGACGATTTGGAAGGGAGAACCATTGCAGGGAACAGAATAGCATGACTCAAAGGGATCTTTATTTGCCGTCCCGCGAGAAATGAAAAGTATCAGATTCAATCGATTCATACTGTACCTGCAACGCTCAGGGTTAATGCAATTCAACACGCACGAGAGGATATGACAAGCAAGCGAGCGGGCCGAGCATCAGACAATAGACCGACAAGAACATAGGACGCTGGAGTGCGGGCGTACGTTTTACGCCGGCCAATTGCAAGGGAGGCCGAGCATGAAGAAGAAGAAGACGACAATGTTGAGAGGAAGCAAAGAAGAACATGACTCAATATACACGAATTTAATCAATCGCCAGCTGAGCAATGAAAGAACTAAACTAGACAAGCATTCGTTATCTACGATTTGACGGATGCAGTATGCTTGAGAAGACATGATCAATGAGCTGAGCGCTTAGTAGAACAACAATACTGTACCGAGAAAAAAAGGGGCGGACGACGGACGGCGAAGGAAAGAGGGACACCCTCTCGGGTGTCGCTCAGTCTTCGTCCGATACTCTCAAGCAGGCTGGTATGTTCCAATCCTTAGGAGCGGAAGTAGGTGTAGATGCGTCGAGGCCAGTGCAAGGGATGGTTAAGGAAAGAGGGTTCACAAAAGATGTGGAGGGAAAGAATATTGCTCGGAGGGAATAAAAGAGGGGGGTGGGAATGTACGGTTAAATGATCAATCACCGTCATCGTTTGGTGGTGCTCGAGCTGGTACCCCCGCCGCTCCCTCCCTTCCCCCTTTCCCTCTCCCTCTCTCTTGCTGCCGATGATACTGAACCACCTATCCTTCCTCCTAAATTGCTAATACTCGATCTTGTTTTCGAGTTCTCCTTCTGATGATGAGTTGTTGCTCCACCGCCACCACCACTACTTCCCTGTCCGTGGCCAGAGCCAGACCCGGTATTCTGCTGTCCCGTTCCTTGTTGGGCAGTTTGGGAAGTTGATACCGACGCCGAAGATCCTCCTCTACCTCTTTCTCTTTCTCCTCCCGGCCCGGTGTTCGAATTATGTTGACCCTGCGAAGATTGGCCCTGTCCGGAGGTACTATTCATCGAGGTTCCTGGATTGTCGCCACTACCTCGCTGTTGACGACCCCCTCCCACAACATTCCCCCCTTTGTCTCCTCCACTAGCAGTAGGGATACCGCTACTTCTCATATCTCCACCCGTACCGCCACCACCTACCCCATCAGGCAGCATTCCAACTATTCCTCCACCGACTCCATCTCCACCAGGCCATACCCGACTCCAATCATCCTCCAAACTCCCCATTCCCATCCCGAATCCAGCTAACCCCTGCTGCTGCAATTGCAAAAGCTGTTGTTGTCGATGATCTTGTCTCCTGGCGCGTTCCTGCACGGATTTGAATTTGTCGAGCAATTCGACCCATTTGATTCCGCCCTCGTCTCGGCCTTTGAGACGGTTGGGACGGTCGTATGTTGATGGTCCTGGAGCGGGAGGAGTTCTGTTTAATTTTGCATGAGGTTAGTCAGGGGTGAGTTACGCAGGGAGTGTATAGATATCCAGTTCGTGAGATCACCGGCAGATTGTGGGTAGTATGCGTTGATTGGAATGGGAAGGGAGTTGATTGGGAGGATCGCAGAGACGCGAATCAACGGGGAAAGGTAGGAGAGGAAGGAATCAACTAGGTAGGTGTTTGGCAATCAAGAAACGCACTGCCGGGAAGGATAGCAGGACATGGTAAATAATCTAAAAGGCGGTAGGAGAAGGATGAGATGAGCTGGATGAGTAACAAGATCACGTACGGTCTAGGAGCAATATGCAAGAACCCAATCGCGCTCACACTGTTCAATCGATTCTTGAGCGCCGCAAAAGCCGAAGATTGAGGGAGGAGCATCAGCAGTCCGTAGAGACATTTGTACAGATGTGGGTATTTCTCCGGTTCGAGGAGTTGGAGTCTTAGATCTACAGTATTGATCATTAGCTGGACTGGATCCCATTGTTGGGCGGGGAGAAGGGAGGTGGAAGTCGGACATGTAAACACGGGAGACTCCAGTAGTTGAACCAGTTTATCGATTTGAATGAGCATCTGGATGGTCATTTCTAGCTCCGTACTTTTTGATAGATAATTAGTCATGGCTTTGAAGAGGATGAGGTGGGAAGGGGGGAAGAAAATAGGTGGCGTACAAGATTTGGAGAAGGTTGTAGGCTTGCTCGTATGCTTGAGCAAGCAGGCATAGCGAGAAAGTGGCTACGGCGTTGTGACACCATGATCGAAAGAGCGTCACGAAAAGGGTTTGCCCGTCCTGATCACAAATCCGTCAGTTGGATCAAGCGTGGCAATAGTCGCCACTCTCGCGGCAGGTGGAGTACCATACCTTGGTTTCGAGATTCTTGAGTCGCTTGCGTAGATCGGCCAGCTCAGGGGCTGTGATGAGGTTATTGTTGAGATTCTGGACCATGATGCTGGCGAATTCCATGTCCTTTTTATATCATTAGCCATTGAGCAAATGTGTATCTGTATACACAATTTGAGCTTCTCACCTCGTCTTTTTCAAGACAGTCGGCCAGGGTTCGGTAGATCCGTTCAGCGCTCAGACTGACGCACAGCTGTCGAATGATCAGGTTTCCTCGCGTCTCGAGTAGGCGTCGATCTGTGCAGAACAGCTGCAGGAGGTTGACCATGAATGACGTGAAGTAGTCATCTTCGCTGTTCTTCGAGATCTGAGACAGCAGCTGAAGATCTCGAGTCACGACAGCTTCGGCGGGATCAGAGAGTGTTTTGAGCAATGCTGGGAATGTCTCATCGTTGATGGCGAGAACCTGAACTCCAATCAGTGCTTAATTCATGAAACGTGATTGATGAATATACCTTGCGAGGCGCCATCCGATGGAGCATAATCAGCCAGGTCAATGCGGCGATCCTCGTCGCTTCATGCTCGTTGAGGAACTGCAGTGTCAAGGCGTTGACCGCGGCGGCGTAATCGAGATCAGGCTTGGGTTCGGTCGCCGGCGACGCAGACTGCTGCTGTTGTTGAGACTGCAGATCGACATCGCTGCTCTTCTTCCTCCCACCGTCTGCTTCACGATTGCTCTGCTGAGTGGTCCGACTCGTGGCACCCTCCCGCTCATCCTTCGCTGCTGGATCCTTGCCAGACACATTGACCGCCTTCACCTCTGACTGCTCTTCTTGACGCTGCTTCGACAACGAGACGATATACTCCATGAGAGAATTGTTCACTCGATGTGCTGCTTGCCGTACTTCGCCGATCTGATTCGACATGGCTGGCAGCACCTGAGCCAGCAATCGAGGCACAAACGGGAGGATATCCTCTGGACAGATTTCAAAGAAGCAGTCGATCCAACGCAACGCCGTGAGCTGGATGTCTTCCTCGGAATGACGGTGACTGGCGTTGACGTGCGAGAACAATGACACGCTCGTATCATTGCTGGCCTTTGAATCAAGAAACGTGACTAAAATATCCAGGATCTTGGGATGGTCGACGTAGACATCCTGTCCAGGAACCCAGTCGCTCTCGGTGCTGGCATCGTCCACGGTCGTCGACCCCTCGTCTGCACTTGTCTCTCCCTGTTGTTCTTCGCCATCTTCTCTGCCCGTTCCAGTTGACGGCGGCCTCTCGCTCAGCATCGACGACTTGAGATTGTCCTGACTCCGTTCCCTTCGACTGCCCAGTTCCCGCTTGACCTGGGCGATCCGCTTGATCTCGGCCAGAAAGCGCTCCAGACAGGCCTGAGTTACCACCTGGACATCTTTGTTCGGATCGCTCAGAAACTTAAAGAGCCCGCCGAGGAAGGCAGGCAGATAGTACACCAGCTCAAGATCCGGAATGGAATCCAGCAGGGTGATCCAGGATACCAGAAACGTCCGCGTGAACGGATTCAGGACGTGAATCCGTTCTGTCAACAAGGGGATGAACCGTGCTAGAGAGAAGGCCGTGGGATAATCATCCGCGGTATCAGTATCGTCGTGGCTGGCGTCGTCTACGGCCTCCTCGGGATGATGCAGCACCGACACATACGTCGCTGCCGACTCGGACACTATATCCTTGATGAGTCGATCGAGTAGCTCCGCGCCATTTTTGACCGACAGCTCCGAGTCGGCGGCTAGCTTCTCTGATCAACAACACGATCTGGAGATAAGATGACGCAAAACACACCTTGCACAAAGCATCAAAGACTTCGTTGAAGTAGATGAGAATCTCCCCTTTGGCGACCTTGGCGATGTTATACATGCTCTCGCACGCATAGTATCGCACTCGGGCATCTTGATCGGCGAAGCAGGCCAGCACAGGCGGCACGATCTCTTGCAGGTACCTCGCAACGCCCTAGATATATCAGCGGGTGCGTGTCTCAACGTCGTCAACTGACGTACCAAGCCCAGCGCAATCGAGGCTGCCGCTAGCCCAATCAACCCGCCGTTCCTGGCATGCGGCTGATGCACCGCGTAGGCATACTCGTGACACAGCTGATGGATAATCTTTGCGATCTTGTCGTGGTCGTTGTTGGCGCTTGCTTCTCGTACGATTCGTTCAAGACTGCATGATATTCAGTATACATGCTCAGCTTCAAGGGACGGCCATGCCCCACTTCAGCGCGCCAACCTTGCGCTTCTCGTAGAGCTTGTCGTTCAGCTCGCGCTGGATGGAGATGTCCATGATGATTGATGCGGAAACGGATCAATTGCGCTCCATCAGCTATTGATGCTGGCTGATGCGCCAGACAAACGGGGTGGGCCGGGCATGAATGAGCGTGAATAGCGGACGGCGTAGGTTGTATATCTACGCGATTTTATCATGGAACGAACTTATTCTGAAAATTGGAAACTTATCGGAATAACCCGGCTGAATGGTCTAGTGGTATGATTGTCGCTTCGGGATTTGGCCTACTGATCTCCTCTGCGGAGAAATCCGCATGACTTCATAGTGTCCTCAAACAATTCCCCCGAATCATCATTCGACTCCCATTGGGATCTTAGATGTGAGGGACACATGTGACAGGCCCCGGGTTCGAATCCCGGTTCAGCCCCGTTTTTTTGCAATTTTTGTCCTCAGACAGCTAGGATATCGTTCGGTGACGCCTGACAAGACCTCAGAAACGCTCGAGGTTGAGTGCAGCTGCGTCCGGATCGGGAAATGTGCATCGTGAGTCGACGCCTACCTAGTGCGTACAGCTAGATGTAAGAGTGGGGTATGGAGAATGCCAATGGGCTCAGTCCCCGCAGCGACTACTTCTATTGTAGCTTAGGCTCTCTATATCCTGCTGAATTCCCTACATCGCTGACGAGCTGCCTACCTACCGTGCCCTAATCTACCCTACCTGAGACGTGCAGACAAATCTAGCTGGAAGCCTACCTTGGGGAACACTCCACACACCTGTCCCCTCGCCACCAACAAGTGAATCGATAAGCCAGCTCTCTCATATCTTCATCTAGGTCGTCCCAGCACGCCATCACGAGATGTTCGTTTCGACCCATTAACATCCCTTGATGCTCAAATCGGCAATACAAACATGGTAATTCAATTCGCGCAACTTCGAAGAGAGCATACAATGCGAACACCGAGGCAGTCTACCCAACTTCATGCCCATTCATAAGCCCTGTTTGCAAAACGTGCACGCCAACCACGCCAACCACGCTTTGACACAGCAGAAGGGAAGGAATAGCCCAAGGCACTAAAGACCCTATTGACTATCGATACATCCTGCCCCACAACAGAGCTTGCTACCCTACCAGCCATACAAAACACCATCAGAGCAAAATGAATAATGCACGCAGCGACTCCTCATAACTAACTCGCTTCTATACCTAAGGATGCTACACCAAGAAGCAAATCAAATCATCATAATCACTTCGAATACCCGACAATCCTTCACCTAGCGCCAATTGAGCCTCGAATACAATCACCATCCCAACAATCACCCATTTCGTGGTCGATGACCATCACTGCCACTCACAATCAGCACTCCAACACCACACACACCGCATCATCCTATGCAACCAACAAGATTACTCACATGTGAAATATACTGAAACACCGCGCTAACCTGCTCTCCACCATTCTCCTGTCTGAGCAACAAATCCTGAATATTCCCCAAACCCTCATTCACGAAATGATTCCAGGTAGATGTATCCCCGTAGAGCATAGCGGGAGCTTTAACCAACTGTTTCCCACTCGGTTTAGTGCACCTCTTACATTTAAAAGTATCGTGGGTGTCGGATGTTGTGTTTGGTTGGAGTTGAAATAGTTCTCGCAAGCTGTCGAGTGAAAAGTGTCGTTCGACGTCTTCGGCGGAATCGACTACGCAGGAGGATAATGATTGTTTGTGGGATTGCCGCTGGAAAATCTTTTCTTCGATGGTGCCGGTGGCGATGAACCGATACACAAAGCCTGGATGCATTGTTAGTGGGCTTGGATGGAAGAGGGTGTGCAAGGGTGGGATGGGGGTGGCGCTTACAGTCTTTCTTTTGTCCGTCGCGCCAGACGCGAGCCAGGGCTTGTTGGTCCGCTGCTGGGTTCCAATCTAGAAAGGATGGTTAGAATGGGAGCAGGATTTGCATGGGATGCTTCGGGATGGGACTCACCAGGATCGAACAGAATCAGGCGATTAGCTCCGATGAGGTTCAGACCACATCCGCCGGCTTTACTACTTAATAAGAATACAAATTCGTCGCCATCGGGATTGTTGAATTTGTCGACTAGCTTCTGACGCTTGTTGACATTCATGGTCCCATCGAGACGAAGACACCCGTAACCTCGTCCACGACAGAGCTTGTCAAAGATGTCGAGGGTTTGCGTGTAGTTGCTGATGAGCACGATCTTGTCATTGGTGTCCTGGCGGATGCGAGCAAGCATGCTAGTAGGCGGAGTCAGTGCAGGTCTCGAAATGGACAATGATCTTGATACTAACCGATCCAAGACCATCATCTTGCCCGAGTACCACGGCTTGACGTCCCGGTCGCGACCACGGGCAGCTTTGGGGACAAAGTCCTCGGGCAGACAGTCCTCGCAGCCTGGTAGGTCTTCGGGCAGCTCTAGCAAGTCCGGATGGTTGCATAGCTTCTTCAGCATCCCGATGGCTTTCAGCGGTTGACTTCCTTTGCCGCGGAGCAGGCTCTTGATGTCGGGACTGTTGATGAAGTGCTTGTAGACGTCCAGCTGGAATGGCGAGAGGTTGCAGAAAACGACATGCTCGTACTTGACGGGAAGATACTTGGACAAGATGTCGTTGGTGCGACGGATGATGAATCTGTTGACCAGCGTCAAGAGCTCGGTCAAACATTCGTCCCCACGTTTGCGGTCTTCGTCCGTGCCCGCGGCATCCCGTCCCTTGAGAATAGGCAGCTCGTACTTCTTGCGGAACTCGACGCGCGTGCCGAGTAGGTTGGGATTGGCAAAGTTCAGGAGCGAGAAGTATTCGGACAGATCGTTCTGAATTGGGGTTCCCGAGAGGATGACTCGTCGATCGACTTTGAGTCCATTCAGCGCCGTGAAAGTCTGACTTTCGCCATTCTTCAGACGGTGGCCTTCGTCGCAGAGCAAGAGCCCGATGGGCGTGTTCTTGAGCTCGTCGCAATTGAGACGTAATGTCTCATAGGAGACGATTAGCACTGGTCGAACGACGGCGCGTCCACTCGCGATGGACCATTGCCGCAGCTGAGACGTCAATTCGGCTTTGGATGCTTTTCCGTCAACCGCAAAGGGCGTGACAGCGTCCGCACCAAGCCATTTCACTACGTTGCGTAAGCGACAGCTTCACCAAGACTGCTGAATAACGAACCCAGCTCATTGGCCCAATTCCGGACCAAGCTCGACGGACATGCAATGACGCATTTCTCGATAGTAGACTTGCCCGGCTCGGGAGACTGCTTGAGCAGCGTCCACATCAAGGTGATACATTGCAGCTACAACCGTCAGTAACAGCGCCGTGTTGATCGATATACACATACCGTTTTGCCCAAGCCCATCTCATCGGCCATGATGCAGCCATTGGCTGATTTGTCCAGCATGCCCGTCGTGCAGCGGTATAGAAACTGATTTCGGAGCGTTAGAAAATCATTCCGATCCAGATCCTGTTGCTAGTTCCCACCTTGACCCCTTCCACCTGATGCGGCCGCAACACCTTGGCCAGACGAGGATCGATGACGACCGGCACATGTGGTCGCTCCTCGACTTGCTTCTTGAGACCCAGGATGTCGGCCAAACTGCGGTGCATGAGTGGGACATCCAGCTTCGGCTTCTCTTCCTCTGCAGGCGCCTCTCCCTCCACAGGCTTGTCGTCCACGGTAGGATCATACAGCACGATGGCGAATTCACCGCTGGGATCATGAAGTGGTTTCGCGACGAATGTCGCCCCGCGACGCATTCCCAGAGCCGGTGCCGCTCGAGATGCATTGTAGCCAGTTTCCTTATTGATCAGAGGTACCGCGAAGCGGCGCCGGAAGGTCGTTTCCTTGTCCCGGACCTCAAATACCGGGTAGCGATTGACATGGCGCTCCGCAAGCGCATACCGCTCGTCGCTCGAGTTCGACGTTCCCGCGCTCTCCGGCGCTCCGTCGGCGCCACTGTAGTCCACCTTTCGTCTCTTTCGAGCAGGTTTCGTAGACGCCCGCGTCGGAGCGGCTGATCCTGGACATTTGAAGGGCTTAAGTAAAGAGTCGCCTGATTTTGAAGGACCTTTTTGCGAGCACGACGGGGGAGTAGCGAGCGTCATTGAGCGCTCTCTAGCCTCGAGACCGGCCAGGAGGAAATTGTTGCGGTCAAACTCCGTACTCCAACTGTGACGCTTCGGATGCGCCGAGGGATGCTTAGATATGAATCTCCCGTATGTATATCAAGATGGTGACTTTGGTCACCGCAACTAACTGAGCTTTGGTCTCCTGTTTCGCGGTTGATGTTGACTCGGTGGCAACAGGCAGAAGCGGGGAGGTCGTCCTGAACCATGACGGTGAGACGCGTTAAACGCGTCGCAGATCGCGCAATCACGTGACGGTTGACCTCATCCCTTACCCCCTCCCCCCTCCCTAGATCACGGCGTGGAAAAAGACCTCCAGATTTATAACCTGTAGCTATTGTACAAACTGAGAGTATCCAAGGTCCAGCTTGCACTACATTTACGCACCCCATGTCTGTGAACCTCCTCGTAAAATCAACATGTCGGCCGACTTCTGGGCTGGCTACATTAGCGGCGCGGCAGGGATCATCATTGGAA
>QQTW01003295.1_pt1 | contig 11899 bp, 7 predicted proteins | sample 1904831 | NCBI WGS metagenome assembly QQTW01 (sample SAMN09435610, study PRJNA476489) | Subsurface metagenome, whole genome shotgun sequencing project. | reverse complement strand
ATAATTCTCAAAAAACGAATACCAGTCCGGCTTGTCAAAGCCACCGGCATAGACGGTCCTTAATCCGCCTTCAACGCAATTGATGCTGATCTCCCGTGGCCCCAATCGCACAATCGAGCCGTGTCTCTTGTGCGCAGCGTGAACATCACGATTTTGGCGATGCCGATATCGGATCCATCTGATCCAGGAGGAAGTGAGGGGTACGGTGGGGTGGGCATTGGGGATTTTTGAGAGTGGGCATAGGAAGAGAGGACGTAGGATGTACTTATAACAGAAAAAGAGAATTATGATGACCGAGACTGGAAAGAAAAGTTGCTGATTGATGAGAAACATAGTGAATCACCAGTGGTAAATTGAACGGGTATAAGTTGAGATGATGTTCGATGGTTGACTTGTGCGGTAGCTATCGAGGGATTGCCCTACTACCGATAAGCATCCTAGACCTTTGCAATATCAGAGTCAAAACGCATGTTCAAAGTCCTCGTCTGAACTTATTTCGAAGCATTGGCTATATAGTGCGACGGTGTATATCGAGATGACGTTGACGAGTCAATATATGATACGTCTCTAACGTGAGAAACCAGAAGTTCTACGTGGACGCTCAAGTGTCACCGGATTATGTTGGCTGGTTCATCTTGTTAGGATCGAACGAAACATCACGAATTGGCAACATCAAGTCATGTCGAGGGAGCCTGTGTTAGAGAAAGTCGAGTCGGCAATATAATTCGCAGATTCTCTCTGATAAGCTACAGTTGCTAATTTGAAGATCGCAATATGACAGCTAGATCCATTTCCCTTAGGTCTCAGAAAATGCCGCGGGTTACTTGATAGCTAATCCGAGGTAGCGTCAACACACATGCTCCTCCATGACCTTGAGATAATGAACTCCATTTTCCGTCCGAGGATGTACCCCAATAAGCAACCCGATTAAGGACCGTCTATGCCGGTGGCTTTGACAAGCCGGACTGGTATTCGTTTTTTGAGAATTATGGGTCAATACTATATCTTGGAGAAACACACCGGACAAAGAGGCTGATGAGATCAATACAGAATGCCGAATATGTTCGCAACCCTCGCCGCGAAACCGCATTCCACGAGCAAACGCATGATCTCGAATATCTACTCGAAATCATATCTTCACTCCTCCTTTCCATTGGCCCACCTCTCGACAGAGATTCTGTCCAATCGTTTACTGCCGCTCCTCGATGACGCTGCGACTTCTGGCGAACCGCTCGAGATGCAAGGCCTTCTCCACGCTACCACCATGGATTTCGTGACCGGCTACCTCTTCGGCATACCGCAGTCTTCGAACTTCCTCCGTGATGCAGACTATCGGCAATACTGGCTCAGCCTATATCAAAGTCGACACGGGCATCTATTTTTTGGACAGGAAACGCCGGGTTTTACAGCGTGGATGAGGAAGATTGGGATTAGGCTCGTGCCGCATTGGGTCGATGCAGCGAATCAGGAATTGGAGGCTTGGTGTTTGGGATTGTGTGATGCGGCGGAGACGGCTATTCGGAACGAGGAGGGAGGAAACATGAATGGCGAAGGAGATCCGGTGGTATACCGGCAGGTCACAGACTCGATCATCAAGGAGCGGAAAAGGACGAATCCTACTGGGGAGACCAAAGACACCCTCCTTGATGAAGAAAAACTTACTGTTGCCTCGGAAATGCTCGACCATCTCGGTTTGTACCATTGTCGTTTTCTTTCTTCCTGAAGTCATTTTCTAACACCAACAGCTGCTGGCCATGAAACATCCGGCATAACGCTGACCTACCTTCTGTGGGAATTGTCGCGCTCTTCATCCCTTCAGTCTGCCTTGCGTGCGGAACTTCAATCACTTGCTCCCTCTTCAGCTCTCCGGTACCCAAAGGGCAGCGAAAAAAAGAATCCAGATCCTGCGACCTTCCTTCCTTCTCCGCGAGATCTCGATAACCTCCCGCTTCTAAACGCCATCATCATGGAAACCCTACGACTTCACCCCGCCATTCCCGGCGCCCAGCCTAGAATCACCCCTTCTGTTCCGGGAGGCGTTTCCCTTGGACCCTACGGCAGGATCCCAGGAGAAGTGGTCGTGCATGCGCAGGCTTACTCTCTACATCGGAATCCGGATGTCTTCCCGGAACCGGAGAAATTCCTTCCGCGGCGGTGGATGGACGGTGGGGCGGATGACGAGGCGGCAAGGGCGAGGTGGTTCTGGGCTTTTGGGAGTGGGGGACGGGGATGTGTGGGGAGGAATTTTGCTATGCATGGTGGGTTGTCGTACCTTTGATTTTTCCTGTCCGATCTCATCACCTCGCTTGTCCTCTTCCTCGTGCCCTCTTCATATTCCACTTACTCTACATACTTGAAATTATATTCTCTAATTCTAAGCTTCGCGTATTTCCAGCAGTACTCGAGGGCATGGCGTGACTAACGAATCGCTCTATAGAGATGAAACTCGTTGTCGCATCCATCTGGCGTAACTACAGTACCAGCATCGTCGACGATGAAGGTATCGAGCAAAAAGATGGTTACACGGCTGCTCCAAGGAGTCGGAAACTGACCATTCGCTTTTACGGGGTAAGGGAATGAAAATACCGAATCACTCGACCATCTCGATGCCTGAGCCTTGTACTCTGAGTCATCATGCATCGTTGCAGCACCTGCGAGTACTGTCACAAACTTCAAAATCAGTTCTTTGCGTTAGATGTCAATTACCATAACGATGCTCGTTCTTTCTCCTTGTTCACCTGGCATCTCAATGAGGCCTCTGATGGAAGACGTCAGCTCTTTGGCGGGTTCGCGTTTTCGGCGGCAAATGTGTCACTCAGAACGAGGTGCGGCTCCCACAATCCACTTCCTCGTCTTTGAAAATCTACATTCCAACTCAAACCTCGAAGGCAGGATTTCAGAAGGATCCTGGAAACCCGACAGACTTCAAGAAAAGGGGAAATCTAACTCCTTCTCGTCCGCGGAATACCAAAGTGGACCATGCAGATGCCACATCTTCCCCACCTCGACGTCATAGAACAACCCGGCAACGTGCAACTTCTGCTGCTTGATCGCCTCCTTCACCAACGGAAATAGCAGGGAAAGCCGCCAAATCCCGTCCTCGACACTATGCTTCGTCAACTCATCCTCTTGGTCCTCAGGAAAACGCCAAGCGATGTCCTTCCGATTTGAGTCATAAGTATTTCGAAGCGGCCGCAACCACCAATTCAGTAGACTGTCCTCCTCCCCCTCGACTGGTTTCAGCGCCTCCTTCGCGGCGCCGCAACGCGAATGGCCGCAGAGGACAAGGGTCGGGATCTTGAGATGTTCGATGGCGTAGCTGAGGACCATCTCCAAGTTCCGATCGTCTGTGTGCACCAAAGCGCCGACATTGCGATGGGTGAAGACGGTGCCGAGCGGCTTGTTCAGGATCGTGTTCTCGGCGACGCGGGAGTCGCAGCACCCGATCCAGAGTACCTTCGGTTCCTGGGGCGACTTGCAGTGCGTGGCGAAGTAGGCTGGGCCTTGAGATCTGCTCCAGGCTTGGCTTTCGGCTTGAAGTACCCTGACAGGATCTGGGGAAAGTCATCAGCAGATCGGGCGAAGAAGATGAGGAGGGAAAGACGAAGGGATAAGAAAGAGCGAGAACAGAGAAACTGGACAAAAAGACCAGCAATCGTGGAGTGGCAGGGTAAGAACGGGGATGAAAGGGGGAGGATCTAAGGGGAGGTTTGCGCGGACCATTTGTGCGATTTTCGGGAAGTGGCATCGCGACACAGATAGGAGATGATCAGTAAGGTAGGTAGATACTCGAGGATGCAGTCAATTCGGTGATTAGGTAGGAACCGTTGTCGAACTAAGATTGGTAGGGGAGGAGCACTTCTTAGGAGAATGATAGAGAGCTGCTCCCAGACCTTGAGCGGTGGGAGGGAGGGAGCATCAAAATATATCCCTTTCGATCTCCTTCCTCTATCGAGATCAACGACCTCTCCAATACCAAGCAGTTCTACCCTCATCGAGCACGACTGTAGATCCGGACCACTGCATCCGATTGACGCCGTCTTGCCTCTTACTCGAAGTCGTGAACAGGGCGTTCTCGAACCGAGCTGAAAGACGCAGCCAGGTCACGCTCGTCACTTTCCCGAGTCTCCACTCATCCACCTGTCGCTTCCAGATAAGATAAACATCACATCCCACGAGCTCAGTTACACAGTTTTGACACCGAACCACTTCCGTCCTCTGCATCGAAGCTCGAAAAATTCCTAGCCAATCAACTCGTCGAATCATCACGTTCAGCTACCCCACCTCCAGCCCCTTTGCCTTCCCGTCCACACCGCCAAGGAGCACGTCAAGCCCGCAACGCGTGGCATCAGCCAGCCACATCCGCACGAAGCTCGGGACTAAAGACGGCCCGAGTCGTCTCCGGGACCAAAGCCGTTTAGCTAGTAAGCCACGACGAAGTCGTCGAGCTAAGTTGGGAGCGGATTGTCTCTACGAATTCACAGCAGATCTCTGGGGGTAGATGGGCATTGGGTATGGCCGGTCGGTTCCGTGACGTGAGAGTCAGGTGATCTGAGAGGGCTTTCGCGCGGACCTGCATGGGTATCCAACGATTCGAGTGTGAGGACGAGGTGCAGGATTTCTATCTTCATCGGAGGCCACCGATGGAAAACTTGAGAAATTATCTTGTTCTGCTCGTACGCGTATCGTGTCAAGCCCGGATTAGATTGACCTTATGCTCACCCTCGGACAAGCTAGATCTTCTCACTTTCAATGACGCTTATTGTCCGCCATGACTTCGAAGAGAGCTCAGTTCATTCATATATATCGTCGACGACTCTGGGTCATCGAGCGTTCTTTCTTGGCTTGACTCTTCTCCTTTGACGTCTGGATAGAGACCCTTTGCTCCGTTGCGAACCTCGATCATGATTCTTTGAAAAATGTCGATGCCGTGTTCTGCTTCTCCTCTGCCGACGTCTGTAGACAAGGTTGATGTATGTGGGGATGCGCAAAGATCCACGAGGCGAGAGACACGGACGAGAAGAAAAGAAGAACGAGGGCAAGACACAGAACAGGACTTCGACAGTAGACATCACGATGCTGAGGATGGATAGGCAACGGTTCAGCGAAACGAATCGAATTGGAAACAGAACTAATCAGAGAAGGAAAGAACTGGCAAAAGAGCAAGCAAGGAAGACTCCAACGGGAAACAAGACAGACGAGGTTCTAGGAAGGACAGTCGAGGAAAAAGGAGGCATATCATACGAGTCGTGCCTTCTCGGTCTAGCCAACGTGTCGTAATTCGTCGAAGGAATTACCAGACGTTAGATCCACTCCATGCTTCAAGCCCGACGACACATCTGCAAATTTCGGCCGTGACCTTATTCAACCATCGATCAGTTCCTTCATCCAGGGCCCCATCAAGTTTCGACCCCCAGATGTCGATGCTCCCGAGTCGAGGTCAGAATCCTACCATTTGGTCTGGGTCCGCTTCCCCCCGCTTCGAGCTTTCTCGTCTCATTCACCCACATCAGGTCAACATCTTCCCGGTCCACGTCGCTTTTCCCGGTCCATCCGTCGCCGGTCTCGGCTTGATCTACATCTGCGACTTGGTGAAGATGAGATCGAGATGACGTCCAGCAAGATTCCATGTGTCTTCGACGAAAGAACGAGCACAGATGAGAGGTGAGGTAACAAAAGTCAAGGAACTGAACGCAGTAAGATGTCAAACGTGACAAAATTGCAGAACTTGGAAGTCAGAAAAGAACATCAGTGGAGACGTAGGGAGAGAGAAGTCATGGACCGGAGCTGAGAACGATACCCGCCAGCGCAACGTCAGATTGAGGAACTGGCACCCTGACGAGCGATGAATGCCAAGAAATACACATTCCAGCCAGTCCTCCACATGGCCATGCACATCTCCCGCTCCAGAAAACCACATAACCTTGGGTAAAGTACGTCATCCCTCAAGGTCCTGTGACAAAGACGCTTGCCGACCCAGCCACGTGACCTAATACTGCAGCCCCGTCACCAGATACGGTACCGGTAGTCTCCGCCAAGCCGACCGTCCCTTCCCGGGAGTGGCTATGTCCGTTGATCCGGGCGCCGCAGAACGCATGCCAAGCTCATTTCGATGGCCGTGCTCCCGTGCTGCCGTCTTGGCAACGAGGATGTTGGGGATCATATCTCTTGGCAAGAAATCCGACGACGTCCAAAGGCAATGACAGTGAGAAATTCTATTTCCCTGGCAATTTATCGTGAGAGGATTTCTACTGCGGACCTGGCACATGCGAGACGATAATGGAGTGGGAAGGTGGTAAATAAGTACCAAGTGCTTCGACTTGGGATGTTTATCTACGGCGGTTCGTCGCCGCGAATGGCCCTATGCAAGTGGAAAGGAAAGCAGGAAAGAAAGCCAGCGCGTGGACTGGATATGAGGCCCAAATCTCAACTCCGTCTCTGCGTCCCTCCATCGCTCCTCCCTCCTAGCCAGCCCAGAGGAAGTCGAGGGGAGTTTGACCTGCCCACACCCCAACAGGACGTCCACAGACCATCCGCCTACGGCTTCGTGACGGTCTGGAAGACGGTGAAGTTGCCGGAGCCGACATCGTAGATGCCACCGTGAACCTGCACCTCGCCCTTCTCCAATGCCGACCGCACGAGGTCGTACTCCTGGAGGAACTTGACCCCGGCCTCGACGTTCTTCTTGGCGAGGAAGAGTTCCTTGTCACGCTGGTTGGGGAGACGGTCGAGCTCGCCCTTGAACTGAGCGGCGATCTTGCGGATGGGTTCGACCCACTCGGACACCTTGCTCTTGCTCGCGGGGAGGAGGGCGGTCTGGACGCCACCACAGTCGGTGTGGCCGCCGACGATGATGTGCTTGACCTTGAGCTTGCCGACGCCGTGCTCCATCGTGGCTTGCATGGCCGCGTCCGAGGGCAGGAGCTGGTTCGCGACGTTGCGGAGGGCGAAGAAGGTGCCCGGTCGCTGGTCGAAGATGGTGGTCTCGGTCGTGCGCGAGTCGGAGCAGCCGATCCAGAGGAAGTCGGGCTTCTGTCCGTTGTCGAAGTGGTCCTGGAAGAAGTTCGGGGTCGTGCGCAGGACGCTGGCGGCCCAGTCCTCGTTGCGGTGCTTCAGCATCGTCATAAGGTCCTGGCTGCCGGACTCGGTCTCGCAGGCGGTGCTGACGCCGACCATGGCGCTAACGAGAACCAAGAGGGAAGTCAGACGCGCGGACATGGCTAGATGGCGTTAATTGGAACACGAGAAGGGTAGAACCGATCAGCAGAGGAGTTGAGAATGAGAGGAAACTCACTGGTGGTTGACCGAGTGGTCGGAATACCGAAGAAGTTAAGCATCTTGAGTGATGAGGAATCCGAAGTGACTGAAGTGGTAAAGTAAAGATGGACCGATCGGAGGCTTGAAGATGTTGATGCTGAAGATGAATGATGGGGATGGCAAAGGATCTTATATTGTCAAAAGACATTGCAGCACCTCCACGAGAAAACAAACCCCACGACTCAAGCGAAAACGGACGAAGGGGGGGGGGGGGTTTGGGGACTAGTCGCGGACTTGCGCGCATCGTACATTTCCCTCACCTTCCGCCACTTCAGGCGGGGGATCACTCCGCCTGGGTGAATGTGCACAGGGGAGCAGATGATGTCGAAGCTGGAGAAGGGGGGAAAGGCCTAGATCCTTCGTTCACTCCCACACGTGGGTAAGGCAGGTCAACGTCCATCCGGCATCGGATGGTGGAAGCTAGCTGGACCATCCAGCAACTTGAAATCTCTCATCAAACTAATCGAGCACGCTCTGGATGACGAGAGGGAGAGGAGAGGAGAGGAAAGGAGAGGAAAGGAAGCGGGGATAGAAGGTGGCAGACCTTGACCCTGGAGGAGTCGACCGAGTCGAGCAGTCAACCCAGTCAGTACAGAGTAGTCCGATACAGGTCAAAGCCGTTTCTCCCTCATCACAACTGCCGAAGAAACAAATGAGAACTAAAGGATGAAACGAGACAGACCGTCCTCTTTCCCCAGACCGGAGAATCAAGGTTCTAGGCGGAGCGGCGTTGTGGGAACTCAGTAGAGCAGAAGGCTGTCGCCACAAGCGGTAGGTTCAAGGACGTTCTCTCTGGCGAGGAAAGATGGTGTCATGAAGATGGGTGGCAGAGGAAATTGAGGATAAGATTCGAAGCCTTCGTGACCTGCACTAGATCCCGGCACCAAGAAAAGGCCCCGTCCACGGAACCTTCGCCGTATGCGCGCCGTGAAGTTTCTCACTAAGGGCAGGGACCCTCCACTTGACACCCCGCTTGTCGCCCGTTTCAATGAAGCCTCAGGCACCGTGCGGCCTTCAGAAGGGTAGAGTATATTTCCGTCGAGCTTGACTCCATGACCTCGTTCGATCCACGATCGTCATCATCGAACTTGCGCCAGACTCGACGCTCTAGACCTGCCGGGGACTGAGTGATTTCCACGGAGCGGGGGTTTGGATCGGGTGGATAGGACGATTCGAGGAGATGAGGGTCCATCAAGTCCGATCAAGTGGTTGATGGAATGATAGACAAGCCACGCGGACGGAGGTACTGTGCTGTGCTCAGTGGCTTGCAGCGGGACAAAGGCAGCTGGTAGAACCGTGGTATGTCCTCTATCATCCTATGCTCGGAACTTACAGTACCTCTACCTGAGGAAGGCCACTGGACACCATGGCTGTGGCCGCGTCTGGAGGAGCAACGTGAGATGCCCTATCGAGAAAGCTTGTCTCTGTCCCGGCGCCGACTCGAGATGAGCACCGTCGCTGATCGGACGGATGGAGGTGAAGGAAGACCGAGAGAAGAGGTGGTCCGTCATGAAGCAAGGCAGGTGACGGAGAGGGATCGAGGTAGCGGCAGGTACCGCACGCACCATCCCCGGCGCCAAGTCGGGTGGCTTGTACAAGCTCGGGACCTGGCCTTCTTAGCTGAGGTCCTGGCTCGACTCTCGAAATTAGGGTCGATACTTGAGATGACTCGATTTTTCTCACCGAGTCCGAAGTCACTCTCGTCATCCTCCTCCTTCTTCGTCGTCCCTCGGCCTCCTGACCCTCCTGAATCCTGGACGGAATCTTCATCTCGTCTCCCCTCCGTCTGACACGCTGCTGACCGACCCGGCACCTCATCCTGCCTCGAGTCAACATCGCCGGACCCGGCCTTGATTGTTCCCCATCGTTCATCGTCATCTCAGATCGGCGGCACCTCGTCATGGTTGACGATATCATCCCGGACCTTGAGATCGTCTCCCGAATGATTCCTCGATCATCATGCCCCGGACCTTCTCCCCCCGTCCCAACCCACGACGAAATTCATCGCATCTGGGCCTCCGTCCGAGCCAAACCGCGCCGGAGATCTAGACTCCAGAGTTGAGGATAGGAGGACCAGGACCACGCTGCGCCACCACCGGCAATCTCACTCACCCCTCGCCCGGATGAAAAACACGGGATTCAAACATCTTCGATCCGAACCAGGGAAACGGCGGATGCCCCAGCCGCTGAAACCTCCACGTCCGTTGCAATTGCCGGGGACCTGCCAGCTTCGATCCAGGCCCCGCCCAAGAACCTAATTGCCCTACTGTGTATGCGCCCGACCAGGCTCAGGTGTTTTCATCAGTTGCCTTGCCCTTCTCGTCTCGACCTTCCCGGACCCCGGCTGCTCTTCTCAGGTACTGCTTTATCCCGCACCGGACCACCACGGACGCACCTGCTTCTGGTCCGAGCTGCCTCCATGCTACACCAAGCATCGCGTCGTGTGTCGTCTCCAAAGTTTCTCATGCATGAAGTTTGAGAGTGGTGATGCATTATTGCAGGGTGGATATGCGTAGATTGAATGCTGCAGTCGACGAATCGTCGGCTCCGCAGCATATATGCGTGGCTCCATTATGACAGCTGCATGACGAGAAGGGTATTCCACACGACCTCCCTTCGTGCTCAGTCATCAGACGATTGGTTGAGCTGAGAGTCGTCGTCGTTCAAGAGCCGAATTTGAACATGAAGCACACAAATCTCGCGTGACAACAACGATGTGGACTTGACGAACCAATCTCGCCCGGCTGCTACGTCACTCTGAACCGCGAGCAAGGCATCCTGGAGAACCCAAAATCGAAGAAACAGATTGAAACTCTCACCCACTGAGACGCAAGACGCGACCAAACGAGATCAGGACGACGCGCCGAGGCAAGTGACCAAAGCCGACGACTTGAGCGGCGAAGGCAATTGACATGGCAATGATCATGAGCTTCTCTGAGAAGCCGCCAAACGAAAGATGCGATAAGTACAAAAGCAAGAGAAAGGCCAAGCGCCAAGAACTTACCCGCACCAAGCTTTTCGCCGAAGCCGTGGTAAGGAAACCCTGTCGGCGAGGGGCGCGGGTCGCACGACTCATTAACGAGGTCGCTCCTCTCGTCGCCTCAAGGTCTCTGCTCCCTCTCTCTCTCGTCTGCGAGACGTCCGAAGCGACTCGTCAAAGCCGCCGCCTCATGAGCAACGAATGAAATGTCGTGGATGACAACCTTCATGCGGGACTGCATCGTCGATCGAGTCGAGAGACGGTGATTGCGGGGAAGATGACATGGATTCGGGCTCTGCGATGTGCGACGAGCGGCTGGGAAAGCTTAACCTTGCGGGTTGTCGTTGCAGGCGACGGAGTTACTGACTCTGAGGAGAGACGGTAACTCTGAACTCTGGAAAAAGGAATGGGATACTTTGAGAAGGTTCGGTCCCCTGACATGGCATTGGAGATGTTTCTTTCTGCATCGTAGATCGCCGCTGGTATTGTCTGATGGGTTTGCCTGACAAGCTTTGTGATCTGTATTCGAGGGGAAATATCTATTCTCTTCCCTCTTCAGTAAGGTACTCAGCATGTTACAGCTTTTGCAAGCTAGATGAAATGTCGAACATCAGCGCTCTCATTGTGTCCCGTCACAACGGGCACCAAGCTTCGGGCCGCAATTGGCGCAGAAACGGAGGCTTGCCCCCACAGCAACGTGCATCATCGAAGCTACGGAAAGACCGAATACGAAGAGCAATCCTCTGGATCGTCGCTGCCGTCGAAGGTCGCGTACGCAGGCATATCATTGGCTCCAACGTCCTTGGTCGCTTCTCATCACCCAATTTCAAAAGGGTAATTCAATCATCCTGCAACTCTTGCCGTTCTCATGACACTTCATTGACTCGTAAAGATCCTGCAAAACAGATCGACCTGCAGATGGCGAAATAACGGCTGAGGAGTAGTCCTGCATCATCGCGCTCATCCCGACGTCGCCCGCTTCCCCACCTCGTCGAAGCGCATCAACATGCGGAGAAGCTCAGGAAAACAATTTCAAGTCTCGATTTCCTTCAGCTCCCCGCTTCCCACATCATAGACCGCCCCGTGGACTTTCAATCCTCTCTCCTTTGCTGCCGCTTGGACGCGGTGATGCTGGCGAAGGAACTTGACCCCCTCGGAGACGCTCTTCTCGACGAGGTAATCCTGTCGCTCCTGCTCTGTACCGCATTTGCCCAGCTCGGCCGCACACTGCTCTTTGAGCTCGCGTAGAGGCTTGAGCCAGCCATTGAGGAACTCGGCCCCAGGGATTTCGCCTCCCAGAGACGCCGCGACGCCGCCGCACTTGGTGTGGCCACAGAGGACCACATGCTGCACCTTCAAGTGCACGATGGCGTACTCCAGCACCGACTGGAGAGATTCATCATCCGCCTTGAGGAGGTTGGCGATGTTGCGGTGCGTGAAGATGCTGCCCGGTGGCTGACCGAGGAGGGTCGTTTCCGGCACCCGCGAATCGGAGCAGCCGAGCCAAAGAAAGGGCGGCTTCTGACCTCCGGATAGCGTCGGGAAGAGCGCGATGATGCAGGACTACTCCTCAGCCGTTATTTCGCCATCTGCAGGTCGATC
>QQTW01003294.1_pt1 | contig 11902 bp, 38 predicted proteins | sample 1904831 | NCBI WGS metagenome assembly QQTW01 (sample SAMN09435610, study PRJNA476489) | Subsurface metagenome, whole genome shotgun sequencing project. | reverse complement strand
CCCGTAATCTGCATCGGTTGAGGACGTGCGGGCATGGGGGCGAAAACTGTTGGTCAGGACAGCTCGGCAGGGGATTGAGAGAAAATGATTGAGCATTCCTGGCGTTGTCTTGTCGGGATACTCTTTGAGGCTCGATATTCTTCCAAACGAAGATCGCCCGGATGTCCTGATCTCAAAACCGCGATGGCCGCATATCACCCGGTCGCTGTAGATGGAGCCGCCCATCGCGCCCTTGATGACTGGCACAGCCTCGAACCGCGCCGTGAGGAACAGTTGCAGCGCCTCAGCGATCTCGCTGAACATCACCCCGCCGCGCTCGACCTCCCCCAGCCGCACCGGTCGATATTCGGCATAAGCGCGCATCAGGACCATCATGCGGTCGTTGAGCATCCGGCGCATCGCTGAAGACGGGCTAAGGTTCGGCTGCCTGCCGCCCAGCTTGGCCCGCAGCGCCGCCATGCCGTGCAGCACGGGAGCGCGGGGATGCACGATCAGCGAGACAAACCACTGGTTGATCCGCTCCTGACCCGCCAGAACATGCTGCCGGTAGTCACGCTCCAATGCCGCAGCATAGGAGCTGCGGTAGCGTGCGTGCGGAAAGGTCGGCACACTGTCATGCCGAACTAGCGTTTCCTGCACCGTCAACATGTCATCGGCGATGTTGCGGAGCAGCGAGTTGCGGAACCGGTGCCGCCCATTTCGAACAGCATGATCCTCAAGCGCGAACGGGATGCCGTCCAGCCGTATCATGGCCAGGAGCGAGCCATCGCTCTTGAGCACGATATCCGGCTCGATATGCCCCTCAAACGGCACATAGTCATCCGCGCTACGTTCAGCCCAGGCGCCGACATCGAGAAAGGGACTAAACACGCGCCATCCCCCGATAGCGCGTGATACGCTTGTGGGAGAGGGGGGCCACGCTGGACCCGCCCCATTCTTTCGCGCCAAAGTCCCTCGCGCTGGTATTGAGCCAGAGCAGGGCCACTCCCATGGCGTGATAGTCATATGCCACCAAATAGCGCGCCCCAACCCAGAGCGGGCCAACGAGTGCCGCTGCCCAGACGACGCCGCGCAGGCCATGCACCCCGACCTGGATTTCGGCGGCAAGCACAAGCAGCGCCAGCGCCAGTGCGTAAGGCAGCCCCCAGAGCAAGGCGGGCCTCGTCGCCGCAACGTGCAGGGTGTCCACCGTGAGATCTTGCACGCCTAGAAGCCGAAGAGGCCGGCGAGCGTGTCGGCGTTGGCCAGGACTAGGCCGCCCACCACCACGGAAGCGATGATGCCGGGACTGAACCGCTGAACGAACATGAAAACAGCGATGGCGATAATGCCGAGCATGACTAGGCCCCTGGCGACGTTCGTCAGGAACCACTGCACGACGCCATCGATGATCCCGGCCCCACCTCCGCCACCAACGCCTTGGGCGTGCGCTAGGTCAGGCAGGAGAACGACAGCGGCGGTGACGGCAGCGAACGCGAAAAACTTCGTGGAGGCGCGCATCTATTCAGCCCTTCGTGGTTGGAGAGGTTCGGAGGTGGCATCCTCGGCAGCCGGATCATCCGACGCAGAGGGTTGGCGCACGTAGGACGCAGACGCCCACACGTCCCATTCGGGCGGGGCTTCTGGGTCGATTTCAAGTTCAGGGGAGGAGGCGACCAGAGGGGCAGCAGAAAGAACAGGCTCCTCCGCTGCCCGTTCGACACGCCGCAGCACGGCCGCAGCGTAGGCAGGGGCGCCATCCAGACGACCGGAGTTATACCGCTGAAGCGCCGCAGCACGAACGTCATCCAGGTAATGCGCTGTGCCCGCCCGCAGGCTGGCGCAGCCGTCCAGCGCCGTGGCAATGGTGAGGCCGTGCCGCGCCCAGTTGGCCCGCCCCGTAATCTGCATCATGCCCAAACCCAGCAGGCGGCCACGAGCGTCCTGCTCAGTCGCGATCCGCACGGCTTCGGCGTGCGTGGACGGGAAAATGCTTTGCGCCGGCTGCGTGGCGGTGGCCTCGACGCGGATCGCGAACGGGCGAAACCCGCTCTCCTGCTCGGCTTGCGCCTTGAGAACGGCAGGCATGAACTCGAAGCCTGGAGGAAGGGACGGCAAGCAGGCTGGGTTGCGGGCCAGGCAGGCGAACAAGGCCGCACCGGCCAACGCCTCGCAGCCCATCATCGCAACACCGCCAGAACTAGCTCACGCATGATCGCTACCCCATAGCGTTTTATGGAGTATGCGCCATACATTTTAACAAATGCAATCGAAGATTTTAGCTTTCGATGAGGTTTCCCAACGTGGTGTCGAGGGCGGTGGCGATCCGGAGAAGCTTGCCCACGGTTGGGTTATCGTTGCGAGTATTCCTCTCTAGGTTGCTGATATCCGATTGGTCAAGGCCGCAGAGGTTGGCCAGCTCGGTTTGCGACAAGCCCTTTGCGACACGGGCGGCTCGCAACCGGAGCGCCAACCTTGCCCGCGTTCCCTCGTCCATCCGCGTGCCCTGCCGTTGCTGCGATAGCCGGCATACGTCGAACCGCTCGGATACGCCATCAAAAAAGAGAGAGCCTAGCAACTGCGTCACTCGCGATAAGCGCAATTATCGCGCTGTGGTCGAGAGGCACGGAGGGTTGAGATTGGTGGAACGGGGTGGGATTCGAACCCACGAGGGGCAGGCGTATTCCGTCCCGCCCCTTCCCATGCACAGGTGCAATCAGCCAGACTCTGCCACCCGTTCCGTGGAGTTTAAGCATCATCGTTTTGAACTAAAGATTAATTGAATAATTTCCAAAGTAAAATCAGAAATTGCAAGATTAGAACGCCACCAACTCCGCCAAACCAGAGCCATAGAATAATAGTGGCCTTTGGCCCTGGTGGTCCCGCTATGCCCCAATCACGCCTTTGTCTTTGTTCCAGCGTTTCGATCTTTGCATTTGATGCAGCGGACTTGTCTGAAGTGTTAGTCATGGGTTCGACGTGCTGCGGCCCGAGACTCTTCCTCATGCACAAAATTTCTCCTTACGATTCTCTTTGGGGGGGTTTAGGTGGCTAAGGCCGCTGTTCCGCATCAGCCTCTTTGAGAGCTGAAATAACGGCCTCGTAAGCATGTTTGGCACCACGCTGATACGCCATTTTTTCGGGCGTCCAGCCTTGTTCCGGCAACGCCAAAAACGGCGGCTCAAGTGCTTTCGCGGCTGCTTCAAGCTCGGCTATCAGATTAGGGAGCATAGCGGCGGTCTCCGAGGGGGATGTCAGCAGAAGTCGTAGCGGCTTCGGAAGCGCGTCTTAGGACCGTCATACCAGGAGCCTGCAACGAGTTCTTCTGGCGTAGCCTCGAATGCAAGGGCGATCATTCGACCCAAGGGCGATGCGGGGTCGTTCATGGCATCGCTGCTGTTGGCATCGGCGCCACGGAAACGATTCCCAATCGCATCAAGTGCTTGTAAAGCTTGATGACGTGTTGGCACTCCGTCGCCGTGGGCGGACCAGAAGATGTCCGCGACAGCCTCAAACATTTCTGCAATCGCTCTGTTGCCCACAAGCCTGCTCCTTCTCGTTGGGGTTTGATGCGGGTTTCAGCCGGGAACGCAGCGCACGACCCGATAGCGGTCCGCTGCCGGACCTCCGACGAGCAAGCAGGCCATTTCGCCAGCTTGGCTCGGTGTTTCGGCTTGAAGCCTGCGAGATTGGCACTTGCCGGTCGCGACTGTCTCAATTGTGACGAGCCAATAAGGAGCGGGATTCATCGGGGGAATTCCTGGCTGGGGTTTAGTGATATTCTTGCGCCGCCTCGACGGCGGCAACGATCCCATCTGCCGATATGCCCGGCCTGTAGGCACAGCGGATAGCCATCAGAGTAGCTCGATCAAGATCGTCGCTTTGCATGTCGCGTAACTTGCGGGCCGCTCGATTCAGCGTGGCGTGGTCAATTTCGGCAGGGGTGTTTATCGCATTGAACCATATGCGCGCAGACATGTTCGTTGTCCTCCAGTGGGAATAGGCTAGGTTTATCTTGGCGTCCACTGGATGACGTAGCCCTCAAAGGGGAGGACGCCATACCGATCACGGAACCAGTCGGCCATTTCCATGTAGCCTTGGAACCCGTCACGGCGGGCGAAATCGTTGTCAAAGTCTTCAAAGTCGGCGCGGCGCGCATCTCCTGAAAGGACGCGCTTGCCGTCCAAGAACATCTCTGTATCGCACAACCGAACTGGCGTAACGCGAGTACAAACACCTTGACCCAACTTGCGACAAGATGTCGTGCGCTGGCCGGCGAAGAATTGCAGCGTGTCGCCGGGCTTGCAACGGGCCGTGCGCCGGATAGTCTGGCACTTATGGCCATATTCCACATCATCGGAGAATTGCGGCTGGAAGTTGAGGGCTACCACGCTCAGTGTCTCCCGCTTGGGGGTTAGGTGATGATCTGCCGAGCCTCGGCAATGATGTCCTCAATCGCGTTGCGGTCAGGCGAGCCGTGAGAGAGACGATCCCCGACCTCGACCAGCTTGCGTAGGTATTCAAGCATCGCCTCAGCGCGGGAGGTGTGCAGCAGGTCGTCAACGGTGTCCTGAGTGAGTTCCATGGGTTCCTCGGGGTTTAATGACGACTGCGTGGCAGGTCCGGGCCATGCAGAATGGCGGTGCATGTCCGACTGAAACCCGAATTTGGATCGTCCGCTTCGGCTTGCAGCTTCACTGCCGCCGACGATGCTGCGGCGCGTTGCTCGACGGGCGTCAGTTCTCCAAACTTCTTGTTGCGACCGTCTGCGTGCTTGGGCCAGTTACTCATGCTGGTGTCTCCCTGGGGGTTAGGCCCGCTTACGCGGCCACCTTAGCCATGTTCATGTTCGCATGATACTCGCGCTGAGCCTTGGCGAACCACCAGATTGCACCGAGATTGTTGAGGAAATTCAACTCTAGGCGACCGCAGGGCTGACCATCAAGCGACGCGCGCAGTGCGCGATCTGCGTTGGCGCACTCGCGGCACACAGCAGCCCAAGCCATCACGGGGGTTTCGTTAGTCTGTCCAGAAAGAATGCGGCTCCGCAGAGCCATGGCGTTTTCGTAGTGCTTGTGATGTTGGGCCATTTGCATTCTCCGTGTCGTCTGTTCCGACAACTACAATATGCGCGCATCGCGCATAAACATCAACACTTATTTTGCGGTTGGTGGTGGATTTTTCGCGAGCCAATCGATTTCGGCCTTGATCCGTCGAGTGTGCATCTTCGCATAGGCGTCTAGCCATGCCGCCTTGTCGGCGGGCAGACTTGCTTTGCCCGCCTCGCATTGGCGCAGGCTATTTTCGGAGCTGTAGCCTAGCAGCCGCGCCAACTCGCGGCGGTCAAGCTGGGCCGTGATCTCGCGGAGGCGTTCGGGCGTCACAAGGCCTCGCTGGGCTTGGGGTTTAATGCTGCGCCGGTTCAACGACCGGCCTGAACGACTCTACGACCTCGCGGACAATCGCCATGGCGAGTTCGGGGTCCATAATTTTGTGCGCGTTCTCAGGGGCACACCAGCCGCGTGCCACAGCCTGCGTCACTTGTTCTTCTAAAGTCATTTCCGTCTCCGGTTCGGGGGTTGGGTGCGTTCAGTCGTATTCGTAGCTGCTGCGATCCTTCAAGCAGGCCACCGCAAGTCGGAACCACTCACTCTCAGGAACTAAGCTGGCGTTCAGGTCAGCGGCGGAAGTCGGGGCTTTAGCCAGAACCATGCTTCCCGGCGTCTCAGGTATACGAGCAATTTCACGGGCCTGGGCGATCTGGCGTTCTAGATCAGTCATGACTTTCTCCTTGGGGGTTAGGGTTGAATTGCGGCGACGAGGATTTCGCGCGCCTCACGTAGCGTTTTGGCGGCTATTGCACGCTCAATTGCAATCCGCATTTTGCTCTCGCGTTCTGCCCTGCGCTGACGGTGCAGGGCTTGGCGTTGGGCTAGAGTGAGAGGCGGGTCTTTGGGTGCTGTCATATTTGGCCTATCCGCCCACTCGTTTTCGTATTCATCAACCCAGCGCCGAAGCACTCTGGCCCTAGACAGTGACAACCCAGCCGCTATGCCTACGAACGAAGGCAATCGACGCCTCAAGCCGTGCAGCGGCTTTTTTGTCTCCCTGCATGTTCTTGTTGATCATCTGATTTTCCAGGCGATCAATCAGCGTCTCGCGACCAACGTTGAACATCCGGGTCTTGAGGCTCTTGATCTGCGCGTCGGTAAGCTTGGTCATCTTGCCTCTCCATGTCTGGTCGTTCCGATAACCAGACACTAGCTCAGCGTTACGTAACGCGCAAGAGAAGGTTACGTAATGCAGGATTATTTTGCGTGGGGTTTAGGATGCGGGTGCGGCTGGAAGAGACATCCAGTGTGTCGGCTTATGATATTCACCATCCAACGTCGTCCAGTTTTCCCGTTGCTCCCCCATCCGCTCGACCGCCATAATACCTTTCGGGAAACTGCCGACCAAGATCGGCTCACGTCGCGGTCGCGTCTCAATGGGTTGCCACTCACTCATTTCGATCTCCGGGCTGGGAGGACTATAACTTCTGGCTATGCCTTGCCTAGGGGAGACCGCCTCGTAGCTGAGAATGACGCCAGGCTGCGGCGGCAGTCTATTTTCGGAAAGGCTTGGCTCTAAAACCTCAATCTTAATCATGCAGGCGCTCCGCAATCTTTCAGACTGCAATAGGAACAAATGCCTACGTCGATTTCAAACTGACCCACTACCCTTCTCCTTTTCCCAGAGGCGTTCTGCTTTGATCGTCATGCGGCTGGCCATGGTGGGGGTTCCTTGGGGGTTTAGGGGTTGTCTCAGGCGTAGCCAGAAGTCTTCGCATCTCCCGCGAACAGGCCAAGCGTGAGCGACTAGGCTGCCACCGACCCAGAAGGATCGCTCGGCCCCGGTTGACCCCTCCATGGACACGCGGGGATACAAGTGGCGAACATCCACGAGGCAAGCATCAATATCGGGTCTACGCACACGCTCGCCGAGTTCTGGATGCAAATCACGATTCACGCCTCGCCTCCTTGGGGGTTAGGGTGGCGCGGTGCCGACCGCGAGCCAGCATGTCGGTTTCAGCCACCACCGTTCGCGCAACTGACCTGCTTGCCCAACAGAAGCCGGGCATAATCTCGGTGCCGTCCTTGTTGCGGGCAATCCAGCCCCATCCAGGGTCATACTCAACTCGCTTCACGCGCTTCATTGGATGTTCCTTCGGGGGGTTTAGCGTGTGCGGGCGTCAAACTCGGCAATTCTGCGAACGCGGTGCGCGCTGATGTCGTAGTCGGCCCAGCAAAACGAGCGAGCGTCGATGACTTTCACGACCGACCCGCTGACGGGCCGCGTCGTCAAATCGCCTCTGTTCGCGGAAAACAAGCGGCAGAATGCATCTTTGGCGCGCTCTGTCTTTAGCTCATTGCTTGCGATCATGATGTATTCCTCTCGGGGTTTAAGAAGTGTGAGTATCGACCGTCAGCCACGGCTTCTTAGCAAGACGATGTTCCGGGCTGATCCGAACATTCAGCCTGCGATGCAGCCACGCTTGGGCAAAGCCTCCGCACGCCCAGCCTAGGGCGATTAAGCCGATCTCGTGCATGGTCATGGGGCGCTCCTTGGGGGGGGGGGGTTAAGAACAGCAGAGCCTGCGCGACGACGCGCGGCAGTTCGGACACCAGCGCCACCCGATGCCGCCCTTCTGTAGCCAGGGCAGGATGTCGTCAGCCCAGAACTGGTGGCGGCAGCTTTCGTTGAGGCACTTCCAAATAATCATCGGACGGCTCCTGCCTTTTGGGGTTGATGACGTTCAGGCAGCACCGCCAGCTTCAGCCTTTTCCACTTCCTGCTCTACGCACTCAGGGCAAATTGTCTCGTCGCCGTCAACGCGCCAGTGAGCGTGCTTCATCTTCGCGGCAAGGTCCCGATTGTCCCACGATCTTTGCGCAAGCGATGTCATCCCAAATTCCTCAACCTCGCCGCACTTGTCGCATTCAACCTGGATGTGAGGGTCACCAATAGGCATTTGTTTATTTCTCCTCGCGGGGTTTGATGCTATTCGGCGTGCAGTTCGGCCAGGACCGCGCGCCCGACATATTCAGCACGGGTCATGCCTCGGCTATTCGGGTGCGGGCCGTCGTATTCCTTGTCGGCCTGTCGCGCAGCCATAAACACGGCAGAGCGCCGCTCTATCAGTTTTTCCAGAGATTGGTTTTTCGACATGCTGTGCGCGAGGAACTCACTCATGGGCCGCTCTCCTTGGGGGTTTATGCTGCGCCGTCGGTGACTGCGGCACGACGCGCAACCTGTGCGTCACGCTGGGCGATCAGGTCGCTGCGCAGACGCTCTAACTCGCCAGCCAGGCCGCGCTTTCCAAGAGAGCGGCCCGTCTCATTCTCTACCTGCTCTGCCGCACGGTAGCGGCTCAGACCGATGAGGATGCCGGGCAAATCCTGCTCGGATACGCGCAGGGTGAAAGTGCGCTTGCTGCGGTTCGGATGGTTCGCCATGTTAATACCCCATCTTCCGTTCTGCATAGCAGTCCTGGCACTCACCAGAACGCAAGATACGTCCCTCAGTAGAAAAGCCGCGTGCATCGCGTCTTGGTGCTTGTCCGCACACTCTGCATGTCTTCGGCTGATAAGACGACACACTGTCGCAGGCGCGGGTCTTGCCCGACCCGGCAACAAGCCTGCGTGCCTCGTCTGCCTTCGCAGCCGGCACCATCCAAGTCTTTTGAGATGCATCCCACTTTCCGCCCAGCGCCTTGAGTGCGTCCTTGACGGGAAACGTATTGCCGGTGATCGGAACCATCTTTGTTCTCTGCCCCTGAAACCCCGAGGCGCGGGCCGTCTTTCTTCTTGACCCAACATGCACCAACGCGGTATATGTTGTCAATGATAAAACGCACACGCCCTAAAGACGGTGAAAGACACCGCTCCTACGCCTCGAACCTATCAAACGGATGGGATATGGAGCGGCAGCGCGACATGCTCGACGGGCTGGGTTCGCTCTACGAGGACGTGCTGCGCAAATCAAAACTGGAGGAGGCCCGACGCAGTCGCACGGGCAAGCAGCTAGAGCAGCGCGCCACCCTGTTGGCACCGACCAGCCGTGCCACACCAGAGACGATCCACGTTGCCTCGCTGGTGTGCTTCGTGTTGTCGCCCATGGACCTCGGGCGGGTGCTGGTGGCAGCAGCAGAGCGCAATGCGACGGTGATGGTCCACGACGACGGCCTGGTGATCCCGCCGAACCCGACAGCCGAAGTGGTCAGCAAGGCGCTTCAGTCGCTCGACACGGCCAAGCGCCGGGCGGCAGGGCAGCTAAGCGGGCTGAAAGGCTATCAGGTATCGGTCGCGAACCGGGTTGTGGACACAGCGCGGCGGGCAGAGCTTATCCGCAACGATTGGGCGCTACGGGATCACACGACGCACGACCTGCTGGCGCGGGCCGGGCGGAAGCCAGGGCAACCGATGTCCTACAACACGGCGGTCAAGCTGCTGGGCAAGCGCGAGCGACAGCAGAAGAAGCTGGATGACCACATGGCGTATCTTGCACGGAAGGAAGCGAACAATGAGCAGTAAGACCGACGATCAGACTACCGCCCCCGAACGAGACGTAATGCAGGACGCTTGGTGCTGCTTGACGTGCGCCAGCAAGTTCCGGTTTGGCAAGCTGCGCATGGGAAAAGCCGGCTTGGCGTGTCCTGTCTGTCGCTCTGAAAACACTGCGGCTGCCGATGGTAGGATTTACGATGAGCAATAGTCCATCGTTCCAAACCACCAAACGCGTCCGCATTCTGGTTGCCATCGACAGTGACGGGAAGTGGGTGTCCGCCGGCTATGACTACGGCAACGGGTCTGATCCCAAAGGTTGGATCATGTTGGATGTCCTAGGGCCAGCGGTCGCCTACCGATGGGTCGAGGCAGATGTTCCAATTCCGGTTGAAATGACGGTGGAGGGAATTGCGAATGTCGAGTGATCCCGCGCTACAGCAAACCACCCTGCCCGGCTTGCGCTTTGGCGCTTTATCGCCCTCGCTAGCCGAGCAGCTTGCGGATGTGATCAGCACGGACGAACAACGTGAGAAGATCGCGCACCTTGACCGGGATGCCGACGCAGTGACCCGGCTCAAGCTGAGAGGTCTGATCGCGGAAGGCGTCGCCAACAAAGCCAGAGGTAGAATTGCGAAGGCCGCATGGAGAGTGTTGGCATGACCGATCAGCCACAAACCACTCAACGCCTCATGTAACTTGATAGAACTTCGTTCTCAGTCGTTGCTTTGGTCATGCCTTGCGTGATAGAACCAGGTTCTATGATGCACAAACCTCTCCATACTGAATTTGACGCGCTATTGCGACGTGCCTGCGTCATGCAAACAGAGTTTGCCGTGATGTGCGGCGTCACCACTAAGGCCGTAAACAACTGGTGCCGAGGCCGGCAGGCCGTCCCGCGCTGGGCATGGGTCATTGCTCATGTCATGGATCAAGTCGATGTCTACGCTCAGCCGACGTTCCGATGGGATCAGACGCTAGGCGTTTGCCCTCCGCTCACACTGGCAAAAGCCATGCGGGCGCGAGCAGTTCTTGCCAAGCAGTATCATCCCGATATTGGTGGTGATGTCCAAGCAATGCAGCGCATCAACGCTGCTCTAGATGCCGCGAAAAAGGAGTTGTCTTCGTGACAGATCAAACCGCTTCTCAAGCTATCGTTTTTGTTCTTGAATGCCGAACCGTTGCTCACGGCCCGCTTGCTGAAGTGATTGACGTCTTGCCGGAACTGGTTCTTTTGGTCAGCAATCCAGAAAAGGCACGCGCTTTCATGCGCGTGAACACAGAATGGAATGATGATTCCGAGGCTTGGTGCTGGTGTCTTTGCCAAGCCATTGTGGATGACTTTGACCCAAGTGACCCACATCCTGTTTTCTACAGTCGGCGCGGCGATTGGTATGCCACTTTTAATGAGGCGCTGAACGCTTCGCGTCCGGCACTAGGCTCCGATGATGCGGGAGAAGGGGAATGAGCGAACAACCTGCGCCACAAACCACTTTGCTCCAACAGGAGCTTGCGGCATCGCGGATGGCAATCCTGCGCGCAGCCGACATAGCTGCCGAACTCGCTGTGTTGAACGGCAGCCCGTCGTTGCGGACAGAAAGCGTACGTTTCCTGCACCAAGCCGCGCGCATGAAGCACATCCTTGAAACCGGAACCGCGCCGGTATTCCAGATGCCGCCGGAAGCTTGCTCGGAGATCGCGCCATGAACGACACGCCCCAGACCACCTCCCGCAATCTCAAAAATCGCGCGTTTGGCGGTGCCAATCATGGCGGCGGGATTGCGGCAGAGCTGGCAGCGGCGCAGGCAGAAATAGCGCGACTTTCTAATGAAAACGTTCAGCTACGCGCTGCAATGAACGAGAGCGTTCTGATGGACATCTTTGGAGAAGGAACTGAGCAGTGAATTCGCCCCAAACCACCCCGCTGCCCATTTGTCCGGTCTGTCAGGAAGAAATTGAGGACGGCGACGGCTCCTGTTTTGGTGAAGTGCTAGCGCATATCTGGTGCATGTCGGAGGACGAAGATGATGCCGAGTGACCCGCAGCAGACCATTTCGCCGGGCTGCCCTTGCGGCTGGCCCGGTGCTGACGTTGGTTGGTATGGCGGGGAAGATGATCCGCCGCTCCCCAAATGCCCGGAATGTGGGCGAAAGCTATCCGCTCCGGCGTTGTCTGAGCAGTTCGACGCACCTGGGCCGCGAAACCCTCTGATCCCGATTGCCAGCCTTCGGCGGCGAGATCATCCATGTGTCGCATGAGTGCGACTAGACCCTCGCTCATTGGAACTTTAGTAAAACGATGAACCCGAGGGCATTTCGGGTCGGTGGTTTCGTGCCGCTCGTCGGTCATGATGGTTTCTTCGCCCCGCAGATGTCACATGT
>QQTW01003293.1_pt1 | contig 11903 bp, 14 predicted proteins | sample 1904831 | NCBI WGS metagenome assembly QQTW01 (sample SAMN09435610, study PRJNA476489) | Subsurface metagenome, whole genome shotgun sequencing project. | reverse complement strand
CACGGTACCCAAAGTGCGACGGCGGCAAGCGGAAGGGTCACAAGCAGGAAAGGACGCGGGCGGGTCATCGGGAAACCTTCTTTCAGCGCGAGCAGGCGACGCTCAAGGGACGGGCCGGACTCCATCGCGGACGCGGACGCGGCAAAGTCCGCGCGGCGTGGTGCGACAACGGACAGCGAGAGCAGCAGGCGTCCGTAATCGGACGCGGGCGCTTGCGTGACGGATAAGGCAAGGGCGTCGGCGGCCACTTCGCGGGCAATGCGCTCCTGACGCCATCCCCACAAGACGAGCGGGTGAAAAAAGAACAGGATGCGGGCCAGTGCGCCCAGCACGTCCCAGGCGAGATCACGACGCCGCACGTGCGCCAGTTCGTGTGCGAGCACCATCCGCAGTTCGTCGGCTTTCCACCCGTGCGGGGGAAGCAAGAGCGCGCCCGGAATCAGCAGCGGTGTGGCAAGCGAAGGACAGCCATAAACGCGCGGGGCGCGGCGTAACTTCAGCGTGTCGGCAAGATTATCCGCGACCTGTTGAACTTCCGGTGCCGCAGGAACAGCCGATTGACGCAAACAGCGCAGGCGCACGAGAGAGGCGAAAGCGCGGCCTGCCGCGGTAACCACCCCTGCCGCATACAACAGCGAAAGCGCAACGACAAGCAGCGTCTTCGGTGAGGGTTCAGGCGCTGATGTTGGATTTTGGGAGGGGAGGGGCGGCAGGGGGCGGTCCGGCGCGACGACAGGCGTTAGTGGTGCGACCAACGACCGGGGCGGCGAGGCGACTTCGCGCGTAGCGGGCAAAACAAGGAACGGAACGGTGACGGGACCAAGCGCAATCAGCGTCAGCAGAAGCTTTGCAAACGCGAGCCGCCACACCATGCTTTGCCACGCTCCCGGCATCCGCCGCCACACGCGGCACACGACCAGGGCGAGAAGCAGGGCGGTCCCCCCCTGCCACGCGGCATTGCCAACGGCGGATAATATTGGCAAGGCATTATCCGCCCACTCATTCAGGCTCATCTTCGGCCTCCTCCGCTTCCGGCACGTGACGTGCCGCTTCCAGATCGGCGACAATCTGCTTCAATCGGGCAAGCTCTCCATCGCTGACGGTCGCGCGCTGTGTCAGATAGGCGGTTAGCGGTTCCAGCGATCCGCCCAGCATGTCGTCCACGAAATCGCGTACCAGATCACGCATCAGGCGCGCTTTCGGCTGCGAGGGCGCGTAGCGGTACACGCCCTCGACGCTTTCGCGCGTGAGAAACCCTTTCTCGCGCAGCCGCTCCATGACGTTCAGAATCGTCGTCTTGGACTGCCCCTTCACTTCGGCGAAATGATCCGCCACCTCGCGCACACTGACCGGGTTCCGGTCAGCGATATAACGCAGCACTTCCGACTCCGCCCGTCCCACCCTAACTTTTCGCATCGATGCCTTCTTCACAGGCGATACGACAGTTGTCGTATCGCGTGATCTAATAATACGACAACTGTCGTACTGCTGTCAAGGGAGAGATTAAATTGCCGTTTGGCGTGCTTGCTTGCGAGGCCAGCGGGGATTGTCAAGCCAGTGTATTTCGGGCTTCTGCCCATTTCCACCGGCCCAGCGGTAGCTGGCAAGGAAGTAAACGGAATCCCTGCTTCCTGTTCTGAAGCCCGTGTAAATCGCGGCAACGTGTACCGCCCCAACACGAACCCCGTCCCTTTGTACCGGGTATTCGTCGTACTCGATGCCGGGCAAGGCGGGAAGCGGCAGCACAAGGGTTTGTTTTTGCAAGCTGCGGCGATCCAGTCGTGTCACGGATAACTCCGGCCCGCTGTAGGGCGGAAGGCCCGGCGGACTGTACCAGAGCAACTCGCGCGGCGTTTCCCGTTTCAGATTGTCACTTGTCTGGTGGATAATTCTGCCGGTACGAACGTCCACGTAGTTGTGCGTCCCGGTCGCGTATACGCTGTTGGGTTGGTACACCTCGAAAAGCCGCCCGTAGAACCGGTACTCGTCAAAAACGTAGTTCAGTATGCGCTGCCACAACGGTTTGCCGCTCGACGCTGCAAGGCCGACGAACCGCGCGTTTGATCGGCCTTCAAAGAGCAAAAGCGTCTCGCGGGCGATCACGATACCCTCCCGACTACCGATGACGCGCACCGGGTACCGGGATTGCCACCGCCATACAACTTGCCCGCCGCGCCGCGCCACGACCTGCGTCTTCTGCTCCACCCGGTAGATGATACTCATTGTGTTCGCTCAGGTAAATAGTACCGCCTCGATGTACGCTTTTCGTCGAACCTGCCCGGTGTCACTTCTGCTCCGCCACCTTCGCGTCGGGCGGGGGCTGCAACTGAAAGCGTTCGGCGGGCAGTGGCTCGTTGTACCGAAAGTTGCTTTCGGTCATCACGATTGCGACGCGCTCTTTGGGCCTGACGAGCGGTTTGCGTCCCGGAATCCGCTCGGTGCCTGTCCAGTAATAGGTGTTCACACGCCGGGTCAGGCGGTAGGTCCGAGGATCGGCCCAGACTTCCTGAAGAATTCGGGGGAAGTTACCTTCGCGAGGAACCGTGTAATGCGTGATGCGCTTGAAGTACATCAACCCATCGGCTGTCCCTGTGCTTTGCCACGGGACATGGTCACGCCGCTGATCAAGGGTGCCGCCCGGTCGGCTTGGAGAAAATACGACATTATCTATTAACTGCTGAACCGTCGGTTCACCATTCCGTCGTTTGCTGCGTGACCAATCACCGAACTGGTCGCGCACAACCGCTCGTTGATCGGTTATCAAGGAAATTTGGTCTTGTGTCGGCGGGTTGCGAGGGCTTGTTTGCAACGGGTGCCGACGAAAACGAGACGCAACAGCACGCGGCTTCATACGCACCCATACCTCAATTTCATCGTGTCCGTCCGGTTTGCCGTTGGGGTGGAAGAGGAAAGAGTACCCTTGCCAATGCACGGTTTTCACCTGCCGCATGGCGTTTTCCACGTCGGCGAACGCGACGCGCTGGCGGCCCGGCATCTCCGGCGCGAACCACACGGCGGCAGCGACGGCAGCGACGCCCGCGGCAAGCAGTGGCCGCAAACCGACGCGGCGCAAGCGAACCGGCGATGGCAAAACGGCGGGCACGGCGTCGGTGTACAACAATCGTGCGTTGTGGTTCAACCGCTGCAGTGCGGCGACGTCGCGGGTGCAGCACTCGCAGCGGCGCAGGTGACGGCGAACGCGGGCGGTTTGCAGCAAGGGCAGTGCGCCGTCGGTGTAGTCGGACAGTTGGCCTTCGGAATACTTAACGCAGGGCATCGGTTTCCTCCGTCGGGGTAAGAATCAGGCGCAGGCGGCGGACGGCTTCATGCACGCGGGCTTGTACCGTCCCCTGCGGGATGTCTAAAATTCGCGCGGCTTCCTTGTGCGTGAACTGCTCGGCTTTCACAAGCAGGAACGCCTCGCGTTGAGCGTCGGTTAGCTGCCGCAAAGCATTAGCAAGTTCGAGACGCACGAGCGTTGTGGGAGCGGTGTCCGGGGCAGACGGCGTACCCGGCGCGTCGTCGGTGTTGTCAAGCGGTGAGAACGGCGGCGCGGCAGTGCGCATCTGCCGCCCCTTGTACACGGCGATGCGAAACAGCCACGTTGTTACCTGGGCGCGACTTTGAAACCGCGGCAGGCTTTCAAACGCCGCCACCCATGTTTCCTGCGACAAATCGGCGGCATCGTCGGTACGACCGTCGCACAGTCGCAGGCAGAAGCGATACAGACGCGGCCCGTGCATCTCGCGCAGGCTCTGAAACGCCCGCTCGTGTCGTGCCGATGCCCCTTCTTTGCCCTGGCTCAGTTGAAGTTCAATCATCGTTGCCCCTTCAACTCTACAGTGTGAAAACCGGCCCGTTTTGTTGGGTTCGCGGCAAAAAGGTTATGAGATGGAGAAGTGCAGACCAGCATCGTCCAGTGCCTGCTCCAGCAAATCCGCAATGTCAAGTTCGCGCGCCCAGTGGTGCAGGTATGCGCCATCGAGATCGTGCGCCTGCACCTTCAAAACCCCCTGTACGTCGCCCCATTGCCGGTCGGAGCGTTCCCCCGTGAGTCGGTACCAGAGCAGTTTTTGCAGAACGGTATCCTCAGGTGACGCAACATAAACGGGTGGTGCGTTGGGGCGCAGCAATCCGGCTATTCGCCGCTCCATACCCGAAATGGCAAAGGGTGAGCCAGTGAACACGAACACGTCAGCTTTGACCATTGTTGGCAAATGTATGAGGTTGAACGACGACCCCTGCTCCAACGCTGCCCGCATCAAGTCACCGTCCGCGTAGAAATCGGCTTCCAGTGCCGCCACGAGTGCGGGTATTTGCGCTTCGGTCACATCGGCGACCATGTCAACGTCATTGGTGGAGCGGGCAAAGCCATGTGTGGAAGAGGCAACCGAGCCGCCGACCAGATAGCGGATGCCGAGCCGCTCGAACACAGCGGCGAGACGGTCGATAACGGCGAGCGGGTCATCGGGGAGCATGACGATCAATAGCCTTTCTCGTCCGGGTCCCAGTCGAACGCCCGGCGCATCAAGTCGGCGGGGATGCGCCGCGACGCAAGCCGCAGTCGAATCTCGTGTTCGGTCGCGTCGGGGTGCCGCCGCCGAATGTCGGTAAGCGCGAGTATTTCCAGCGTCCGGTTCAGTCCTTCGACGCGCTGAAATCGCTCGGCAAGGCTCATGCGTCGATAGCCTTCAACGAGAATGCGCTCGATTTCTGGCGGCGTGTCGGGTGACTGAGTTTTCATAGCGGGTCCAGGCAATTCTTACGCCACTTTACCCGGTATGTAGCGCATGGCGCAGGACCGCGACCGTTTCTTCAGGACGCCAGTATCCCTCCTCGGCACATTGAAATACATCGCGACCTTTGGCGTCACGGTCCTGAAGGTTAGCGCCCTGCTGGACCAGAAACCGCACCATTTCAGGAAAGCCGCGACCGACCGCAAGCAGAAGCGGAGTGTCACCGTCGCTGTTCCGCGTGTGCAAGGCGGCTCCGTGTTCGAGCAAAAGCCGGGTAAAGGGGCTGCCGTGACCGGTCACGGCGGCCATGAGTGGGGTGTCGGCGTCACCATCACGCGCGTCCACTTCCGCGCCCCATTGCAGAAGCATTCTCACCGAACCGCAAGTTCCCATTCCCGCCGTTGCGTGCAAGGGGGTTTGGTACGACCACGGCCCCCATGTTCGGGCGTGCGGGTCGGCTCCACTATAAAGCAGACGACGCGTGATGAGTGTGGGGCCGTGGTGCATCAGCGGCGTATAGCCGTCGTGGTCTGGACGGTTTGGGTCGACCCCGAAGCGCAGCAACAGTGACACCATCGCGGCGCGTCGGTGATCTGTTGCGTACAAAAGTGGCGTGACGCCTCCTTCATCCGCCGTGTTCGGGTCCGCACCGCGGGCCAGCAGCGACAAGAGCATCAGAGACGTACCACGGTAGATCACTTCCGGGAGCAAACTGTGCAGTTGCCACTTACGCCGCTTCAAGTACGACGCGCGGGATGCAAGCGGCAGGTCATGCAGTGTATGCATCCGCGTCGCAAAGTCAGGCCGCTCTCGCAAACCGTTCATCGCTCTGCTCCTCCGTCGCGCCAAGCGGCAGGATGTGGTACGTCAGATACTGCCACTCGCCGCTTGCGTCTTGATCGTACACGAACAGGGCCAACTCTCGCGCCACGAACGCGAGCGGCTGCCACTGCGCTCGGCAGAAATCAAGCCCGGCGCGCCAAGCATCAGGCGGCGCCTGTCCGGCGGCGAGCGTGAGGTGGAAACGATATGCCGCGCCGTCAAAGGGTGCCGGGCACGGGCCAAAGGATGCGGCAAGTTCGTGGTTCAGGCGGTCGTGCAAGGCGCGCAGATCTCCGGTTTCCGCTACCTGTACGGACAACACGCCGGAAGTCTCCTGCTCCCACATCTCGCATTCCATCAGTTCAACGGCAACCGGCGCCACATCTGTCGCGAACCGCTCGGCGAAACGAACGAGGCCGGGCAAGTCATTGCAGTCAAACGGCTGCTTCAGCGACACGTGCAGCGGCAGTCGCCGCACGTCAACTCCTACTGCGAACCGCAGATGCATCTCCCACGCGAGACCACTTGCCGCGTTGAACGTCACGCGGTCGGTGAGAAGGCCAAGCGTGGCTTTCATGATGGCTTTTGGTGGCTCACCAGTATTTCCAGTCCCCGGTTATCACGACGTAAATTCCCAGGGCAAGATTCGTCACACCGTGGGCGACGATGCAGGCCCACAGGCTACGCGTCCGGTGAAGCAGGTACGCATAGGCAAGGGCGCAAATGAAAGCGACGAGCCACTCTGGGTGGGAAAGGGCGAACACCCCCGCGACAGCGACAAACGCGGTGAGCGAGTACTGTCCCAGTGCGACGCGCTTGAAGTCGTCCATGTCCGTCACCCAGCGGAGCAGAAAGGACCGCCAAAACACTTCCTCCATCAGCGGCACCAGCAGCGTCAGCCCGTAAAAGCGCAAAGCGAGAAACCCGTAGCGCAGACCCGGGTCGGCAATTGCGGTGAAGGGATTGTAGCCGGTGCGCGTACCAATATGTGGATAGGGAATCCACTTATCGAGCAGCACCCACTCGGCAAAAACACCTAACCCGACGAGCAGCGCTAGTGGCAACAAGCGCAGGTCGGGTCGGATCTCATGCCGCCATGCCTTGCGGAACACCCACAACGCAACGCTGACGATCAGCATTTTGGCCGCGTACAGCGGCACGTACCAACTGGGCGGGGCCTGTCCCTCCGCAACCGTGAGCAGTAGGAACAGCACCGCCGGCGCAACGTAAGGCAGCCACTCCCCGCCCAACTTGGCGGGCGGCGACGGGGCAGTGTCAGAATCGGTGCTATTAGCGACCATAGTTGCCGGTAGTAGTTCGCCACCGCGCCGCGCATCTCCTACAAGTGGTGCGCCCTGTCTTCGACGGACAGCACGGCTATAACGTTATTTGTAAATAACGGGGCATCTAGAGGCCAGACAGCGTAAGATAAAATCTGCAAAACCTGGCGTTCAAGTCTGAGGGGCTTGTGACGGTAACGCAAACCATGTCTCGAACTTCTCGATTGTGACGTTCTTGGGGTGGAGCATAGTCTCGCCTTGGCCGTGTTCCCGCTCGTCGTGCGGCATTCTTTCTGGTGCAAAGCGCGTCAGAGTGGATTTGTCAAGGATGCGACATTGCTTTTGGGCGTGTCACTTTCTTCGGGCAAGCCTAACGTGCATTGGCGCAGCTTTCCGAAAAAGCCTCTCTCCTACCTTGCGCGAGGTCCGGCTGATTACAAAGGAGGTTGGCTGCGGCACGACGTGCGGTGTTCGACGGGGCGAGTCAGAAAGAAGGTTTACCTACCGGCCTTCGCAACTCCTCACAAAGAACACGTTCGCAACTTGCGGTATTAGGATAACTTTCCGGTATCATAGGTTATACCAACCCGTAAAATTACCAGTGAGTGTCGTGCGCCGCATCATTTTTGCCCATGAGGATCATCGCCGTCGTGAATCAGAAGGGTGGGGTCGCCAAGACCACCACCACCGCCAACCTTGGGGTATGCTTGGCTCAAATGGGTCTGCGTACTCTGCTCGTTGATATGGACCCTCAGGCCAATCTCACACTCGGTCTCGGAGCGGAAGCGAACATCACACACCATAGCTTGCGGCAGGTTTTGCTGGATTGGCAAACCGTGCCACTTGCCGCCATCGTCCAGCGCGTGGGAGACTTGCCGTTGTATCTCGCGCCCGGTCATGTTGACATGGCGCGCTGCGAGGCGCAGTTGCAGCAGCTGCCCGACGGCGCGGCCCGGCTGCGCCGCGTGCTGCAAAATCTTGCCACCACGCACGACGTGGATGTCGTCCTTATTGACTGCCCCCCCTCACTGGGGATGCTGACGCAAAACAGCATCATTGCAAGCCGGTACCTGATCGTCCCCACTCAGGCCAGTTTATACGCCTTCGCGGGCATGGACATCTTGAACAAGATGATCGCCGATTTAGCGCAGGAACAAAAATTTCAAGTGGAACTGATGGGCGTTTTGCTGACGATGGTGGAGAGGAACACGCGCCTGCATCGCACCATCGGCGACGTCATCCGCGAGCGGTTCGGTGACAAGGTGTTCCAAACCGAAATCGGCAAGAGCGTTCGCATCTCACAATCAGAGATCGAGGGCAGACCAATTGCGCTGCTCGACCCGCAGGCAGCCGGGGCAAAAAACTATGCGGCACTGGCGGCGGAAGTGCTGAACCGCATGAAGTGAGATACCCCCACTCCCCTCCTTGCCCAACCCGGTCGCCCGCGGCGTCAAAGGACGAAGTTGAATAATGCCCAAAGGGCAAGAATCAGCAGAGCGCCGACGATAAACGGCACGATTCTCGCAGCAATAGTGGGCTTAACACCGGCGTTTTGCGCGAAAAGATCGGAGGGGTAATCCGGCAGCGGTGGGGGCGGTGGCGGGGCGGGACGCTCGAATTTCTCGGACTTCAACGTGATGAAATGCAGCGCTTGCTCCCGCTGAATTGTTTGAGCTAGGTGCTGGTTGCGCTCACGCTCATGTTCAATTGCCGCTCGCAAATCGGCGATTTGCGAATGTGGCTCCGCTGTCAGCCCAGCCGCTTCCGCAGCCACGGCGGAGTGGCGGCTTACCCGGGGGGTCAAGGACGTCGACGCGGTATGCATCTTCGCGTCGGCAGCGTACTCGATGTTGCCGAGACTGTCATAGTTCGTGTCTGGACGCGGCTGCTGCGTTACCTCTACCTCAGTTTGGGACTGCTGATTGTAGGCGTGCCAGCGATCAAGGCGCGCCTTCAGCTTCGCGGCGGCCTCCTGGTCTTCGGCCATATACTCTAACCTTCTTACTACACCAATTTATCCCTGCAAGATGCGTCTTGCAGGAGAACTAATTACCCCAGCGTATTTTGTCTTCGACTTGCTGCGCTTTACTGCGGCTGGTTTGTCCGTAATTTCGCACGGAATAGCGGTGAACCGCTTTGACCCAGTTCGTGGTTTCTTCCTGTCGCGCTTTGGCAACACTGAGCTTGCCGCCCTTGACCATCTCGACCAGATGCAGATCCAAGCGCGATTTCAGATTGCTGAACCACGGTGTTGTTGGAAACAGATTCTTTACTGCGCTGGTGCCGCCAAGCGTCGGCGGTATCACATAGCACACGACAAATCTTTTGTCATCCGAGCGAATGCCGTACGCCTTCAGCACCGTGCGCTGCACCTTGGCGGGAATCACCTGGGTATTGGCTTTAGTGAAACTGCGAAGCCCTCGTCCTGTATGCTCGCCGGGAGACAAAGCAGGGTCCGGCAAACCGCGCTTAACCCATTCGTTACGAACATCCACAATGGTTGTGGCAGGACTCGGTGCGGCAACGGTATCGGGTCGGTTCAGGTACACGGCGGACAGTATGGCCGCCAGCACCGCGGTCAGCATCGCGGCCAGCACACTGGGACGCGCCAATACTCCATAGGAACGGACCGGCTGTCGCGTCGCCGGCGGCGAAGCGACAGCCGGTACATCCGGCAGAGCAGGCGGATGGGGAACGTCGGAAGTGATGTCGGCATCGGTTGTGGGCGCTTGCAAAAAGGGGCGCTCGGGCGCTTCGGGAAGCGTCGAAACACCTTTGAGCAAGGCATCAAACTCGAAGCCGCTTGACGTCCCACGCAAACGCTCGTCAAGGGGCGAGGAAGGTGCTACCTCACTCGGCGCGGTAGACTGCTTATCCTTGTCCAAAGAAAGCAGTGCGCGAGCGCCAATGGTTTTCCCATCGTCGTCATCTCTGCCATTCAGGTGGTTTTTAAGCATCGGGGCTCGGTTCCTCTTCATACAAAAGGTACCGCCTCCCCATACCGAACAGCAGCACGGGTAGCGGTACCAAAACGCGGTTCGTCAGGCTCGCTTGGTGAACCTAATGTACCTGAGAAAACGATGAAATCAAACGAGATTTGCTTTTGCCGCCTGTCGGCTGCGACGAACAAGGGGCGCGATCAGCACGAGCGGGAAGGCGGCAAGCAGCGCAAGCGAGGACGGCTCGGGAGCCGCGGCGCTTGAAGCCGTCGTTAATGTCAGTGACGGACGCAAACCGGAAGTGGACGCATTGTCCTGCGTGTTGAAGTCGTAGCCGCCGAAGCCGAGTCCCGCAGTTTGATCGGGGCTAAGCCGGAAAAACACGAAGTCACCCGCGACGCCACCGTTCGCACCCGACGCATACTGGGCGTTCAGGAAACTTGCTAATGTCGCACTACCTGCCAGGTTCGTCTCGTAGCGCCCCGTGGGGGTAGCGCTCGTCGTCGCGGCGCGCAGAACGAAGTTATCCTGTATCAGGGTTGCCGACGGCGATGCGTCCAGCGGCCCCACAAAAAAGTCGGCTTGCGTTATGTTTGCGGTGGACCGAAACGACAGGGCATACAAGTCCACGTTGTAATTAATCGAATTTGGTACCGCAATCGCGGCAAGGTTCAGCGACAAAACCGCCGAAGTGATGGTACTGCCAGCGGCAAGGGTCGGGAGGCGGTACACAAAAATCGGTACGATGCCCCCCCCCCGGTGCAGGGGTGCTGGTGAACCCGGCGCGGGCCGTGGGGCCGGCAGGACTTATCAAAGCGCCATCAAAGCGCAGTTGGGTATCGGCGGTTGTAAAGCCTTGTGCCCACACTGCGGACGGTGCAAAACCGGCATACAGAACACCTGCGCAAAACGCTTTCATGCAAATAGAAGTACCAAAAGCACGCATACGTTCACTTCTTTTCTTGAACCGTGTAAAAGTCATACAGGTATATATGCCAGCAGACCCTGCAACAGTGCAAAGCTATCTTTTACCGCCGCAATGCTCTCAGGCACAAGAAAAACCGTCGGTGTTCTGAGTGGACTTGCCTCCCTGCAAAAATAAAGCCGGGTAGAGGGTCTGATCAGCCCTGACCAGACCCTCTACCCGGCTTCCTGTTAGATGCGACGGTGATGCCGCTTGTTACGCATCAAGCAACAGATTAGCCTTCTCGAAGCTGCGGCGGATGTTGTTGAGGCCATGACGCAGGCTGGAGCGAGCCGTTGCGACCTGAATGTGCAACGCTTCTGCGATCTCCTCAAACGAGCGATGCTCAAAGTACCGCCAAATAACCACCTGGCGCTGTCGAAGCGGCAGTTTGGCAATCGCTGTGGCGATGAACTCCTGCAGTTGCCGCATGGTGATGTCATGATTCCACTGCTGGCTCGGGTCCGTGGCTGCCGATACGCCACCAGTAGTGGTGTCATCGCACAGTTCCAGTCGCACCTCACGCCGCTCCTGACGCCAGTGCTTGCGGGCATAGGTGTAAACGGATGACGACAACTGATGAACCACATAAGGCTTGAAGGGAACGCCACGCGCTGGATCATAGGCATCAACGATGCCGCAAAACAAACAGTAGATTTCTCCAACAAGGTCCTTACGCAGTTCGGGATTGTCCCCGTACTTGCGCACTAGGCGCTGAACCAGCGGACGGAAGTTGTCGTACAGCAAATCGCGCTCACTGACGAGCGTTCCCTGGTAGGATACGGACGAGACCGATCCAATTCTGCGAGGCAATCGTTTGAAATCACCCCCAAACGACGACAGCGCGGTGGAATACTGCCCACTCCGTTTGTCGCCCCATGAGGACTCCACGTCAATGCTAGACTCCCTGACTCTGCTGTCGGTTACTTCCTTACTAAATGTGTTGTTCATCAAATGGTCTCCTTACGGCGACTCCGGATAAATAGTCCAGTGGGGTGGTACGCTTCTTAGAACGCAGTTACCACTCACGAAAACGCCACCGGCAATAAGACCGTGAGGTTTTGCAGGTTCTGGACAGAAAGGCAGTCGCTTTATGATTTCTGTGCAACTGTGACGTTGCAGTGCCATACTACCCAGGTAATGAAGCAACACATTTAGTAAG
>QQTW01003292.1_pt1 | contig 11906 bp, 10 predicted proteins | sample 1904831 | NCBI WGS metagenome assembly QQTW01 (sample SAMN09435610, study PRJNA476489) | Subsurface metagenome, whole genome shotgun sequencing project. | reverse complement strand
ATCATGCCGAACTCATAATCCAACTGCCCACCGTATTTGGTCGGTATATTGGCAGGATCAATGTATTTTTCGAGTGTGGACTTCATGTCCGCGGTAGATAGAATGAAGATCTTGGAGACCGTTATGGGATCAAACCATCGTTTGATCCAGCTCCATACGGTGGGAAAGAAAGTGGGCGCTCCAATGACCTGCAGACGTCAGAACTTATGCTCGAAAGGGGGCCAGACGCTGAGTTGGATGGTTTAGGGCCTTACAAATATTCTGTCCAATGTCTCTGGGTAATGTGCAGTCGCCAGTGTGCTTGCGTCTTGCATGTGACCTTTGAGATTCCAAAACTGCTTGAGACCGACTCCAGAAATGTCCACAATGTTGCTGGACTGACTGACTGGCGTCTCCGGGTGCGGTCGATCCGACACTGCGGTACAAAGGGGCAATACGAAGCGCGTGAGGCTTTCGTACAGAGCGAAAAGACGGAGCATCTTGTTGGGCACCTTCGACGACGGCGAGGGCTGCTTGGCCGTGATGGATTGCTCGTATGCCGCCATATTCTTCGAGTTCAGCTGGGCGACCTCGAAGACGTATACGGGAATGCCTCGTCTGTCACGACGACCGGTCCATTGCGGATACTGTTGGATTGGTGGCAGTCAGCCTTGGCTACCGGCATGGTCGAGCAGGGCGCACAAGTTTACGAGTCTCATCGTACTCCCGGATATCGATTGTCTCATAAAGCTGTTCCAAGTTGTTCTGCCGTCGCCACTTCTCCGTGTCCACGAACTGGCGTAACGCTTCTCTCGGGCTGAACCTTCGTGCTCGGAGATAGCGTCTGGAAGAATTAGGTCCATGCCTAGCTCATGCAGACGTTGCGGCTTACAATAACGTCTCATCATCGTGACTGGCGGGCTTGCCGGTATCCGCATTCACCGGAGTATAGTAGCCGCCCTCTTCACATAGCAGCTTCTTGAAGGCGTCCAACCTGGATTGCTGGACATTGGACAGGTGCCCAACATGTGCACTAGGATACTGATATGACTCTGTACGCGAGAGCTCCTCGGTCGCCATGGGATCGGTGCCGTTTGCAAAATGATCTGCCACTAATTCCAGCGATAGTATATGCAATGATAGAGTACCATAGACACGAAGACTATGTCCGGACAGGACTTCCGACGGCCGATCATATCATCGAAGGAAGGTATATAATATAAAGTCGCGACCGGATATCGGCGCAGATCGGTACCGAAGGCGTCAGGAAAGGGCCGGAAACTAAACCACACCAAGCATTAGCGGCGGAATGCGCGATTCATGGGGCCAATGGGTAATGCGGGTTCCAGCATTGCCTTGCATGCATAAACGAGGGATGGATAAGCTCGTAGCGCCTTGTGATCGTAAGTCTCACACCTCCTCCTGGGCAGCTGTCTGTCTTGCAGAAGTTTATATCAAGGACCTCCCGAGGTCGTCCGTTGTAGGTAATGCCTCGTCCTTGATGGATCCGGTAGCCGAACTGTCAACAACGGGCTCCGGCGAGATGGCGCTATCGTTATCGTTATCGAGTCTTAGCGCGGATCGCGGATAATCTCTCTGCCAGCCCCGCGTGCGTCATCCCAGGTGGGCAAGGCGCGTCATGATTTCCAAAAGTTTCACTCTCTCTTCCGATCTTCTCTGTGTGTGTGGCACGATATCTTCTCTGGTGTCTCTTTCAAGGTTGTCGTCAAGCTCTTCCTCAAACATAACCAAGATAAACTGCACAACCCCGTGTCGGCATCATGCCAGAGAGTCCGGCGAGCCTCGTTCAGCTCGCTGATGAGATTATCGCTGAGATTCTCGTACTTCTCCCTGTCGACTCGCTTCTGAACGTCCAGTTCGTATCGAAGAGACTAAACCGCCTCGCAAACGATCGACGCGTCTGGCGTCATGTATGCACTCGTTGGAAGTACTGGAATCCCGCTCACCACTACAAGACCAAGTTGTCTCTGCCAGCATCCGAGCCCGACTGGAAGCACCTGGGGCTGTTGCGACATAACATTGACGTTATGACCGACGCCGATTTCGAAGCAATCCTCTCCGGCCAGCCTGACCCGACGTCGAAGGTGGAGCGGATCAAATCTCATGGCTACAATGCCAAGGACGCTCTGTTGCGGCACTTCAATGCTCCCGCCGACGCGGACGACCTGCTCGCGCGGCGTCATTGTGCCGACACTCAGCTGGGCTCCGTTCATCGCATGCTTGCTGTCCTGGAGTGGAATAAAGTGTTTCGGGGACAACAACCGTCGATCGAGCGCGCCTTGGCAGCTAGCAGCATGTTCATGCTCGGGGCGGGCTGGGGAGACCTGGAGGAGATCATAGAGGCTCTTGACACCTTAGCAGAGAAGGCCTTGGTGGAGATCCCTGAGTTTAGACGCCTTCCGACCAGACAGAAGGCCCTGGCCATTGCGACCTTTCTTCGCGCGCAAGGCTTCAAAGGCGTTGATCAAGATGCGTTCCTCGATCTGGAAAACAATTTCCTCGGCGTCGCCCTTGCCGACAACCGACACCGGAGCGGCCCTCTGATCTCGTCTGTGATTTACTGCAGTGTTGCGACGCGACTCGGGCTGTGCGCCACGCCGGCCTGGTACCCATTGCACGTTTATGTCACGGTTCGTTCGTACGGCGAGATATCGCTCGACGGCGATCCCCTCCCGAATAACGCTCCACCGGAGGTGATGTACCTTGACCCGTTCCGCAACGATCGAGAGGCCCCGCTCAGATGGCTCTTGGCGGCGCTTGAACATGTTGACGGAGGGGAGAATTTCGTTGTGGATGGAGAACTCATCATGGCCGACGCCCCTGATCTGCTAGTCCGCTCAAGCCGAAACATTCAAATTAGCTTGCAGAAGCTGCTCGAGCTTGGCTCCACACCGTGGTGGCAGTCGGACCTGGACCGCAATGCCGCCAAGTACGCCGCGTCGTGGGTTTCTTTCCTGTCCGAACGTGACCAGGTCACAAATGTGGAACGCTTGTTTAACACTGTGCGATCGTACTTCGAAGTCGACATGGATCTCGTCCAGTGGTTCGTCCTTCCAGTTCTCCAGGGGCTCCGCGAGTATCGTTATGTGCAGGCGATCGTTGGCGACATGCGCGCGCTTGACGCGAAGCCCAAACCCGTGCAGAGCCGTAACGGGGAGAACGGCCATGTCAAGTATTATGTCGGTCAGTTGATGCGCCATAGGCGCTACCGTTACTACGGCGTCATCACCGGATGGGCGCCCAAGTGCGAGGCCGAGATTCGCTGGATCGAACGCCATGCCGTCGACAGCCTGCCGCATGGCAGAAATCAAGCTTTCTATGAAGTGTCGTAAGTCGATACTCCCCAGTCGAGGGTTCTGCCGACAGACTTTTCTTCCCAACGAACCGCTGACGATGAGTTAGGAGCGAGGACGGAACGACACGCTATGTGGCACAAGAGAACGTCGTGATCGTTACAGGACCTCCCAATCAAGCCATCATGCGCCTTGCGGGGCAATTCTTCAAGCGCTGGGACAGTGAAGCTGATCGGTTCGTGAGTAACGTCAAGGCGCGCTTTCCTCAAGATTGATTCATTCACTGAGCCGCTTGGACTTGCTCTCGGTACCGGAGAATGAGAACCCTTTGAAAGAAACTCTTGTAAAACATTGTGTACAATTAGACTTGTGGAGATACCCCCTTTAGCGATGGAATGCACAAAATTGCCACGATGCACATGTACTTAGAAACAGCAGCCAGGCTTTTCAATTCTGGACAATTAGCACGCACCGCGTGATTGCCTCTTGAGATGTACAAATTATTTACAGAGTGTCCACCACCATCCGCATCTAAGCCCGGAACCTGCGCGCAACGCCGCCGCTGCTCGAGCCCTGGAAGCCGCAGCCACCGTCGCGCTCCTGCGCGACGACGGGGCCGGCGCACTTGCCCGTGTTGAAGCCGCAGCAGCCCGAGGCGCAGTCGTCGTCGCCGGAGCACTCGCCGGTGATGAACTGGGTGCCGGCGCTGTTGCTGATGCCAAGGCCGCCGGTGCTGTCGTCGCCCTCGTTGCTGGTGCTGATGGGCGCAGGCGTCTCGCCGCGGAGCAGGGCCGCCGCGTTGCCGTTCGGCTGCGCGTCGCCGAAGCCGCAGCCGCCGTCACGCTCGAGGGCCACGACGGCGCCGCCGCACCGGCCGGTGTTGAAGCCGCAGCAGCCGGACGCGCAGTCGGCGTCGCTCGTGCATGGGCCGGTGATGAACTGGGTGCCCTGAGCCGCGACCAGCGAGGCGACTGAGGAAGGTTCTGTCAGTATATGCGCTGGATGAAGGTATAGTAAGGACGACATGGAAATGGAAATGGGAGCACTTACGGAAACCGAAGATGAAAGCTTTCTGCATGGTGAGCATCATTTTTCTTGAAAGAGGAACGTAAATGTCTGAACGATTGAAATCTAAAGAAAGAAATGAAGAAGAAAAAAAATGTTGCTGGTATGCTTGACTGAAGTAGACTGAGTGGGTTATGGAGAAAACTGAGGGACTTAGCAGTCTGTTCTTATACTCGACAAGGCCCTGGCATTGATACTCCCGGTCTCTAACAGTCCGCAAGGCTGAAATGCAAAGTATACGCAAGTAAAGCTAGGAGTACCTGGTCGGAAACGCACGATCTTCGACGAAGACGGGGCAGCTGAACGACTATCACAACTGAAACACCATGCTCTGCCCCCATGTTTACGCACCACTGCACCGCCACCTATGGGAAAGCGCAGTTTGCCGTGTACTTGCGTGAGGCATCTCGGACACTGAAAGATTCATGCGTTCCCTCAAGTCACGTTTCGACGGACTTACGGGGGATTGCACTGAGCAGATAATATGAGACTGGCCCTCATCGTCAAAGGATGAGGATGAGGCCCTTGAGTGGATGGAAGCTGGATCGCCGGCGGTAGATGCTACCTCGGTGCTGAGAGATGCCGTGGATTAAGGGAACCATGAAGTCGCACTATAGCGGTAGGTGCGTGAGGTCTTGTCATCAGAAGAGTGCAGCTATGTCGTGGACGAGCAGTCTGACGGCGATACGCTTTCCCTGCATTAAGGACGTGTAAGAGTATGTCTGGCGGCAACATCGACAAGTCAGAAAGCATTGTGTAGACTGGAAGCGGCAATGTTCACCTTCGAGTCAAGACAGAGGATATCTCTTCCGTAGGATTCGCTCTGTAACCAGAATCACGGCGTGATCGCAGCGTCCGTTAATGCCGGCGACAGTTGAAACCTTGTTGTCGGGAGCCCTGGAGTAGCCGCCAAGCGTGAAACGAGCTAGACTTCATCGTGCATCCTGTTCGGCGATCTCATCGTCGGTATCTCCGGACGTCACTGCAACAGGATGCAAGCCCTGGAAGGCATTGATGTTGGCACGACGGCTGTGACTGGATGCAACTAAGAACAATGCCTTTATTGTCTCTTCTCGAACTTCGTCTTCTTCTGATCCGAGCCGAATCAGGTACTGTTGCTTATGTACTACTGTTACATTAGGCTCCCAACTCCAAGCAAGCCGACCTGTAGCCGCCTTCAAGATATCCGACAGGATTCCAACTACTTTCCCCTCTGCTCCGCTAGGCAAGTCCGCCGCCAGGATTGTCTGGCGCCCTACCTCCATCGACAAGCGTTACAGGAACCGGACCTTCCAAGCGCGACACAGAGAACAGTAAGACAAGAGCGGCGAAGAAGCCCCTCACAAGAATCTTGACATTCCATCGTGAGATCCCGAAGGCGTGCCTCCATGTTGCAGGGTGATGTTTGAGTCCGGCGCAGTCAATCCCCCACAGATCAACGCCGATCTGAGCTCTCACGCGTCGAAGGGTCTTCACTCGTCTTCCTCGTCTTCCTCGCTTTCCTCGCTGTCTCCATCTTCCGGCGGCCTCTCAGCGATGTTGATCTGATTGAGGGCAGCTGCGAGCATGATGGCTTTGGAGTCTGCGGCGCTACTTTCATCGTCATCCTCTGCGGCGCCGATAAGGAGATTCTCGTGCGAGTGCCCTAACTCTTCAACGAATGCGGTGAGCATGTTCCTACGAATGTATGGACCTGCTGTTCCCCAGAATGGCTTCCGTAGCTCAGGCAGTAGCGTTTGGCCCTGATACTGCTCCTTCCATGCTCTCCTTAGGATCTGTACACAGTAATGGTAATAAAGATTCCGTGCTCTGGGCCGAAAACTGGTCCGGAACTCTAGTCTCTTATTATCGAACATCCGCCAAGTGCGCTTCCCCACTTTGTCGACCATGTGGTCAATTGACGGGTGAGAATAGTCGATAATTCGAATCTTGTACTCTTTAGGCTCAGAGTTTAGCCACCGTGATATTACGTCGGCTGGCGCATTTTCGGGTACATCAGGGGCGATAACATAGAATCCTTTATTGAATTTAGTCTCAAATTGGACTGAAAGGAGGAGGGCATTGGCGGCTCGGAACAACTCTGGCTCTTCAGTGGCGCCAAAAATCGCCGTCATCGACTCCTGTCTGTTGGCCCAGGAGTAAATGTGAGTCGCTCGCACGGCGGACTTGTCCACCCATTGTCCTAGAATCGGACACCAGATGTCGTCGTAGTTTTCGCCACCGTAGACTCGGATACACTCTTCTCGCAGTTTGCTCTGCTTTCTTCCAGGTCTGCTACCTGCATTGATGCTGAAAATTCCCAGGCCCAGTTTGGATGTCGTCGATATCTGAATGAAGGCTCTCCTGATATCCTTGTCCTGATCTTTCGTCTCGTCATTAAGGCGCTCGGCTTGTTCGTCACACAGCGCTTTTTGTCGTCTCTTGGCCTTTGCGTGAAGGGAAAGACTGATAGCCTTATTAGACCTGACCCAGTCTTCCTCAGTGCCTCCCTCCTCCCTGGATGTTTCCAAGGATATCTTTCCTCGAAGGTCGATCTGTTCAAGCAGATCATTTGCAATAGCAGAGGCTTGCACCCAGTACCTGCAGGAACAGAGTGAGCATGAGAAGCTCATCTGTCAAATGACATAGATATGGACCCACGCTGAAGAGTACTTATTTTCAGGCCGCAACTTTTGGCGCTTCGCCTCGGTCTTTGAGACTGCGTCATCATACTCCTGTTGGAGTTCAAGTGCGCGCTTGCTTGAGCCCCGTACCGGTAGTTCAGGAGGATCGGTTTCCACAGGCTCCATATCTGCGAGACTTAAGTTAAATGCTATGGTAAGAGAAAGGTGACGCTAACTGACTATGACAATTTGGTTTTATGAAAGGGTTGGTCTGAATATGATGTACGGGAAGATATAGAATTACAGCCCTAGAAAGCCTTAGGGATGCAGCTCCTAGAGTTAGGGGCTTAGACGTAAAGTACTAAGGGTAAGAATCAAGGTTCTGGGAGGAAGAGAGTTCTAGAGAATATTATATTTCAAGGACCGCACCTGGGAAAGGACAGCAATATATAGTTCTTTTACCACCTCAGATCCGGGGGTCATGACATATGAAAGATACACCGATAGTCCTTGAGTCATTTCTTTACTAGCTCCCAATCACCTCGCTACCCAAGTAGAGTAGGGAGTAGGAAGAATGGTAGTGTGTTCGATGAGCTTACCCGGACCGAGCCTGGCGGTTCCAAAGTTTGGCTGGCTATCCATGGATGACTTACCACGTCAAGATTGAAAAAAAAAGGAAGGAGCCAGTGCCTACCTATGTAGTCGAACCGATTTGTAGGCATTCTGACATAATCTTGCTACCTTTGAGTGTCACCTTTCGAATGTCTAGTTTCACTGTTGTTGTTCTCAGCAACCCAAGCGGCAGTGAAGTGGCGCTTATAGAAACAAACTTAGATTGACACCGTGCAAGTATGTCGACAGCGTCTCAGAAATGCTGGAATTAAGCTGGCCAATTTTACGCGATTAGATCTCCGCTCCTGCCTCGTCACCGTTCGGTTCAATGACTGCTCTTTATCAAGTAGGACAAGTCTGGTAGGGTCGTCTGAGTCCATGGCTTTTCAATGCATGAGAGCCTACTTACTTGACAAGTGACTCGACTCGACAACAGCGTCGGACGTTTGCCTGATAGGCGCAGAATCCCTGCCAATCTGACCATTGGACGCAAAGAACCACGTTACCTGTGCCTGAAAACGACTGCCAACAGCATAATCGGCCGGTAATACTGGGTAGTAATTTTGAGAATTGGAAGCTGACAGTGACGTTGAAAATCAACAAGCTAAGGCTGCAAATTACTAGACATACAAGAGACCCGAGCATGAGCGGGCAGAAATGCTAATCAATTGGCTCACACCTTCGTCTATGGAACAACAAAGGCAGGTACGCGGAATGCAAGGTCAACAGTAAAGCAGCAGCCCCGGTAAACCAGACAGGCCTGAACCCCAAAACCCATTCAACAAGCAGCAAACCTCAAGGAAAGAGAAGACCCCAAAGCAGCCGACCAGAAAAGACAGCAGAAGCTGGCCTTTTTACATCAGAACCATAGCCGCGCCACCAAGAGCCGCACAGACGACATAGACACCCATGCCGAGGAGACCGAAGCTGAAGGCAGGCACAGTAACGGCCGAGGCAGCACTGCTGCTAGTCGACGAGCCGCTCTCGCTGGACGAGGAGCCGCCGGGCCGGGAGGAGAGGGCGCCGGTGCCGTCCTCGCCGGCCTGGTCGAGCAGGGACTCGCAGTCGCCCTCGGCGGCGCGGGGCTCCTGGGTGGTGGCGGCGCCGTTGAAGTCGCAGGCGGAGGGGTTGTTGTTCTGGGAGCGGAAGTACTGGTTGAAGGCGAAGGAGAGCTTCTCGAGGTCGTTGCACATGCTGTAGGCGCCGAACTCGCCCGTGGTGGCGTTGGCGGCGATGCCGTTGCAGACCTCGTCGTCGAAGCCGCAGACGGTGCCGAACAGGTCGCCGTAGTCCTCCTCGTCGACGCTCGTGTCGACGGCGCACTCGAGCGACTCCATCATGCACGTGCACAGCTGCTTGTTGGGCGTCGGCGGCAGCGGGTCCGACAGCGCTTGCCAGGTATCGTCGGCCACGGGGCATTCTTCGAGCGCGGTGTTGGTGGGCTCGTACTCGTCCATGCGGACACCGGTGGGCCGGATGTCGGACATCTGCTCGCGCAGGTTGTCGAAGTCTTCGTTGGGGTCGACGTCATCTCCGTCGACTTCGACAAGTCCTGGGGGTTTATGTGGTCAGCTGAGCTCAATGAAAGAGTGACGGAGTGGTTACCGTAGTCGTTGGGTTCCTGGAAGTACATGTAGATGATGCCTCCGGACCAAACGCCGGTCATCTCATCGCCATACAGAGCCCCCACCTCGGTAAAGGGACGGGGTTGAACTTCGTTGCAGCCGTACTCTGCGAAGAAGACCGGGACCGAGTACTGCTCGAACTCCGCCGTCCTCTGATCGAAGCCGGACTCCTCAAAGGACGACTCTCCACACCACGAATAAATGTTGTAGCCCCAGAAGTCGATCGCGTCCTCCCGGTTGCCGCAGTTAAAGTAGGCAGCAAGATTGTCACGGATAGCCTCGTCGTCGTTGGTGGCGTAACCGACACCCATCGGCCGGTAGTTCTTCTCCCTGATGTACGCCTTCGTGTCCCGGACGGCCGCCTTGACGAAAGCGCTGGCAGCGGTGTTGTTGGCCTGATTGGAAACTTCGTTTCCGGCGAAGAAACCGAGAGTGTTGGTGTACTTTGCGAGCACATCGACGACGGAGGTGTAGCGAGCGTAGAGGTCGTCGTCCCAGGACGGGTCGTTCCGATTGATCGACCGGGTGGGTTCAGACAGGTCGGCAATCACGTAGATGCCTGCCTCCTCGAGCAGGCGCATGCAGGGGTCGTGATCCGCCTCCGGGTCGATGGCGTACACGCGGATGGTGTTGGTGTTGAGGTCTTCGAGGAAAGGAACGTCGCGGCGGCACCGGGCCTCGTCCGCGAGCGGGTCGATGTAGCTTTCTCCACCACTGATCGAGCCTTCACCTGACGCACCGACGTCCTCTGCATCAAGTCAGTCAAGCTGGCACTGGTAGAGGGGTCCGTCACGCGGCTTACGTTGGTAGGCAATGCCTCTCATGAAGCTGCGGGACGCGCGTCAGTAACTGCAAACTATGAATCATGTACGGTGTTGGCTTCCTCACAATTGCTCTCCACTCTCCTCGAAGAAGAATTTCGAGCCCTAATCGAAGTCAGCAAAGACTTCTCGCATGGCAATGGACATTCGTTGTCTCGTGGCTGACCTTGATGACAATAGGCTCGAGCTGAGCGGTGACAGTGGATGCGAGCAGTGCTGTTGCCGCGAAGGCGGCAGCCCGACGGGAAGGTCCTCTCATTGTATAACGGGTCAGAAGGAGACGGCCTTGCAGCGGCTAAGATGGTCGTGAGTTCAGTCGAAGAGGTTTGATTGAAGTCGAAGAGTGCAGTCAACGGAAAAGTGTGCAAGTGCAGAGGGCTTAGAAAAAGGCCCGGTATGTTAAAGGTATTATGGAAGGGCTTTCTGGAAAGAGCGTCAAGAAAGGGTGTTTAGCCCGCGCAAGTGCAGAAGTCGCGGGGCCGAAAGGGAAGGCGAGAAGCCGTATTACAGTAGGTGATAGATGAAGTTCCAAGTGGACAGGGTTTCTGTTGTGTTGAGAAAGGAGAAGAAGGGGAATGCACCGGTCAGGCCAGGGGGACGCGGCCGCTTAGTAAGGGACGCTACGTACCGGGAGGACCTCGGGAAGTACGGAGTAGCCAAGTACCTGCCAAGTAAAACAGTCTCGGCCGCGTTTGGTTTCCAACCCCTGAATCGCCACTTGAACGCTTGGCAACGTCACAGCTTCCTGGAGGAGGTGTCGGACGTTTGCCAGTAAGGAGGGCGACGGGCTGTTTGCGCGACTGTTTCGCCGTCAGAATTACCACAACCAGTAATTGAGCAACGACATATGCAGGGAAGCGTCTTGCCGCTCGAAACTGCTGAAGATCTTGGACTTCTGGAGTCTCTCCATGGATGGACGCTACAGAGACACGAGCTAAAAATATCCTCAGAGTCACCGGGGTTACGATTTGCCTCCAGACAGAAGAGAAGTGCTCCGACTGGAATGGCACGGTACGAGGACGACTTGCCTACTATCTACCGTTGGGTTGTGTACTCCGTGTCTGGGCATCTGTGAAGCGCTCCGTAGCGTTCTTGCTCATCGCCGACATCCATAGTAAAGACTCAAGCACCTAGGCAGGGCCGAGCTTCACAAGCAATCGGATAGCGGACGTGCCGGCAGCAGAAGACTTTGCTCGACGCTTCTCCAGTTTCTAGATACGGGTCGCTCCGCAGGGACAGCGCGCTTCCACTTCGCAACCAGACTTTTCAGACATCACGCAGGGGAGCGGGCACCAGTGCCTTTATGGCAGCACTCAGAGCCTCTCGATCAGAACGACGGATGGTTGACGAATCTGGTTGCGTGCAGGTCAACGATAGTTTCTTCGTGCCGTCTCCACTCGTCCATCAATGGCTGCCGTCTGATGAGAGGCTCTTCCACAAATGAGGAGGCGTTGGACCGATGCGGATCCCCTTTTTCTCGCTTTGGCCGGCTGAGGCCGGACTGACGCGTTGGCGTCGGCATTGGCGCACCCAATGTTTGGCCAGGGGGGCGTCTTGGCCTTCCCCCACACACCCGACATCTTCAAATCATAAGACGGCCAGCCATCGCCATACGCGGTACAAACACAGGACGGAGATACGGATCACCGAGAAGAAGACGATTGATCAAGATGGCGAATCGCTGTCAGTTATTGTTAGGGCCGACCTCGTGTCCGTGACCGCGACCGTTCCCTCTGATGAATCCTGCTGCTCTCTAGCATTGGGCCATGCTCGCGTGCCGGTGCCTGCGGCACGTACTGTATGCACTCCATCCGTAGGCACATGGAGGCCTCGGGAGAGCACCGACTTGGGAGAAAATTGTTTGGTAGGCAATTTCGCTTGAGAGCC
>QQTW01003291.1_pt1 | contig 11910 bp, 16 predicted proteins | sample 1904831 | NCBI WGS metagenome assembly QQTW01 (sample SAMN09435610, study PRJNA476489) | Subsurface metagenome, whole genome shotgun sequencing project. | reverse complement strand
GAAGCAAGATCCCTCAGGGAGTAGCAGCGGGTCGGCCGTCGCCACCAGCCTCGGACTAGCGCTAGCAGCCTTAGGTAATGAGGTGAGGCAGACCACATGGCTCAGGGACTGATGTTAGATGCTAACGGGCTACAATCGAGACCGACGGGAGTATCATTTGCCCGGCAGGAAGGAGCGCAGTTGTAGGTATCAAACCAACACCGGGCCTGGTCTCAAGAGATCTAGTCATCCTGCCGAAACGAACCGGCTCTGTGGGGGTGCTGGCACAGACCGTCGAGGATGCAGCTGCCCTTCTCAGTGTTATGGCTGGAGCCTGTCCAAATGATAGAGCTTCCGAGCAGATACCTTTCGACGAGATTCCCGATTATCGCAGTTTCTGCAGAAGGTCGGCTTTGCGACGTGCACGCATTGGTATCCCCAGAAATGCGTTCAGAAACAATGATGGGAACAAGACCGATGCTGTCGAGCTAGCTGCTCTTGAGGAAACTATCTCAATCATGACTCACGCAGGTGCGATCATTGTTGACCCAGCCGAGTATCCAGATCATGCGACATTCTTTGAGGAGTCACCGCACCTAAAAATGATCTACAACAATGCGGACTGGAAAGCTCAATTCGAAGACTATGTGACGAAGCTGGTCAAGAACCCCCAGGATATCCACACAATGGCTGATTTTGTCGAATTCACCAAGGCATGCCCGGCGGAAGAATACCCTTCACGAAATATCGATGGACTTCTCGCAGTACGCGATGCACTTCCGGAGGACGATCCTTCTGTCGAAGCTGCGTTTAAGCAAGTCCATAAATGGGCGTTGGAAGGATGCATTGAGGGTGCAATCCTGAAATATCAGCTTGACGCATTGATGGTCCCCTCAAATGTCAGCACGACTGTGGCTGCCGCCGCATGTTGCCCCGTGATCAACGTTCCGTGGGGCTACTACCCAGAAGGTACTCCTTCCGTGTGGAATGGACGGCATAACCTCCTGCTACGACACGAGAATACACCGTATGCAACCTGTTATGACTATGTGAAAGGCGATTTTTGACTGACAAGGAATTCGCAGGTTCGGCTTGAGCTTCATCGGACTTCCCTTCACCGAGAACAAGCTGCTAGGGTATGCTTATGCCTTTGAACAGTTGACTCGCGTTCGGGACCAAGGAAAGCAAGTCATCACTCCCAGCACCGAACTCGACGATGTGGTGAAAAGTACCCAGTGCCATGGTCAGGGATGGCATGAAAGTAAAATCTGCGTTGATCTGCACTTGAATGCATCAGAAGGCACCAGGAAGTTGCCGACATAGGCCTCGTCGGGACTGATGAAAATATGGTTTCCAGAAGGCTCATTTCCTTCTCAACTCGATGCCAACAACTGTTTTCTAAACACTGTATGAGGCAGATGTGAGGTTAATTGGAAGACGTGAACCTCGGCGCGATTCTACTGAATCCCAGAATACTGTTAGGAAGCACTATGGTCGATTATCTATGCCCTCGAGTCTAAAGATTAGGCGGCACAGGCAGAAGCAAGACAGATTGTGAAGGAGCCGGTGGAGAATGGGGGGCCTATCATGAGGGGCAGGTTTGGGCTGTGCCGTGTGAAGCATAAACGGGAGCGCCAGCGTGACGGAGTGGATGGAAAAGAGCCAGAGGGACAGAGGGGATGAAGAGAGGATAGGAGGGGGGTTCTTATAGCGACGTCAAAAGCAGCGAGCCGCCAGGGCTTCCGACCATTCCGAAGGGGCAGGCTGCCTAAACCGAAGGCGGAATTCCGGGCAACGACTTTACTGTTATTATGTTTGCAAATGGATACAACTTACACAAGCAATTCATCAACAAGAAACAGACCACTGCTTCTACAGAAAGCCTAATTTATTTCTTTCCACCACCTAGCATGCTTCCAAGATAACCTCCTGCACTCTTTGCACCCTCAGTCACGTTACTTCCAGCAGATTGTGCTCCGCCAGCAATTCCCTCTCCAGCGCCCTTGGTATTTTTGATCATGGGATCAGTAAGTCCCGCAGCCGGGCCACCATAGCTACCTTTGTCATCTTTACCGCCTCTTTCCGCTCGATTTATGCCTTCTTTCGATGCCATATTGCCAATAGGATTCAGTAGCCCATCTTTGCCCACTTGATTGCCAACCAGGTCGTTCACATCACCTTGCAGCTGGTCCACCTGGTCGATGCCGGTGATTTTCGTCTTGTTCAACGTGTCTGCGACAGGTATCAGCAAGGGTCGGGGTACTATGAAGATTTGAGCGAATCGACGGTGTCTTGCGTACCCTTGGTCGCGTATGAAGCCTTGTTGTCGTTCCCGAACCATTCCAGATACTTGTCCTCAATCCACGGCATCCATTTTTCATACTGGTTACTGTACGCATCCTTCACCCATTCGGTGTAGGTTTGCTTCTGCTTCTGCTCAGTTGACAACCCCTCATAAATATCTCTCTTCTGCTGTTCGGAAGGTTCAGACATATTTGATTTGCTTTCTCTCGGGAGATGGGGCCGCACAGGTGGATCAATATGCTTCAGGATAAATGGTTCTTCACGGTTTACTTCTGCAAATGCCTAGATGGGAGAGAAACTGGGACGCGCGATGTGGCCGGCCTGAGTGTGGCTTTAATCCTTTTTGATGACGTCGTGGCGGGCGAGATTGAGGGTGCAAGTATCTACGTCATCTTGCATCGAGCGCGTCTTCATATCCTGATAATACTAGACTACTACTACTACTGTAGTAGTATCATACCATACACTACTACCTGCTACTAGCCATCGGCAGGCTCGATTGATCTACCTCCCTGCTAATTGCATGTTATTAGCAGAGATGAGATGACTCCTTTTGTGCGTGAGCAGTTTCTGACCAGGGAGAAACTCATCACCAGTATCTCTAGCCAGGGCCAAGTGCCACCAGACTTCGAAGCTAAGAACGCATTGGGTAAGGGAGTATGGAAGGCTACGTACAATGACTTGTCATTGAACAGTGTTCGTGCTCGCTCCACGAAGTCTACATGCACTCGCTTCTCCTACCTGGTATTTGACTGACGTTTTGCCCATCATTGCAGTCCGATTGTGCTCAGTGGAGGATTGCAGAAGTGGATCTAACGATCACGATATCAATTGCGGAGGCTTGCAAAGTGATAATGCGGGAGTTTCTCCGGATAGTTTGACCAAGCTCGCTATTTATGCAAGTCAGTTGGACAAGCTTTGCCGAAGACATATACTGCATAATTATAGCTCCCATAACTTCACTGGGAAGAACTCCAATCATGGAGAAATCGACAAGAACTCATTTTTGAAATGAAACACAGAATGGAGGTGTCTTAGATGCCTCCAACGATCTAATTGGGTGGCCGGAATGAGCCTCCCAGAAAGTGAAAAGCTCGTTCGAGATCTACCCTTCGTCTCCAGTCCTCTACACGACCGGAGAAAATTCTTCAATCTTACTTTTACAACAAGTCCGACCTCGGAAAAATGGGTGCTGACCAAATCATCAAGATATATACTACAGACGACTTATCTATAATCCTAACACGGGTCCAAGGATGATTATGGTAGAGTAACTTTGGCTGTAGGTTCTTCATGACAACAATGTCGTTGTGGCAGTTCCACAAAGCAGGGACGCTGGAAGATATCGCGCCATTGTTACAACTGAATAATAAAAGACCTTCGTCCAGCATTGCAAACCAAAGCAATCAAAACCGTCAATGGACTTACAACTCTCATCATGGCGAAGTGGACATGGGTCTTTCACGAGCATGACACACCTGGTGACTTAGCATTCTTCCGATTCTTCGCACATGCTAGACGTGCGGTGAGAAACGAGCAATTTCGGGCGTTCGAGCGGTTTAGCGCAATGTCTGCCGGAAACGAAGCAGATCAGGAATACACGTCCCAGTCTTTAGAATCTCTCTTCTTCATCAACAAAGTAATCGGCCTGATAGCCATGGTCAAAGCTATCATCATCGACCTTCACAAGAGAGACCTCATCTGCACCCAGCAGAAAGACGTCCTCCGCTCCCTGACCAGATTGAGCAAGCCCAACCGCAGCATCAAGGATCTTCCCGAAACAGTCGAGCAACAGCGAAATGCCTGGGCGGGTATGGTTGAAATCGCTAACAAGACCTACGAATCACTCCGCGATCATAGATCTCATACAACGACAAGCAATTGTCTCCGAAACGCGAACGTCCAGAGCTCACGTGGAGGTTTTAGCACGACGTGGCTGATTGTCTATATTGTTCACCATAGTAACGATCATGCTCCTTTTAATGTCTGTTCTAGCTACAGTCTTTAGCGTGAATGTGAAGCACTTAAACAGGTATTAGCACTCTTGATATTGAATATCTTTCTGCTATCTTGTCTTCTGTCTCTTTTGATATTGAGATCTTGGCCCTCATCTTGGCCTTTAATGAGACGCCTCGAGAATTTTTTATACACCCCATAAAGGAGGCATACCGTCTTTGGTGCAGATATGTGGGAGTTCTCGGCCTACAACGAAAAGCTCCTAATGTGCGAATGCAAATGGAGTATTCAAATTGCGAAGAAGGTGTTTGTGGAGGAGGTGGCATGCGAAGGCTTCCAAGGCATCATTGATAACCAGACTCCGTCCTATCGCATCTTTGAACCTCTCCTTCGCGTTAATGTATCCCATCAGTCAATGATCCAGTTGCAAGGACCAGTGGCCTCGGTTTCGTTGAAAATGCCCTGTGTCCCATCTGTAACCCGCCCGCCGGCTGCAAGCAAGGCGAACGGAGCGCTCAGAGGCCGCGAACAACTGCTTGCTCATGCTTCGGCCATCTTTTTCGTTCCCTTGATTCTCCTCTTCTCGAACATGTATCCGACTCCAATCAAGGTAGACAGCACTACAAAGAGGTAGACCTGAACAAATGTCTCTCCAAACTCCGGATCCGCAAACATGGTGCCCGGGTAAAGTATTGCACTGAGCTGAGTGATCCAATAGAGGCTCGCAAATACCACAACAGTATGAAGATTGTTTTCCGCTGTCTCGCCATTAAGAGGTCGCCAAAGATAGTATAATGTTGCTATCCCAAGTGCCAATCCCATGCTCATAGTCTGTCCATTATGAAATTTTGCGTGAGGTGGCCACCTTGGGTTGTAGATGTGAGTTTCGTTCCAATCAGCAAGGTATGCGCCGGCGCAGGTGACTAGGCCAACGAGCGTGAACAGGGTACGGTACACGGAGGAGGGACTTTGACGAGCCATTGAAGTTGATGTCGTATTGTCTGTGGTTAGTAGCACATGAGCTTTTAGACGGCTGGCAGATTTTTATCCTAAAGGCGCGAGGGGATGCAGCTTCGGAGTGGGGCTTTCGCCGGAACCTGCGGGCTTCCGCAACCTACAGTCAATGACACACCCCTGAAAATTGTACTCCGTTGTGGAAATCATGTCTGGCTAAACGAAACGAAGACTTCGATAGCTATTCTATTCTGTCCATGGAATTCCAGCGCATAAGATCTAATCCTAGCTCTCATCACCGAAACAGACAGCTTTGCCGTAAATATCAGGTCACCTGATCAGCATGGTCGATACACTACTGTCGGTAGATTTTCTGTAGGGATACTTCGTTGTACTGCTGGGCGTTGCGAAACTCTTGCAAATCCTTAGCGTTCCATAGTAGTACTACTGTATTAGGCAGAAGTCTTGTTAGTGTGGCATATCAGAAATGATATTATCTAATATCTTGATGTAGAACAAATGATAGAGCTTGCTTTATGTATGAATTTGATCTAGAAGTCTATTATTGTTTGATGCACATAAGATTTCTAATGGATATTGAAGTGTCAGATGTGATAAATGAGCTAAACTTATCCCCCCTGCCTGATTAGTGTCGAGCTTGATTCAATCAGCCACTACTAGTAGTACTAAGATAACCCCTCCCGTGATAAGTGTCCCAAGGCCGCAGTTAGACAATTCGATTGGAGGAGAATGGTTGACCATTTATCACCCCAGCATTGCTCCCGAGTTTCCAGGACGCGACGCACCAAGTGTCAACTGTCCAGGAAGAGACACAACATCGTATCAAACAATAAACATTCCAACTTGCTGCTGTTTGAGGTCCGACTCGAGCAGCATGATGCAACCACTGAGAGGGGCCAACACGGCCATCCTGATAACAATCAGGATGGCCCATCAATCGTGTCAAGCACGTTCTTCCATTCGCTCCCTCAATATTCCAAGTACCTGAATATCTAAGTGTATTATCTGATGCCCCCTGCTTGACCACCGCACGGCTCCTGTTTTGTTGTCTGTCTGAAGGTCGTCACTAACACTTACTTACTATGCTGGTAGTTTTCGGCTATCAGCACCTGCAACCAGAACCAATTATTCAGGATAGACCTCCACATAACCTGTCGACCCACTAAGAACTCTAACACGCGCTCCGACCATAAACAAACAACTCGACCGCAATATATTACTGCACACCAGCTGGGTCCCCGTGGTGGATGGATCTGGCAGCCAGCAAGAACAACAAGGCATCAAGCAGAGTGAGCGTCGCAATTCAGCATCATTGCAAAACATGACTTCTGAATTCTCAACCATGACGGACCACAACCAGAACGGTATCAACGGTCGATTGAGGTCAATGTTCAGTGGCCGATCAACGATTTCGAGGCGGAGCTTTCCTCCCCTCGTACTCTCCCCAAAGTCACCTGCGCCTCGACTGGGACTATCCATTCTATCAAGCGCTCCCATTGACTTACCGGGACTTCCGTCCCACGTATCACCATCCTCCCGAGCGTCTACGTCGCCTCGGTCCATTCGTGGACTTGCATCTCAACTGAGCATCACAATAGCTGCACCTTCCTCCGCAAGGTCCAGGCGGTCCCACTCCACCACACATTTCGTGTCCCCAGATCCTTCACGGTCAGGACAGACTCCGCCGCGGGCAAACTGGGATTGGGAACATGTAAGGAACCGCTCGGGCTGTATACGAAGGCGGCGGAGGAAATGCCCAATAAAGCAAGGTCGGCCTCGACCCGGGATGAAAAGCATACTTCGAGAGAAGACTGGCAGATTGAAATTCATCCGATGCTTGGGTCTAGGTTTGCTTCTTGCTGTAGGATTGACTGTTTGTAAGTTTGAGTCTGGCTCTTGAACGGAATTATTTTAACGCTTTCCTCCAGATCTGGCGCTAGCATTATCAAATGTCATCAAAGGCCTCAATTTGCATATTTTGATGATCGTCGTTGGTCTCGTTCTGGTCATGGCATTCGCTCATGCTACAGTCCGACTCTGCATGTACTTACTACGACCTCCGAAATATCCCATCAGCCGTACGAACTCAAGTGCGACATTAGCACCGGGAGAACCCCTCCCAGTCGTTCTGAGAAGGGATGAGGAGGACTTCTCTGAAGAGGAGACGGATGGTATTCCGAAGGACGCTGTGCTACCGGCACCGCCTCCTGCCTATGGTCTTTGGAGAGGCAGTACCGTACGTCCAGCATTGAACCCTTGTGCTCTAACCCAGGCTTACATTTCATAGCGGATGAATCCAAATCTTATGCACTGGCAAAAAGTCGAAACCTTGCGAAGAGAAGTTCCACCGGCGAGGGGCAACCACATTTCAAGACAACCTTCTTCGCCAAATCGACCTCCTAGTTATGCTACAGACGACGGAGTCAGATATGTCTTGGATGCGCGGCCAAGATCCACTGTGCCAGACGCAGGTTCTGGGGCGTGGCGGATTCATCCTTCCGAACGCGGGCGCATTGCCTCGGGGGTATTGTAGCGATTTGTCTTCTGCCTGGCAGTATTTTGGGATTGCTACTAGCTCTGACCATGATTCTGGCATTTCTTGGCCTTGAAAGCTCTGGCCGTGGACTCCATAGTCTCGAATGTTATTTCCCCTGGTTCGGCTTCGTTCATCTTTTTGACGAGCTTGCCTATGAATCGATCGATCATTCCCACGACATGCGCTCTTCCTGCGCTCTCAGGATGCCAGATGATCGGATAGATACTCCCAAATCCACTTTCATCTACCAAGCATTCGTTGTCCCACAGCCATTCGAATCTATCCCACCACATCTTCTCTACCACATCCACCGCGACATAGCCATGAGAATTTTGGGTATATGGATAAAACCCCAAAGGAGTCATGTCCTCGGTGTACCAACTGCTAGGGATTTCTACAATACCGTTCTTCGCCTGGTCCGTACCAATTGCTGGCTCCCTCGGAACACTGCTTGGCACCATCCAACTGCCTGCTCGCTGGCTATAATCTGGTATCCTTGGTGGGTCGGCGGGAAATGGATTTGGCAGGATGTATGGGAGAGAATCGTGAGCATTCATGCTGCTATCATAGAGGAAGCCTTTCTCCTGGAGCAGCTGCACTGTGGTCTCTCGGATCTGATACAGTGGCGCTCGATATCCGACTGGCTTTTTGCCTTCCTGTAGTGCCGTCACTATTTCAATACACTTCATCAACACTTCTTCTTCCTGCTCCGATGTCATGGCGTATGCTCCTTCATGGCTGTATCCGTGCAAGCCAATCTCAGCGCCACTCCGCGCAATGGCAGCAGCCTCTTCGGGGAATGTTTCGATGCTGTGGCCGGGTAAGAACCAAGATACTTTGTTACTGACACCATTCTTCTCGAAGAGCTTCAGGAGACGTGGTACTCCAACACGGGCGCTGAAGATGCCGGCGGAGTAGTCGGCGAGAGTATTTCTGGGGTCATGACCAGTGCCAAGGTACCCACTAATAGCATCAAAGTCAACGGAAAGGCAGATGTGAAGTCGTTTGGATTGCCTATCGCCTCTATGGGAATCGCGTGGATCTGCCATGAAGATGTTACAGCAACTTGGGTCCGCTGGCTGAAAAGGGAGTTAGATGGATGCTGGGAAACGGGGTACTGGCAGGCGAGAAATGGACCTTAAAGTCAGTACAAGCTGCACCCGTGTGAGGTGACTGTGCTAGATAACATTTCTGAGTTGAATCAGGCATCAATGGCAGTTCCTCAATCCGTCACCCCGAAACTGACGGTGCAAGGCTCCGGAGAGAGGACACAGGAGGGAGATAATGCCCAGATCTGCAGGTCCCGTTGCAAGGACTATTGTTAGTCTGGTGCTAGTAGCAGCTATTTCTCGTTACAGGACAGCAATCTTGCCATACGTAATTATAGAGCTCGTTCGGTATCCACTCAATGGGATTAGTCAAATGGTAACAGCTAACTAATTCTGTGCATAGCTGCTATGTACAGAGTTCGAAGGATACTAGCGTAGAGCTAACAATACTTCAGGCCCCCCGTAGTGGAGAGTCTCGGGCCGCGGCTCAGGGACAATTGTTCAACGTTCAAGTCGCCCTTCCACCTTCCACACAAGGGACGGCTACGACTGCATTGCAGTCCTGAGCGAACTCCTTGGTCGGACTCCAGTCCAGAGGTTCATTTGCATGACGACTACCTCACACATATCGATGCTCTGGGCAGCTAAGGTATACTCCAATGCAGGCTAGTGACTTGCATAAGCCCATCGCCGACCACCCACTCAGGCATTCATTTGCGGTTTTAGTACAGCATGCTCGCCTCGAACTGCACCCTTTTACTTTACCCGTGCCTGTCAGGATTGTCATCCAGCATGACCAATCCTCGGCCAAGCCTCGCTGTTCTCTGAAGAATACAAGCCTTAAAGTGGTGTCGGATTCGTCGATCGATTGGGATCAAAGGCTAGACTCGAGACCTATCTTAAGTGCCTTATCACTCCAAAGAATCTGGACATCTACAACTCCCCCAAAAGGACGGCGCTTTTGGGTCTGGAACCTGATTGGTAGATATGCTTTTCAGAGGCACACTACCTCAGCTAGGATGATGTTTAAAGACTCAACAGCTCCCGCATTCTTTATCGTTTTGTTTCGCTGTCGTGTCCGACACCTTTGAGCTCTACAGGTTCTGCCTCCCTTCCAAGCTTCCATCCTATCATGCAACCATTGGCAAAAACCCGCAACGAGAAGAGTTCTCTCGACGAGATTGGCGATAACATCGATTCCCCACAAGATATCGCAGTGGCTGAACTCATCAATGCATCTGGACACATCCAGGAGGTCGATCGTAATTTTGGACTTGTCAGTCTGACAGGTTATGGCCTTGTCCATGGCAATGTATGGCCAGCTTTAGGTGGTAGTATTCTGGTCGCCATATTTAATGGAGGTCCACCCGGCACCATATATGAATTGTGAGATTTCTACCAACTTAACAATCCACTACACCAACTGACCCGTTCAGCGTTGCCGCTTGCATCTTCTATTTCATAATTACAGCCTGCATAGCCGAACTCGCTTCTGCCATCCCCTCCAGCGCTGGAGTCTACCATTGGGCTTCCGTGACACCCGGAAAGAGATACGGCCGCGTCATTGGATACTATGCCGGATATTGGAATTTTTTTGGCTGGATGCTAGGTACAGCCTCACTGAGCGCCATTGTAGGCAATATATGTGTCCAAATGTATGGAGTCACGCATCCCGAATACACTTCAAAGCCATGGCACATCTTTCTCGGCTATATCATAACGCTGTGGACGTCGTGCTTGTTTGTTTGCTACGCTAACAGGCTCCTACCTTACTTTAACACTATCGGCATTTTCTTTATTATTGCAGGCGGTTTTATCACCATCGTTGTCTGCGCCACCCTGCCAGGACAGGGAGGCCGTCCAGGACATGCCTCTGGCGCGTTTGTCTGGAAAGATTGGGTAGCTGATCTGGGATACCCAGACGGGTTTGTCTTCCTGGCTGGTATGCTCAACGGAGCCTATGCGATCGGAACACCGGACCTTGTGTGCCATCTTGCAGAGGAAATCCCGCGACCTCATATCAATGTTCCCAAAGCCATGGGACTTCAAATGGGCATTGGGTTTCTCTCGGCATTCGCCTACCTCATCGCCATTCTTTATGCCATCAACGACTTTGACGCTCTGTCGTCTTCCGCTTTTCCAGTCGCCGAAATCTACGCACAAGCTACTGGCTCTGCAGCAGGCACAATAGGTCTTCTATTCCTACTTCTAGTGGCGCTCTTCCTCGCATCAATTAGTGGCAATATTACACTTGGAAGAGGGCTCTGGTACATGAAAACATGGCCATATTGGTACAATTCAAGCTGATGATGAGGTTAGGACCCTAGCACGAGACGGTGCCACCCCGTTCTCCAGCTTCTTATCCAGAATCTCCCCTGCGCGCGGGATGCCGCTCAATGCAACTATAGCCTGCGCAGCCCTCAACACCCTGCTCGCTTGCGTATACCTAGGTAGCACAACTGCTTTCAGCGCTTTAGCCAGCGCATTCATCCTCCTAACCACCGCTTCATATACTGCCGCAATCCTGCCCAACCTTCTTACAGGTAGGAAGAACATCAGGTATGGTCCCTTTCATTTGAAGGGATGGCTGGGCTTTGTCTTGAATAGCATTGCTTGCACATACATGATACTCTTCTTCTTCATCTTCTCTTTTCCCTACTACCTGCCAACCTCTGCAAAGACGATGAATTATTCATCTGTTATATTTGGTGGTATAACAATCCTCATTACTGCATGGTACATTTTAGGCGGAAAGAAGGGTTATACAGGGCCGCAGACCATCGGGGGAAAGGTCTACGAAGCGGATTTGATCAAGAAGGTATCGGCGATTGTTCCAGAGACATGAATTGCATATCGATAGCATGACTGGCTCACAAGAGCTCTCCCTGCTATGCTCCACTTTCGCTTACCAGTTGACAAGAAAGGCTTGATCGACTTAAAATTGCTCACTCGGTCTTCACTCTCTGCCATTGAGCACTTAACCATCACCAAGACATAAGCTTGCACCTCACCGCTCCGTCTGGTGTAGGAAATTGACACTTAGCGCTATCCCATTTGCTTGCCTTTTGGACGCCGTGGCGTTCCGTACCCTACCGACCTTGGCACAGTCTT
>QQTW01003290.1_pt1 | contig 11910 bp, 10 predicted proteins | sample 1904831 | NCBI WGS metagenome assembly QQTW01 (sample SAMN09435610, study PRJNA476489) | Subsurface metagenome, whole genome shotgun sequencing project. | reverse complement strand
TCGGCCGCGGTGGAGACGGCGGCGCCCATGCCGGTCAAGATCGTCGGCGTCAGGATGGACGACCAGGGTCTCATTCCAGCGCACATGGACGAGATCCTCAGCACCTGGGACGCCGCCCAGCGCGGCGCGCGCAAGCCGCACGTCCTCTACACCGTCCCGACGGGCCAGAACCCGACGGGCGCGACCCAGGGCGCGGCACGGCGCCGGGCCATCTACCGCGTCGCGCAGAAGCACGACGTCTACATCCTCGAGGACGAGCCGTACTACTTCCTGCAGATGCAGCCGTACACGGGGGCGGGCCGGCCGGACGCGCCGGCACCTGCTTCACACGAGGCCTTCCTGCAGAGTCTGGAGCCCAGCCTGCTCAGCATCGACTCGGACGGCCGCGTGATGCGCATGGACTCGTTCAGCAAGGTGATTGCGCCGGGGAGCCGCATCGGGTGGATCACGGCGTCGGAGCAGATCGTGGACCGCTACGTCCGGCACGCGGACCTCGCGACCCAGTGTCCCAGCGGCATGTCGCAGCTCATCCTGTTCAAGCTGCTCGACGAGCACTGGGGGCATGCGGGCTATCTTGACTGGCTCATCTATATACGGTTGCAGTACACCCGCAGGCGCGACGTCATCCTCGAAGCGTGCGAGAAACACCTGCCGCGGGAGGTCGTGAGCTGGAAGCCGCCCATGGCGGGCATGTTTGTGAGTGTCGCTCCTTGCGGCGCATCAGCTGTGCGGCAGAGGGACTGACGTCGGACTAATACAGCACTGGATGCGCATCAACTGGCGCGCCCATCCGCACGCGACGACCAAGACAGTCACGGAGCTCGAGGAGGAGATTTTCATGGCGAGCATCGCGCACGGCGCCCTCGTCATGCGCGGCAGCTGGTTCTACGCCGAGAAGGATGTCGAGCACGACACCATGTTCTTCCGCGCCACCTATGCCGCGGCGCCGTTTGACAAGATCCACGAGGCCATTCGGCGCTTCGGCATGGCCGTCAGGGAGAGCTTTCAGCTGGGAGATCCCCCGGCTGAGAGCAATGGGAAGATTGAGAACGGAGCTTAGAGGGTTGGCACGAATTTAGTAGGTTAGTTGTGATATGGGGATGAGGAGGAGAGTCTCATCAACAAGATATAACGGGAGTATAAATGCATTTACGCATTCAGGCGCCGGCTTCGCAGACTGCTATGGGATGGAGTCTATTTCGGAGTTCCCTGGCGCTGGTTCACAAAGCATAGAGTTCTCTTTGAAAGTCCATTCCGGTCAAAAGCTCATTATGAGAAGCTCTCATGATGTACATAAAAGAACCCGGGTTACGAAGCCTCAATTTATGAAATTGACACAAAAGAAATGCAACAACATGCTCCCAAAAACGTAGTCTGCGAATGCTCTGAAAGTCACGGTCAGTAAGCACACTCTGCGGCCCTTCTAGTCTCAAGACGGTCGACGACTGAAAGAACAATTGTGCTCACCTCTCGTCCGATATGCTCTTGAATTCGCCTCGATTCTCCGGGGTCGTCTGGATGCGCAGGCTGGCCGTGAGCACGAACTGGCCGACGGCGGCCGAGAAGCCGGCTAAGAAGGCGTTGAAAGGCTATTGGGTGCGCAATCACGCAACGGTCAGCTTGGATATCGCTCAACTCGCGTGAAATATCATCAGGGTCCGCGCCACGTTTTCAATGCCCGGCCGTTCCAATCCCGTCCCGTGCTAGATGGAAGGACAAAGACAATCGCAACGACAACCACAACCGCAAGACATACATAGTTCCCTCCCAAGACACAATACACAAACTGCACCGCCCCGACCGCTACCAAAAACGCCATGAAGGCATCGAGGAGCTTTGTCCGCTGCGGAGTAGTGTCGAGGTAGTTGTTCCACACGCCCTGGACGATGGAGCCGATGTCCGAGGCCGAGCGGAGAGACTTTTGGGTAGACGAGGAGGCATTTGGCGTCGGTGATGACGAAGAAGATGCGCCGGTCGGGAGTGAGGCTGGTGACGCTGCTGCCGCTGCGGACGAGCCCTTGCGTGATTGCTGGGAGGGAGAGGAGGATGGCTGGTTGGCGGAGGCGGCGTTGCGGTTTCGGGGCGCCATTGAGAGCTGTGGAAAATGTAGCTGGCAAAGGTGATATTGAGGCGACGAGGTGGAGCCCGGAAGTGTCTGTATCAGCTATTGAAGTGTGATTGATTGAGAGCTTTTGGTGGTGGTTTGAGGCCACGAGAAAGCTACAGGTACATGATGGAAGGTTGAAGCGAGCCTCGGCATCGATTGCCTCCGCTTGAGCCTCCAGCACCTCCAAAGGTTCTTGCCCAAGTGCAATGCTGCAATGAGACGCCCTCAACACCTGGGCACACGAGGCAAGACCGGAAGAGGGTCTGATCTACTGACATGAAGACACGATGCATCGCCGAGCCCATCTGAGGTCGCCGCCAACCAAACAGGTTGCTGTACTCTGACGCCACCACCCGTGCTGGCAGCGTTCTCATCGCAGCTGCACCACCGTTACCAGACAGAGGCCGATACTGATCTCCATCTCCTCCCACCAGCCGGAGTCGTCGACCGCTTCAAAGCCGACATCGCGCCACGACGTCCTGTCAAGCTAACACACCGCATCTCCATCCACTCCACCCCCCTGCGCCTGCCCCGTCCCCTTCTTGAGCCAGCTGACAAACAGCCGTCCCAGCTCCTTCCTGCTGCGAGTGTAGACAATCAACTCGCGCGACACCCGCACGCCACGCAGCTGCGCCGCGCCCTCGAGCTCGCACAGGCTCTCGAGCGGCGTGTCGCGCCTCGTCCCGTCCGGGCAATGCTCGAGCAGTCTGCGCGCGTCGAGCCAGAGCACGACCTCGTGGAGGCCCGGACAGCTCGCTAGAAGGGCGAAGGCGACGGCCGGGTCGTGCGGGTCGGCGTCGTTGCCGATGCCGATGCCGTCGCCGTCGGGTCTGTTGCTGCGTTGTGCCGGCTTGTGGTCCCAGTGGACGAGCAGGTCGGCGACGTAGGAGCGGCGCAGCGGGCCCAGCCGGTGCAGGAAGATGGTCAGCGCGCCGATGGAGGTGGCGACGAAGACGCGCCTGCCGAAGGAGCGCGAGAGTGCTTCGTGGCGGATCTGCCGGCTCAGCTGGTGGATGGGCTTCTCGAAGCGGGGTTGCGGGTCCGGCAGGTCGAGCGAGACGATTGTGTTCTTGCTCGGGTTCGGGTCGATGCTGTCGTAGATGGCGTTGCGGATCTCGCTCGGCAGGTCGAGGAATGAGATTGTCTGGCGGGCCATTGTGCTCTGTGATGGGCGTTAGGTCCGGGAGCGCAAGTCGTAGGCCTCGACTGTGGAGATACTCACAGACTGGATCTGGTTCCATTTGCGGCCCTGCTGGCAGACGAACCGGCCCTCGAACAAGTACTTTTCCACCGACATCGTTGACCTGGTGAAAGTAAATGAGTGATGCGTAATGCGGCGCGTCGGGATCTATATATTGTACACGCGAATGTCGTGCCTGTTGCCTACAGCGCAGGTTCTGGTTAGACTGATAATAAAGCTTATGCGCGAACCGCGAGAACATATTCACGACTACCACGACTCACGATCAGATTTACGGCTAGGATGGCCATGCATGCGTCAGCCCGCCACGCGGCCTCACCGAAGTAAGTTCTTAGCAGGCAGTCAAGTCTCTTAGATTCTAGACAACTCGATGGGCGCCATCTTGACAACGCAGGCCAGCAGAAATGAACTCTCTACACAGAGGAGACAAGAGAGCAGAATGCAGATATATACATGGGGCACAGCCCAGGTCCGAGGACCATTATGTAAAAGTGAAAAGGCAAAGATATCCAGCCGTAACGCAGTGAATCATGCAGTATGCAATTGAAGGACTCGTGTTTGCGAGTAAATGTCTCGAACATGTGGCGAGCGAATGTTGACCTCAAGCAGAGGCCATCAACCAGTGGACCGTTTACGGCCGAACAGACTCCGAGTCCTGGACTTCTGCCTGGACTTGTCCTTGTCTGCGGCCTCTTTCTTCGCAGCACGACCTCGACGAGGTGGGCTGTCGTCATTCTCGTCCCTGTACTTATCCTTGTATATCCTGCATCGTCCGTTAGTCTTTTCGCATGCAATGTTGGAGCTCATCCGCGCTCAAACATGACTCTCAAGTTTACTCACCAGCTGTTTCCGGCCATGCTGACACCCTTGGTCTCCGCGAGCCTGTAGAACTTTGCCGCCTTCTTCAGGTCCTTCTTGCAGCCGACGCCGTCGGCATAGCAAAACCCTGCCTCGGCCAATGCGTCCGCATCTCCCCAGCTGCCCGCAACCTCAAAGCAGCGAAGAGCCAGCGCGCGGTCCTGCTGGATGCCCCACCCGTTCATGTAGCTGACGCCGAGCTCGTAGATGCCAAACGCGAACTGAGCCTTGCGAGCGCGCCGCTCGATCGCCTGCGTCGAGCTGTTCACCGGCGTGGCATCACGTCCGCTGGGCGCCTCGACGTCCGCGACCTCGAGGCTGGAGCAGTCGATGGCCTTCTGCAGCCAGCGGACGCCCTCGGCCTGGTTGGCCTTCATGCCCCACCCGTGGCGGCACGCGAGCGCGTACAGTAGCATGGCCGTCGGCTGGCCTGCCTTGGAAGCGAGACGGAGGTGGTAGGTGGATTCTTGGAGGGAGCCCTGTTCGTGGCACTCGATGCCTTTGTCGAGATGCTCGTCCGGGCTCAGGTCGGATTGGGTACGGGCACGAGCGAGACCGGCCTTGACTGCTTCGATCTCCAAGGCTGGCGGCCGCGCTCCGTCGGCCGATCTTCGCTGAGGTGCGGCGTGGCGTGGAGGCGACAGGCCTGTGGGCATCGTGTCCGCCCTCAGAGGGCCCGGCCTGCGTGCGTGATCCGCGACGGTGTGAGGGGAGGTGGGAGGGGAGGGCGGCCGTGTGCAAGGCAGCGAGTTGACGTTTGCGAATTTCTTCTCCGCTGCGGGCTTGTCGGCCCAGTCGAACTGTTGCGTCATAAAGTCCAACGCGGCGATCGAATCTCTCGCCAAAGCTCGGCCTCGTGGAAGCGAGTATTTGGAGTATATGTATGACTGTGCGGGTGGCTCGGAGGCCTCGGCGGCAGCGAAATAGTCTTCGCTGGCGATGCTGACCGGGGTGTTGGCGGTGTCGTGGCTGTAGACGGGCGTGATGGGGTCGTCGCCGGAGCCTTGCCTGGAGGGTGGATCGAGCGAGGGGACGGTGCCGGCGCTCTCGGAGGAGCCCTGACGGGACGGCACGTCGAGCGAGGGCCGGATGTCGACGGAAGGTCTGCTGGTCCTGCTGAGCGGCCTGGAGAAGTTGGAGGGTGATCGGGATTGGGCGATGGACTCCGAGGATGCGGATGCGGAGCGTAAGACGGGTGGGCGAGGCGAGGGTGCGGGTGAGGGTCCTCTTGAGTAGTTCGAAGTTGCGGAAAGGTTACTCTGTCGCAGCAGAGGAGAGTGGAAGTCGCTCGTGAAGGTAAATCCGAGGTCTTCCTGAGATTCGGCAGGAACGGACCGTATGCTGCCGGAGGACCACGGAGCTCTCGCAAGCGCCGGTGGACGAGAAGGCGCAAGTCCATTCCCAGCAGGACCTCGAGAAGGGGCCGGGTCGACCTTGAAAGTGCCTTGTGCGCCGTACGAAGAATTCGAGGAGTCGACCAGCGGCTGATGCGACGCAACTGGCGTCGGCTCCTCCACCACAACGCCGCCGGTTACCATGGGTTCTGGAGAGCTTGTGCGAGGAATGTCAAAGTAGCCCGGATTGGATCTGGGAGAAACCTCCAGCCTCGAGTCCACATCGGGTACCGGCGAAAGGACCTTGTGCGTGTGACGGGGAAACCTCCTCGGTTGTCCTGACGCTGAGCCAGCATCGTCATCGCTCTGCAAGATCGGATACTGAGATCTGTGCCGAGACTGTTTCTCTCGTGACGTCGTAGCTTGCAACGATTGACCGCTGCCTCCCTCTCCACCGGCACCGGAGTGAGGCTGAGCTGCAGAGGGAAAGTAGCTCGGCTTGACCTTGCTGAACTCGTTGGCGATCGTGAGCGGCGGAAGTCGACTCAACCGGCGGCCGCTCTCGCTCTCCTGCTCAAACCTCTTGGCCAGAAGGCGGCCTTGCAGAGCAAAGGCGTCGAGCGGAGACAGCGCCGGCGGAATGTCTCCGGCGCGCGGTGCCGACAGATCAGCCGGCGGAGGATGAGCTCGGAGGGCAAGGTCGAAAGGAACGCCGCGCAGCTGGGCGCGGTTCGGCTTGGAGGACATGACTCGGTCGATGCCGCCTTGGCCGCTCCAAACAGGTCTGGAGGAGTGTTACGTCGAATGGCGATGTTGTTTCGGTCAGCTATCCGGCAGCTGCAGCGTGAGCACTGGTGGTGGTGGTGGTGGGAAAGATGTCGCGAGTGCGCATTCGAGTCAGTAGTCGTGCCTGCGAAGGAAAAGACATGTAGAAGGGCAGAGTCGGAATGGGCGACAAGGCGAAGTCGTGTGATGGATGCGCGGAGCAGTGGTGAATCAATTGATGAAGGAGTGACCGGTTGAAGGAGAGACTGGGAGAGGAGAGACAACAGAAGCAAAGGAGTGAATGCGATGAGCTCGGCTCGGGTTTGAGCAGGCTGATGGCGATGATGCTATTCTCCTGCTGCTCACGATGCTCGCTGACGGACGGAGGGGCGCGTAGCCGGTCAGCAGCAGTCTGGTCGCGGTCGAGAGAGTCGCGAGAGAGAGCGGGAGAGGGAAAAGGAGGAACGCGATGCTTCAAGTTTCTGGATTCTCACAGGAGAGGTCGCCAAGTACCGTTGTACCTCCAGAATCCAGATCGGGGCGTTCTTGGCGCAGGTACATTGAGATTGTACCTGTATCTATTTCTCCGACCTCGGGAAGCGTCTGATGTCCTGCGTCTCTTCGTCCCCTGCGTCTTCTGTGCGTCCACCATATTGGTTTTTCTACTTAAACATAGTCAAATAATCAAATACACAGCAGGCACAGACGCAGACTCCACGGCTAGAAACATCCTACTGCATTATTGTCATATGCCTGTACATGAATTCGGGACAGGACCCCGGTGCTCGGCGCGGCAGAAGCTGAGGCAGTTGCTGTCACGCCCCGCCGACGCCTCGGCCACGAGCAAAACACACGGCGTCGGTGGATGCTGCGCCTGACAGCAGCGAGCATCCAGCACTGTGAGGATCCCGTCTGCTCCGGGTGGGACAAGAAGAAGAAGACGACGAAGACGACGGCTACGGCGATTGCGACGCGTATGCCACAGGGTAGGGAATCCTCTATCTTGATAGGTTTTAATCCGTAGATAGCAACAAAATGACTCTACCACACGCTCATAAATCATCATGACTTGCGGCCATACATGTCCAACTCCATCTCTGACTTTCGGATTGCATCGAGCTCGGAATCTGTTGATATTGCGCAGCACTTCCGACGCCTTGGTGGTGTCGTCGGCGTTTCCTCGGCCGAGCCCTCGGAAACCTGGATTGGCCGCATTGGTGACATCCCGAAATAGCCCGGAAATGAATCTCCTGTGTCTAATCTTCCATTCGACCCTCAACATCCGGTCATCTCAGTCCCGTCAGCTAGGTATGCCGCTCGACTGCCTCGTGGCGCCGCGCGCTGCTCGCTCCTTGGTGACACAGAGTCCCAGAATCACCTCCATCGCCTCTCGCGCCCGCCCTTTCACCATGCCGACTTCGCCGGCGGCAACGGCCTCATGCGCTCCCTCGCAGGAGCCGACCTTTTCTCCGGGCTCCGACACCAGCCTGCTTGCGAAGGACACAGAGTCGCTGCTCGCGGGCGGATGGCAGCTTGACCATGAGCGGATGGGCTTGACCAAGACGTACTTTTTCAAAACCTACACAAAGGTTCAGGTAGAGCAACCGGCCGTTCCCCTAATAGCTCGTTTCTGAGTCCTTGACATGATTTCCACACCCTCATCGCCATCAGGAGCAAGGCTCAGAATCATCATCCCACCATGACGACCGTGAGACCCCGGAATTCCTCTTCTACCCCCCAGGCACATCACTCATCATCTACCAGAAAGCAGGCTCGCTGTTTGTGCACTGGACGACGCATAATCCTCGTGGTCTGTCGGTCAAGGACGCCGTCATGGCCCGGTACTGCGACGAGCAGGCCCAGAGCGTCGGCGTCGTCGACCGGACCCAGGCGCAGAAGTGCGCTCCCGCTTCGCCATAGCATGGACGGTTCCGTCGGAGTCGCGTATCCGTTAATGGCCTCAATATTCTATATGGAGCCTTCTCCCGTCTGACCAGCTGCTGCTCATGATTCTATTTATTTGATCGATCTTTTGTCATGATCTCTGAACCAGGCAACCGGCTCAGGTGTGGTCTCTTTCCGGCAGAATAAACCCTGAACACGCGGTCATTTCTGACACGCTCCGTGTCTCGAGCCTATTTATGTTTCCTAATGCCGTGGGCTAGCTCTCTCTTCCTCTTTTCTTTCGTGCCCAGGTGTGTAGGGCACGTGATCTGGAAGAAATGCCCAGTTGCCCAACTACGATCGTCACGGGGCACCCAATCACCACAAGCCTTGGGAGTATTCCGCTTCTCCATCAAACAAACATGCCTGGAAGCTTTGCTAGGCAGAAAGTCCATTACTTATACATTCAGGGAACAAAACCATAGAGCATTACAAATCTTTTGCCTAATTAGGTAGGTGAATGCTTTCTTTTCTCCACGAGGCAGCTATATCCCTAACACATACCGACGGCGAGACCATTCAATGTCACTTTCCTCTCTTCGGTCTCAGTCTCAGTGATGCCAGCTGCTCTACTTGATTCAATCTAAAAAAGCAATCTCTTATTACCTGCAAGTCTACAGATTGTGCTGTGCGCAGGATGGTTTTAAATCCGTGCCATCGCACGCGCTTGACCTCAACACGCTTGTCTCCAATTCCTGCATGTACTCTTAGCTTTCTCATCCTAAATGCGTTTTTCGCTCCTTGCCGCCGGGGCGCTGGCAACAGTCGCAAGCGCCGCCCCTCAGGAAGCCACCTCGGCCAATTTCAAGCCCTGGGAGGTCTTCAGCGTCACCGTCTATCCGCCGTCACGGGACCAGACCGTCGCCGAGGTCCACCTTGAAGTCAACGACCGGAACCAGATCGGAGAGCTTGGAGCTGGCTGTGAGGTCACCGCCCATCCCACAAATCCGAAGAGGAGGACTGAGTGGCAACGCTGCGGCAACCACTACAAGGCGAGGATGATCACTTGGACGGATCCTTACAACTTTGAGATTGAGCTGTACCACCAGTGGCAGAACACCAAGTACGTTAGCAATGACCTTGTCTGAACGGTCCATGATTTCTGATACGATTGCAGAACACACGACTGGATGGCTACCGGTGCAGTATTCAGTTCCAGCAAGAAGCGGGTCTGGTGTCCTGCAAGAGAGGAGACGTGCGAGGATCCTGAAGGTCTTGAGATTTTGCTTCCAGCCACTCCTCAGACTCCAATCTAGATCCCTCTCGTATATTGTTGCTTTAAACTGGGGGGCACCTGATAGGTATATGTTGTGTACCCTGTGGTTGAGCTTGGTATCTTCTTCTTTTGGACATAGCGTTTGCAACCCCTGCAAGTCAAGAAAGATCTACCTGTGTTTGTCTGGGATGGTGGTAAAATCCATGGATGCCTACCTGAGCGGATGGGATCATCTTCAAATATAAAGAAAGGTTCGACACATATCACTATCGGAGGCTACAGGACTCCTGAGGAATGCTGGCTTCCTTGCCGAATCACTAGCGGGTGGTATGAGCAAGGTCCAGTGATAGCGCTCGCACTGAGTCTCTTCCGTTCTCGGAACCGAGCTGTCAGATACCGGATGCTGCCGGCGCTACAGCAACACCATTCGAGCGGAAGCAGATGACACCTGCCTGATGCGGCAAGTTCTCACAATCTGGCCTACCAACCTGGGAGCCGGCACGAACTATATTTATATATACATGTCATGGCGCTCTGCAATTTCATGAACGTCGCGTTTTTTTTCTTTTCTGCCGGACAGCCTTCGTGTGATTCCCATCGTCATGGCTCCTGGCTAGATGCATAGTAGCATCAACCCCTGGCGACCCGCGAGATGACTTTGAAGGTCGCTCTCGCATACCTCACAGCGCTGGCACTCACCATCCAGCCGGCCTCGACCTACACCCCGCTGAGCGAGTACGGCGCGGTATGCCTGTACCATCCCAGAAAGCGATCTGGAACGACATCGTACTTCGAGATCGTCCTGCAGCTACCAGGCGCCGAGTGGGCGGACCTGTGCAACGAGTCGGAGGACACCGGGCTGCAGAGCTGGCTCGAGGTCGCGTGCGAGACGGAGACGACGAAAGCCGTATTTCTGGGCGCGCCGTTCATGCGCCGGGACCGCAAGGCCTGCGTGGCCGAGTTCATGATGGCCGTTCGCTCGGACGAGGCGGTCGAGGTTCTGGACGATAGCTGTGTAAGGAAAGCTCTGTTCTGTGTTGGGGCGGACAGGAGCCGGCCAGCAGAATGTGTAAGTCCCAGTTTCCTCGTGGCGCGAGTCTGCGTCTATGCTCTCTCTGGCTGACGTGAGTTGCTGCATCAAGACCAGATCAGACAACATGATGGGCATCTGGTCGGTCCCGCTCAAGCGTAGCGTTTCCTCACTAATCGAGAATGACCTTTCATGAAATAAGCATTCAACGACTCCTAAAAGCATTGGCATGGCGTTCCATGATTTTGATGGCGCTGCGTCGCATCGGTCGGTCAACAATCGGTCTTTATCACTTCGCTCTGAGGGAACAGCTACTCCTTGAAGACAAAAACGACCAGCATGAACAGAAAGGCGTTCTTCCTCATGCAATCCTCTTGATGGTCCGTTAGACAGACGACGAAAAGCTCGGTTCCATGTAGCGGATCACTTCCCATATTCCTAAAATGCTATATACATGTAACACAGCTTATCGAAGGAGCTGAGAATTCCCATTCGGACTGCCAGAATCAGAATCGAGTCAAGAGGCAGCGCTTTTCCACGTATCGCCCAGACAGTGCCAAGTACTTCGGTACGGGAATGGAATTCCTTAGATGCACCGTATGGTATGTCATCCTCCATCAGACCTCAGCTCTGTCCACCTTTTCCCACTGCAACGACTGCGAGCTATCCTCCAATTGCGGTCCCAAATCATCAACCTCCTCCAGCGGAACCCTCCGAATCCCCAGCATCCACCCGACAATCCCCGTCGGCACCCACCTCCCCACCAGATCATAAGCCAAGCTGCCTCTGCCGACGCGCCACACGCGCGGGGGCCGTCTCTGCGTGAGCGCATCGAACACGGCGTTGTGCAGGTGCCGCAGCGAGCTGCCCTGTGCCGCCGCGCCGCCCTCGGACGACAGACCCCGGAGGCCTGCGATGCGGCTCTGCGCGACATAGTTGCGCGCGTAGTCGGTGCGCGCCGGCGCGGGCCACCCTTGCGTTCTGGCAGCGTCCAGGGCTTGGAGCTGGTGTCTCCCGCCGACGTTGCTGCAGTCGAACGTCCCCATTTTCAGGTGGCAGACGTCGATGCCCAACGTGCCCAGCTCGCCGCTCAGGCTGGCCGAGAAGGCCTCGAGAGCGGCTACGACGGTGCTCTCGACCGCGTGGAAAGGGGGTCGCAGGGAGGCGATGATGTTCGGGGTGAGGATGAGGACCCGTGCTTTGAAGTCGCTCACCGTGCGTAAGAAGGCTTGCACGGTCGTGATCGTGCCGAGAACCTTGGAGTTGAGCGCGTCGGACCAGAACTCTGGGGAGACTGTTTCGACCGGCCCAGAAGGATAGAAGAGGTCCGGAATGAGGATCAAGCCGGCGAAGTGGAGAGTGTGAGGGGTGGCGCCCGCAAAGGCGTGATGCGGATTAACCAGCAAGCCATTGAAGCGCTCGATTGAGCGGAGAGTGCCGGAGCTCTGGATTGCT
>QQTW01003289.1_pt1 | contig 11911 bp, 12 predicted proteins | sample 1904831 | NCBI WGS metagenome assembly QQTW01 (sample SAMN09435610, study PRJNA476489) | Subsurface metagenome, whole genome shotgun sequencing project. | reverse complement strand
GGGGAGGGTTGGGGTGGGGTCTAACCCCAAGCGCCCCACCAAAACCGAACAACCCACCAACCCCAAACACACCACAAACCCCCTACCCCACCCCTCCTCCTCTCCGCTCCAGAGAGGATCGCTCGCGCCGGCAGGCACGAGGGGCGGGGTTCGCACCGGGTACCCGGGCCCGCATAGGTGTGGCGCTTGGCCGAAGACCCTTAGACGCGGGGGGCAACCCGATTTCACCTTGGGGTAACGCCGCCTTGCTCCGGAACGTCCAAGCCTTGGTAAGATAAACGAATGAATAGTTCCCTTCCCCCGGTTCTCCTCGCGCTCGCGGCTCTCAGCCTTGGGGCGGGTCAAACCGCTTCCCGGGCGCAATCCCCTAAAAAGCGAAGCGGCGCGCCAGCCCCCGGTTCGACCGCCCTCGTTGCGCGTGGCGAGACGGTGTATGTCGCCCCGAACGGCAATGATCGGTGGTCGGGGCGTTTCCCCACGGCCAACAAGGCGCGAACGGATGGGCCGTTCGCGACCGTGGAGCGCGCCCGCGACGAAATTCGCTTGCGGCGGAAGCAGCGGGGCGGGGCGCTTCCCCCCCGCGGCGTGCAGGTGGAACTTGCCGGGGGCGTTTACGAGCTGAAACAGCCCTTTGCGCTCGAGTCCGGCGACAGCGGGACCGCGCAGGCGCCCATCGAGTACCGGGCGCGCGCGGGGGAAGCCGCGCGTCTGGTCGGCGGGCCGCGCATCACCGGCTGGAAGCCCGTTACCGATCCGGCGACGCTGACCCGGCTGGACCCGTCCGCGCGGGGCAAGGTGTGGCAGGCGAGCCTCGCGACGCTCGGCCTGCCGTCGCCGCTTCCGGACACCGAAGGGAGCGCGCAGTGGGGGCAGTCCCGGCCCGGTGTCGAGTTGTTTTTCCAGAACAAGCCGATGACGCTGGCCCGCTGGCCCAACGCGCCCGGCGAAGCGCGGGTCGCCGACATCGTCGGGTCGGCGCCCGTGGATAACTACGGGGCGCGCGGCGCCAAAGAAGGCAAAATTATCTATGCGGGGGACCGCCCCGCCCGGTGGGTCGGCGAAAAGGACGTCTGGGTGCACGGCTTCTGGGCGCTCGACTGGGCCGATCAGCGGCAGCGGGTCGAATCCATTGATACCGAAAAGCGGGTGATCACGCTTGCGAAACCGGACCATGAATGGGGCTACCGCACCAACCAGTGGTACTACGCCTGCAACATCCTGTCGGAGTTGGATCAGCCCGGCGAGTGGTACCTTGACCGCGCCGCTCAGGTGGTTTACTTCTGGCCGACCGCGCCGCTGGAAAAAGGGGACGTTCTGCTTTCGGTCCTGCCCGGCCTGGTAAGCCTGCAAAACGTCTCGCACGTCACCCTGCGCGGCCTGACGCTGGAAGCGGCCCGCGGAACCGGCGTCACCGTAGACGGCGGGGAGCGGGTCCGCATCAGCGGCTGCACCATCCGCAATGTCGGCAGCTGGGGGGCGCGTCTCACGGGCGCGAAGAACAGCGGGGTCGTCGGGTGCGATATTTCCGAAACCGGGGACGGCGGCATTGATCTGGACGGCGGCGACCGCAAGACGCTGACGCCCGGCGGCTTGTACGCGGAAAACAACCACATCCACCATTACAGCCGCTGGAATCCGGTTTACAATGCGGGCGTCCGTTTGGGCGGCGTCGGGGGGCGTGTCAGCCATAACCTGATCCACGACGCCCCGCATCTGGCGATTGGCCTGCTCGGCAACGACCACGTCATCGAGCGGAACGAGATTCACAGCGTCGTGCAGAACGCAAGCGACGCCGGGGTGATCTATGCCGGGCAGGACTGGACCATGCGCGGCAACGTGATCCGCTACAACTACCTGCACCACGTCTACGGACGGGAAGCCCGCGGCTGTATGGGCGTGTACCTGGACGACAACTTCTCCTCGGCGCTGATTTACGGCAACGTGTTTCAGGACGTGCCCCGCTCGGTCTTCCTGGGCGGCGGACGCGATAACGTCGTCGCAAACAATGTGTTCCTCGACTGCGCGCCTGCCGTGAACGTGGACGGGCGCGGCCTTGAGTGGCGCGCGAGCGGCATCACCGACCTGACGCGGCGCCTGGAGGCATTGCCGTACCAAAGCGAGCCCTGGCGCAGCCGGTACCCGGAACTCCTGACGCTGCTGACCGACGAGCCGATGGCCCCGAAGGGAACGGTCATCGCGCGCAACGTCCTCGTGGGCGGCAAGTGGTCCAACATCACGCGCGAGGCGACTCCCTACGTCGTGCAGCAGGACAACTTCACCGAAGGCGACCCGCTTTTCGCAAACGCGGCGAAGGGAAACTTCGCCCTGCAAAAGACTTCCCCGCTCCGCAAGCTCAGCTTCAAACCGATCCCGCCGCGAAAGAACATGGGGCTGTACGCCAGCCCGGAACGCGCTTCGTGGCCCCCCGCCCCGAACCAGGTGCAGCCCAAACCCACCCCAACGACCACGCCGAAGTAAGAGCAGAGGGACCGCAGACAACAGGAGAGATACATGGACGAGACGAACGCGACGAACCCGCAAGCGACAATTGACCTGAGCGACCCGGGCCGCGCGCTGCGGGTGGCGGCGATCAACGGCGACCTGGACACCGCCCAAACGGTCCTTGAAACGCTCCCCGACCTTGGCGGGCCGGACATGTGCGATGGGCAGGGCTACACGCCGCTGATGCTCGCCGCAAAGTACGGCCACCTCGCCCTGGTGCGCCTGCTGTGTGAGCGGGGTGCGGACCCGAACCGCCGCAACACCCTTGGGCGAACGGCGCTCAATTTCACCGATGATCCCACGATCCTCTTCGCGCTGCTGGAGCAGGGGGGACGCATCACGACCGAGCTGCTGGAAAGCGCCCTCCATTCCGACGACGAAGACTTGCTGCGCACGCTTCTGGACCGCTGCGACTCGGGGGCGGACTCTTACCGCCTGGACGGACCCGCCCTTCTGACGGTGGCAGTGACGACAAGGAAAGACAACGAGCGTTTCGTGCGCGTCCTTTTGGAGCGCGGTGCCGACGTCAACCGTCCCGCCGCATCAAACGGGTTCACGCCGCTGATGCAAGCCGCGCAGTGGCGTAAGATGGGCTGCCTGCGCCTGCTGCTGGATGCCGGTGCGGATGTGAACGCGGCCACGACGGGAGATCAGCGAATCGGAAAAACCGCCCTGATGTTCGCGGCGGAAGGACAAAGGGATGCCGTCGTTAACTTGCTTCTGGAGCGAGGCGCGGACGTAAACGCGGTGGATGAACACGGCGTAACGCCCCTGCTCTACGCGGCTGCAAACGATTACCCACCACATTATTCCTTCCTTTCGTCCAGCACCAGGCCATTCCCACGACCGTTCCCACAGCAGGACCCCGCCGTGGAAGCGTCCCTTACCGAGGAAGACCGAAACGCGCTGGGCGCTCTGGGCGCTCTCATGAGCGTGACCGGAACGCCGGGGGAGCATCTTGTCTATTCGCTGCTGGAGCAGGGCGCGAACGCAAAAGCCAGCGATGAGTGGGGAGGCACGGCTCTGCACCGGACTTTCTCCCCGGCCTGCACCCACTGGCTGCTCGCAGCCGGCGCGGATCGTGAAGCGCGGAACGACGCCGGCTGGACACCCGTGCTCAGCGCCGCCTCGGACGGGCGACTCGACACCCTCAAGACCCTGGTACAAGCCGAGGCCGACGTGCACGCGGTGAGCACACGGTCGGGTGAGAACGCCCTGGCCCTTGCGCTTAATGCCTACGATCACGCGACAAACCCTTCCGTACAGCGGGACTACCCCGACCCCGATAAAGCAACGTGTCTCCAAGCCACGATTGACTGGCTGCGCCAAACGGGGGTTAAGCGAGCCAGTCATCACGATGGACACCAATCCATCGTAAACGCGGCGTTTACAGGCCCTCGTCCTTGTACCGTCGGCGTTTGTGACTAACCGACCGGAAGACGAGTTCGATACCCGGGTGGTCGCCTTCGCGCTAAAGCCGACCGGCGAGATACGATCTCTGCGTCTCTTTGGAACGACCTTCACCCGTCTCGCCCTCAATCAGGAAGGAACGCGGATGCAGGGTTGGCGCATCCGCCTTCCGAAGGGATGGGTCCGTCGCGGTGTGAACTCCGGGACGCGGAAGAGAAACGGATGAATCCGGCACGTCGTACAAAGACGAAAAGGCAAAAAACGTGATGGAGAACAAGGGCATCGCTGCCGTCGCCGCGCGCGGATTGCGGGCAGTCGCGGGCAAAGCGCAGGCACCGCCCCCCGACCCGCGCGACCCAAAGCAATGGGTCTATCTGGAAAACGACCGCGTGAAACTGGGCGTCAAAATCGCGTCGGGGGCGTGCATCGGGTATCTATCCGCGCAGGGCAGCGACCGCAACCTGCTCAACCATTTCGATCAAGGCCGGTTCGTGCAGCAGTCCTACTACGGTGACCCGGACGGCTCGGTCTGGGGGAAGCAGCCGTGGCGCTACAACCCGGTACAGGGCGGGGAGTACCGGGGGCAGCCGTCCACGCTCGTGCAGGTGCGCCCCGCCCGCCATGCGCTGTACGCGAAAACGACGCCGCGCAACTGGGCCGGGGGACAACTCCTGCCCGAAGTGACAATGGAGGAGTGGATCGATCTGGCAGGCGATCTGGTCCACGTCCGCTACAAGATGACGTATCGGGGCGCCCGTGTTCATGCGCCGACGACGCAGGAAGTCCCCGCCGTTTTCACCGCGCCCGACCTGTCTACCCTGGTGACGTACGAAGGGGCGGAGCCGTTTCAAATGCGCCCGACGGTGCGCAAAACACCCGGCTGGCCGAACCAGTCGCAAGCGCTGCCCGAACACTGGGCGGCCTACGTGGACAAAACCGACTTTGGGGTCGGCGTGTACGTTCCCGTCGCAACGGAAGCGACCTGCTACCGCTATGTCGCCGACGGCAAGTCCGACTGCTCGTACATCGCCCCCCTGACGACGTTCGCGCTCACGCCCGGTAAAGTGTGGCAGTACGATTTGTACCTGACGGTTGGCAGCAGCGACGCCATCCGCGCTCGTTTTTACGCACTTAACCGTAAACGGGCGAAACGGTAGCACGCCCGATTGGTCTTGCTTAGACGGACCAATCAAGAATATCCATAGGAGACGCTAACAGCAACGCGGGGAGTTCTGCCAAACGACTTTCCAGCAGCGTCTCCTGTGCGGCGAAATCCTCCAGCATCTGCTGCGATACCGGGCTGGTACCCCAGCGTGCTGAAGTAATCGACACCGGTAAGGCAGACGACGGCCCACCCGGGGTGCGGCTTGTGCGCCCCTTCGCGCACATGGGGCGCTTCGAGATCGCGCAGGCAGCCTTCCAGCAGCCAGCGTTTGAACGGGCGGGCGGTGCGAATGTCCCGCTTTTGGGCGGCACCGCTTGCCGTTTCCAGATCCACGACGGTATTCCCCTCAGCATCGCTCGTCTGCCTGAGGGGAGTGGCGGGTATTCTGGTTTCAGGAGGAACCGGGGTCTGAGCGGGGTCCGACATGGCGACGAAAAGACTCCTTTGTGGCCACAAGCGCGCTGCGGCGTGCGGGGTGTGGCACTGTACCACTGTACCACTCCTCCCCGCGAAACCGGCTTTTGTCGCCGGGTTCCTCGCGGTCGTGGTGTCCCGTACCTTCCCCGGATTTTCCCGCGAAGCCGTCCCGCCAAAACCGGCGTCTCCCTGCGCGCCCTGTCTTCGTACATTTTGACCGTGTCCGCGCCTGCCCTGCGACTTCCCGGTTCATCGCCGACGGCCCGCCACACGTGCTTCAATTGTCCCCGCGTGAACCGTTTGAAGTGATGGGACTGCCCCTTCCTCGTCGTGACCGACACGGTCGTTTTGAAGGCGTCCTTTCGGCGATGGCTCAAAGCGGAACAAGGGAGAAACCGATGAGACCGATGCTGAACCCACACAAACCGCGGCGGGCGGAACACCGAGGGCGGGCGGTTGCCGCGCCGTTCGCGTTCGCCGTCCTTTCGCTCGTCGCCGTGCGCGTCTCGGCCCGACCGGCGGACACGCAGACGCAAACCACCCCGGAAGCGGCTGCCGTGACGCCCGCCGCTGCGTCGTCGCAACCGTCCGAGGAGCCGAATGCCGCCGTGAACGTGAAGGACGTTGCCTGGAGTGAGGCGGTGGACGGGCTGCAGCCCGGCTTCCTGCTCCGCCGGACGGGTTTGGCCGATGCCGCCCGCGTGCCGCTCAATTCCTGGCTCGGCTACACGGTTCTGGTGCGCAACACGACGGAGCGGGAACGGGTCTTTGAAGTACGTCTCGGGGGGACGGACCCGTGGGGCCCCGCCCCCTACGTGATTCCCGGCGACCAGATCGGGGCCGCGCTCCGCGCGCCTGCACTCCCGGAGCGTTTCCGCGCGCAGGGGCCGACAGCCTTGCCTTTGGCGGTCGCGGCCTATTTGGTGCGTCTCGCACCGGGCGAGGCGGTCGTCGTCCCCGGCAGCACCGGGGTGTACGTTGGCGACGCGGACCCGTCCCGCTACCCGCGCAGGGAGACGGTGCAAGCCGGGACGAACTGGATCGTTCAACCGATCACGGTGCGCGTCCTGAACGCCGCGGAGACGACGCAGTTTGAAGCGACCCTGAAAACGCCGTACTCCTCGAAAAAGACCGTGACCATCGTGGGGCGTGACGGCAAGAACCGCCCGGCAACCGCGGCCCTGACCGGGGCGCAAGCAGGCGGAAAACAACTCTACGCCCGGATTCCCCTCGAAATCGCCCCCCCCGGACACGAAGTAGCATAAAGTAGACGGCGAACCGAAACAACGCGCGGAAGCCTGCCCGGGAACGCCCGTGGACCAATTTGTGCGCCTGGTTCTTGTTGCAAATCAACAACTGTCACGGTGACGGGCGGAATGCATACGCCTGCGGAACCGCTTCTGTCAGCCACCAGTGCCAAAAGGTGCCGTTGCGCTCCCGAATAAGACGTAATCGCTCCGGTGTGCTGTCGTCCCAAGGTGGGGTGACGATGGCGCAGTACATCGCAGCACAACGAATGTCGCTGTCGGCGCTTTCACTGTCAGTGTACTCCTCATCTGTCAAAGACAGGTCTGCCTCAAGCGTGTAATAGTAACGTTTCCGGTCAGGGCCATGCTGGAACAAATAGAAGTCCCAGCACACGTCACGCATCACGTGCTTGGCGGCCTCACCGGCTGCCCTTGAGTGGTACCGTAGCACGTCTGACACACCAGAAGGTGGTGAGTCATGTTGGCTCGAGTAGCGGGAAAAGACATCGTCGTCGTTGTAAAAGTACTGATGAAGGTACGCGACTCGTCGCTCTTCGTTCATGAGCCCGGCTTCGGCGTCGTGTAGTAACTGCTCGCACGCCGCCAGGATGCGTTGTGGTGTGTCATCGTCAGGAAACTGCGCCACCCAGTAGGGCAGCACGAACCGGGCCGACAGGATGCGCAAGTAGCTCCGACGGACGAAACCGGCAACCGAGCCGGGGCGCACACTGGTGGCCGGAGCAAGGTGCGGGTCAGCCGCGCCCAGCGCGGCGTGCATGGCGAGGCGGTAACCGTACTCCAGATGATACAAGGGGTGTGCCTGCATCGCGGCAAGACATGTCTCAACGGTTTTCTGAATGCCGAAAGGAAGCATACAGAGCCTATTTATCACGATTTGCCGACGAGCAGTAGAGACAATCCTCCAGGCCGATACGTTACAAACTTAGGGTGACGGCCTGAAGGCATACGCTTGGGCAACCGCCTCGGTCACCAACGGACTGAGGGCCTTCCCTTGTCTTGGTCGAATCATTGATGTCCCTGAAGGGACTTGCGGTTCGTGTGCGGGCGCTCTGCGTGCGGCCAGCGGGGTTCTCGTGCCGCATCAACCTTCGTCTGTAATACCAGGAAGTCGCTTCACTTCGGCCTTAAGCGACTTTATCTGTTCTTCCTGCTGCTGTAATTTCCAGATGGATAAAGTTTCGGTCATGACCTGTTTCACTTCGGCAGCAGTCGTTTTGCGACCTTCTTCCAGCACCGCAACCCGCGTGGTAAGTCCAGCGACTTCTTTGCGAAGTTCAACGTTTTCGTTCCGCAACTCGGCAAGCGTCTTTTCGTACCGCTCATGCCTTTCTTGAAGGAGATGAACGGTCTTTACTAACTCGTTCACCACCTTTGCAGCGTCGAACACTCCCATTACTTTGCAGCCACCTTCAACTCGGGATTACCTTCGCGCAGCATCCGGCAACGTGCAGACCGGTTTGATTCCGCCGCGATCTGGCGCGCGGTACGTACCTCTCGTACGCTGTCATCCAGAAGTGATTGATTATTATCCATCGTGTTCAACAACCGTTGCAGCGAGAACTGTAACTCTTGCAGACCATCCACGAGTTCGGAATCGGCCTCGGATTCTTCCGCTTTTGGAAATGCGGTCTTGATCACTTCCTCATTCAACGCCTCATGACCCGCCAGATGCGGCATAGCTGGATTAAGGTGGTTGGTGGCTGCCCTCAACAAATGAAGTTGACGCAAAACAGCGGACACCTCCGCTCGGGTGTCTGATTCACTACCCACATCCAAGAGATTATATGACCTTAGTATCTCAAAATATAGTTGGACCTCTTCGACCGCAAGACCCAGCGCTATCGTATTGTTCTCAGACATCTTTTAACCCTTTGTTCGGGGCGGGACTGGCCCGCGAGGACGCCGCTCATTTCGTGTAACAGAGTGTGTTACATTCGTTCTACGGAATAAGTATACCAAGAGTTAAGTCGCAAACCTGGTTGAAGTGTTTTTTGTGCTGGATACCATGCTGGGTACCATGGCCGCCACTTCCCCCTCCCTATCCAGACACCGGTTGTTACCGCGGTAACAACCATCGAAATGAGACGGCTCTTGGCCAATTAGCTGAGAGCCTTTTCTCTTCTGAGTCCACGCCGCCGTGACTGCTTGGGGCGAACGGAGGTTGGCGCGGTTGGCGACCCAAGCTCTGATCCGGTACGCGCTCAGGGTGTCCGCGGTGTCGTTGGCGCTGAGGCCATAGCCTTTTGCCACGGCGTTGAAGCGGCTCGCCAAATCCCCCTTTGGAAGACGTTCTGAAAGGGGGATTGGAGTTTGCTGCTCAGGCTTGGTGGGTTGTTTGTGTGTTTTTACCCCACCCCAACCCTCCCCTTCGGAAGGGGAGGGAGCCGGAAGATAGCTCCCCTTGATAAGGGGAGGGAGGCGGAGGAGGGAGGGTGCCGCTTGGTAAGGCCTGGGGAGAGGACAAAGGGCGGGTGCCGGGTGTCCGTCAACGCACCCAAGCGAGATTCACCACACTAGCCCCGAGTAACTCATCCCTCCCCACCAAGGGCAGCTATCTTCCGGCTCCCTCTCCTTACCAAGGCGAGGGCTGGGGTGGGGTAAAAACACACAAACAACTCACCAAGTCTCCTCCCCTGAACTTCTGTGACTCCCCCTCTGACCTTCCCCCTTTAGCATTCTGACAGAGACTGAGTTCGTGTGTTCTCCTTCGAGCCTCTCGGAAAAGGCACTTACGTACTTAGGCAATTCTTCATCCGTTGTCAGTGATAGTTGTCAGTGATGACGGATGAATACCCGATCACAAAAAGGTTGTGAAGAGGCGGAATTAGCTACCGTGGCATCGGGCGCTAAAAAGGTGACGGATGTTTATTGTGTTGTTTTGGTATACTGATTTCGTATAACGAATGTAACACACCCTGTTATACAAAGTCGAGCGGTGTTCGCGCGGGTACTGTCCCGCCACTAATAAGGGGCTAAAAGATGCCTGACAAAAATACGATAGGGCTCGTTGTACCTGACTCATCGCCGCGATTGACTCAAGGGAAACACAGTGACCTTGAGTTGCTTAAACAAGAAGAAGCCGATGAGACGGAAGAGGCTTGGACGGCTTTCTTCGGTGAGAATGAAGAAGCCTTGATAGCGCTCTCCGAAAAGGCTCTTGCCGACGATAAAGCGGGGCGCACGAGGTCGGTGGAGGACGTGATCGCATCGGGTTGTAAGATATAGTACGGTTTGTGGAAGCAACCGGCACAGAAGAGTTTTGGGATGATTTCTATGGTTTGCCTGAGGAGGTGCGGCGTAGCGCCCGTTCTTCTTATCGGCAGTGGAAAAACGATCCTCATCACCCCGGGTTACTCTTCAAAGAAGTGATACCGAAGTTTGACATTTGGTCGGCGCGTATCACGCAAGATTACCGGGCGGTCGGCAGGAAACAGGGGCCGAACCGGATGGTGTGGTTCGTGATCTGCACCCACAACGAACAAGATAAGCTGCTCCGACGACTCCAAAAGATAAGTGCGAGCCAACTGCCGAAAACAGAATAGCAACAGCCGTTACCAGGGCAACGGGTTTTACAAAGAGGGCTTCGAGCAATTTGCTCGAAGCCCTCTTTGTTTCGAGGTGCTGGATTGTAGAAATCTTTCAGGTCTCCCCCAGCCGAACGGTTGACACACTCGTTAAGCGCGGCACTGCCTTGGTTGACGAGAGAGCAGGTCGGTTGTCGGCGTGGTTGTGCTGCGTACAATCAGCCGCAGCACATTCAAGATCCTCTTGCCAGTGTTCGCAGGCAGTGCTACAAGCGGTGGGGACGGGTCTTTGTGGACGATGGCAGCTTGCCACGCGATGCACTCGGCCGCCGCGACACAGTCGCGCTTGGTCTGGCGCTTTGCGGCAGTAGTCCGTTTTTACTCCCCCTCTCCGGAGCGGAGAGGGGGCGCTCGCGCAGGCAGGCGCGATGGGTGAGGTCTCAGGGCGGTCTCAATCCCAGAAGTCGCGTTCGACGTCCTGGGCGATTGCGTGCCGGGCCAGGGTGTTGTTCTGGTCGGTGCAGATCACGTGGTCGGCGTCGTAGAGTTCCGGGGCGACCCAGTCCAGCTGCAGTTTGTGGGCAAGCTCGTGGATGATCGCGTGCTTGTACCGGCGGTCGCTGGTCCGCAGGCCGACGTACAGCGTGGCCAGCAGTTCCGCATCCCGCTCGCTGCGCAGAAAGGCGTCCGGCGCGTCGTCGGTCATCAGTTCGGCAAGGAAGACGTTCAATTGCACGAGGGCGTTGTGAATGTCCAGTTCGTTCCTGCCGTGCAGCTGGGCCTGTTCGCGGATGTGGGACGCGATCTCGCCCGACACCCAGTGTTTTTCGGCAGGGGTGAGGCGGGGCAGGGTGACGCGGTAAAAAGTCATGGGGGTCAGTCTTCGGGCAGGGGGGCCGCATCCGTAGGCCGGGGGCGCCGCTGTCGAACGCCCAACGTCGTCTTTGGCGCGGCATCGGTCCGGGACGGCTTGATCGCGACGACATTGGGCTGGGACGTGTCCACCAGCCGGGCGGCGGGCGCGGCGCCGTCCGGGTAGCGGTCAGCGCCAAAGCTGCGGCCCGCCGTCGCCTGCCGAATCAGTCGGTCGGCCTCGACCATGCCCTCGACCACCTCCTGCGCTTTCTGCGCGGCAAGGCTCTTCAAGGACGTGTCCAGATCGCGGAACCCCTCGACCTCGACGTTGATCGAATCGGGACTGGGTTCGTAGACGATGGCGACGCCCTGCTGCTCGGCGGCATCCCGGGACCAGACCCGAAACGCTTCCCCCGCATCTACCTTCAAAGCGTCGGCGAGGGCTTTGACCATCCTGGGCGACGCCCCCACCTTTCCGGCTTCAAGATTGGAAATGGTCGCGTGGCTGATATTGGCTTTTCCGGCCAGCAGACGAACGGACAAGCCGCGGGCTTCCCGGCTTCGTTCGAGCCAACCGCCAAAGGTGTCTTTCATTGCGCGTTGCGCACCCCCTGCTGTGACGACGTTCGGTGCTGCACGTAGTATGTAACAAAAAGTTACCACCTGTCAATGTTAATTTTTTATCACCATAGCACTTGCACGTCAGGTTGTAATTTGTTACCATTCAGATATGAACCTGGCACAGCTGCGCGATGGCAAAGATTTGAGCG
>QQTW01003288.1_pt1 | contig 11917 bp, 6 predicted proteins | sample 1904831 | NCBI WGS metagenome assembly QQTW01 (sample SAMN09435610, study PRJNA476489) | Subsurface metagenome, whole genome shotgun sequencing project. | reverse complement strand
CGTTGGGAGTGGACGTGTAGAAAAGGCTGTTGATCAAGTCATTGGGGAGCGTCAAAAGCATAAAGGCAAGAGTTGGCGACCTCAAGGCAGCCGCGCACTCGGATTACTCAAAGTGCTTGAACTCAACCGTCAATGGCATCACTTCTGGTTCTCACAACAACCTGCTTGACCAACCGAAAATTTAGAGGTGGAATTAAACAACTGATGGCTGCTTGCTGAAAAAAGCATCAAGTATCTGTTCTGCCATTTGGGGAGTTGTTAAACCCAAAGCTGCTTTAGACTCATTTGGTTCGGCATGGTCGACCAATATATCAGGCACGCCCAACCGCTTCACCGGAACAACAACATCCGCATCTAGCAGCGCTTCTGCTACCGCCGAACCAAAACCGCCAATTAGACAGCCTTCTTCTAAGGTAACAACGCGCCGAATTTGTTTAGCTAAAGGCAAGATTAAATCCGTATCTAAAGGTTTAGCAAACCTCGCATTTACTACCGTTGCCTCAATACCGTGTTCGCTCAAAATTTCAGCTACCTGCATGGCTGGGTAAACCATTGAACCGAAACCAACTAGCAAGACCTCCTCGCCATGACGTAGAAGTTCTGCTTTACCTATAGGTAGCGCTTCCCAGCCTTCTTCCATCAAAGGTACGCCGTAGCCGTTACCTCTGGGGTAACGCATGGCAATTGGCCCAGAGGTATGCTCTACCCCAGTAACAATCATTCTCTGGAGTTCAGCTTCGTCTTTAGGAGCCATTAGCACCATATTCGGCAAGCAACGTAAGTAAGCAATATCATACATTCCTTGATGGGTTGGGCCATCTGCGCCGACAATTCCGGCTCTATCTAAGCAGAAAAATACGGGCAAGTTTTGAATGCAAACATCGTGAACTATTTGGTCGTAGCCGCGTTGCAAGAAAGTAGAATATATCGCTACTACCGGGCGCATTCCTTCGCAAGCCATACCCGCCGCTAAGGTGACAGCGTGTTGTTCGGCAATGCCAACATCAATGTATTGATTAGGTAACTTGGCTTGCAACTTATCCAAACCCGTACCTGTTGCCATGGCGGCAGTAATGCCGACAATTTTGGGATTATTTTCTGCTAGTTTGACTAAGGCGTGAGCAAATACTTTTGAGTAGCCGGGAGGTTTGGGTTTGCTAGAAGGGTTAGCCTTGCCACTTGTGAGATTAAATGGCGACTGGGCGTGGTAGCCTACTTGATCTTGCTCGGCGATCGCATATCCCTTACCTTTGACTGTAGATACATGGACAATTACAGGGCCTGTATGCTGATGAGCTTGCTGGAAGGTGGCGATTAATTCTTCTAAATTATGACCGTCCACAGGTCCCATATAAGTAAAACCAAGTTCTTCAAATACCGCCCCTACTTTCGGTACGGCTAGGCGTTTCATTCCTTCTCTAATTCTGCCAAGTTCTGGAGAAAGAGAGTCGCCCACAAAGGGTAGTTGCTTGACTTGTTCTTTGATATTGTCGGAAATAAATTGCACTGGGGGACTGAGGCGCATTTTATTGAGGTGGCGAGAAATTGCGCCGACGTTGGGAGAAATTGACATTTCATTGTCGTTTAACACTACCAGCAAATTAGTTTTGGGCAAGTGTCCTGCGTGGTTAATTGCTTCTAGTGCCATCCCGCCAGTAAGCGCACCGTCACCGATAACAGCAACAGTTTTAAATTTTTCGCCTTTCGCGTCTCGCGCCAATGCCATTCCTAAAGCCGCCGAAATGCTTGTAGAAGCGTGTCCCGCTCCAAAATGATCGAACTTGCTCTCGCACCGTTTGAGGTAGCCTGCCACCCCGTCTTTTTGCCGTAGAGTATCAAAGCGATCGTAGCGTCCAGTAATTAGCTTGTGTGGATAGGCTTGATGACCCACATCCCAAATGACTTTATCGCAATCAAGATCCAAGGTCTGGTAAAGTGCCAGCGTTAGTTCTACCACACCCAAACCTGGGCCAAGATGTCCACCGCTTGTTGCTACAGTTTGCAAATGCTTTTCTCTAATTTCAAGGGCGATTTGCTGCAATTGGCGGATGGATAAACCGTGCAACTGGTTTGGATGGGTGATGTCACTCAGGTGCATAGGGGGGGTACTCTCGCTGATTTTATCTGTTGCGATCGCCTTGCAAACTTTATCTATAGAAATTTGGATAAGGTAACTGGGGCGATTGTATTTCCATCTTTCACCTTAGAGGATTTTGAAGTTCTTCGACAATAAAAAATCTAACCTTTTTAGAAACTCGGTAATAAATAAATATACTTATTATCTAACCTACATGAGCCGAACCAGTTTTTTTAGGACTTTCTTGTCGCCGCTCTTTTCTCGCGCTGGCGCTACGCCAAAGCCTTTAAAAAGCGCTGTGCTAGATAGCGTTTGGCTGGGTTGTTCGATACTCGAACGCTGACTAGATTATTTCCTGGGGATTCAATATAAACTTATGTGGTGTAAGAACATCAGAAGTTGAGAACTCTATGGATGCTGCGGCACTTTGGCAACGCTATCAAAACTTGCTTTATTACAATGAGGGACTGGGATTTTATTTAGATATCAGCCGGATGAGGTTTGATGATGCTTTTGTGGAAGCTTTGCAACCGAAGTTTGACCGAGCCTTTGCAGCAATGGCAGATTTGGAAAAAGGAGGAATTGCCAATCCTGACGAGAACCGCATGGTTGGACACTACTGGCTGCGAAATCCCGATTTAGCTCCTAGCCCAGAAATCAAACAAAATGTCATCGACACCGTAGATAAAATTGAGGCTTTTACTAAAAACATCCGCAATGGCACTATCCACCCGCCCCAAGCGGCTCACTTTACCGATATTATTTCTATTGGTATTGGTGGTTCTGCTCTTGGCCCGCAATTTGTAGCCGAAGCCTTAGCCCCAGATTTTCCACCTCTAGCAATTCATTTTATTGATAATACCGATCCCGCAGGTATAGACCGCATTCTCACGCGACTGAGAAATCGCCTTGCTAGTACCTTGGTGTTGGTAATTTCTAAGTCTGGAGGAACCCCCGAACCGCGTAACGGCATGATAGAAGTTAAAAAAGCTTACGCTGGTCATAACTTAGACTTTAGTAAATATGCGATCGCAATCACAAGCGAAAATAGCAATTTAGATCGTCTGGCAAAATCTGAAAACTGGCTGGCAACTTTTCCCATGTACGATTGGGTAGGGGGGCGGACTTCCGAATTGTCGGCAGTCGGGCTACTTCCGGCGGCGCTGCAAGGTATCGATATCCGTGCTATGCTTGCCGGGGCGAAGGAAATGGATATTCTTACTCGCATTCCCGAAATTAAAACTAATCCCGCCGCTTTACTTGCTTTGGCTTGGTACTTTTCTGGCAACGGACGCGGCGAAAAAGATATGGTTGTGTTGCCTTACAAAGATAGCTTGCTGTTATTTAGCCGCTATTTGCAGCAGTTAGTCATGGAGTCTTTAGGCAAGCAAAAGGATTTAGATAATCAAACCGTCAATCAAGGTATTGCCGTCTATGGGAATAAAGGCTCCACCGACCAGCACGCCTACGTGCAGCAGTTGCGGGAGGGGGTGGCGAACTTTTTTATGACCTTTATTGAAGTATTAGAAGATCGTATAGGTCCTTCTTCAGAAGTAGAACCTGGTGTTACTTCTGGCGATTATTTATCGGGCTTGCTCCAAGGCACTCGCCTTGCACTGTACGAAAATCACCGCGATTCGATTACTGTAACTATTTCCCAACTCAATCCGCGCATGGTGGGCGCTTTAATTGCGCTATACGAGCGGGCGGTAGGACTTTACGGCTTTTTAATTAATGTTAATGCCTACCATCAACCGGGGGTAGAAGCGGGAAAAAAGGCGGCGGCGGCGGTTTTGGACTTGCAAAGAAAAATTTGTCAGATCCTAGCCCAAGAAAATACTCCCTTGTCTTTAGTTGAGCTTGCCCAAAAAGCTGGAGAAATAGACCAAATTGAGATAATTTACAAAATCTTGCGTCATCTCCATATCAATAAACGCAATATTGTTTTGCAGGGTAACTTAGGAGAGCCAAGCAGCTTACAAATATCTACTCTTTGATACATTTTTTTCTCTCTATCACAGATTGGTTAATTATTGTTGCCAAAGCAACATATTTTTAATTTTTCAGCGCTTAGATTGAAGTATCTTCGAGCGGAAAGGAGGCGGTTATGAGTTTAGCTAGGGGGATTGAAATTCGTCCATTGACTTCTACAAAGGGGGGTATGAGTGACTTCTATACTCCCCAAACTAGCGACCAAACTATTTTGGTACAAATTCCGCCCCACAGTATTGAAGACTTGTTTGTCCATAAAGCCCAAACAGACCAGCTATTAGTAGTTAAAGGTCGCTTAGTCCTTGTAACTTTAATTAATCGGCGCTATGAATACGTGGCTTTGAGCGATCGCCTCCCAGTAGTTGCCATTATTCCGCCGGGAGTGCTGCACGGCGCAGTCAACCTCGAAGACGAGCCTTGCGTAGTTATAAATGCGGTACTGCGCCACGGCGAACCGAACGAGCGCGATTATATTCCGCGAAAGCGACCTAAACCTTACGATCTCACCGCTATTGAAGCTGCATTAAAAGAACTCGAAGCGTTTGCTAATCCAGGTAAACTAGCTACTCAAATAGTTTAGATTGCCTTTTCCCTGCCTTGATTACAGGCAGGAATTATAGTTTTAAAGTCAAGTTAGCGCTACTACCAATTCTCCTGACTTAGAAATATTTTGCAGTGCCAAGGGCTATTTAGAGCGATCGCATTCCATTAACGCAAATTATTTAAATAGAGCGACGACCGGAATTAACAGACTCAAGCGCTGGAATTTTATCAGACTTGAAATCTTCTTCAGGATAGTATTCCTTAGAACTGTAGGAACTATAGCTACTATTGTCGTAATTTATCCCATTGACGACTAAGCCTAAAACATTTTGACCTGACTGCTCCAAGAATTCTTTAGCAGAAGCCGCACTAGCAGAGTTGACTACTCCAGGCCGAACTACTAACAAAATTCCATCAGCTATTTTACCCAAGATAGCTGCATCGGCTCCCACATTTAAGGCTGGAGTATCAATAATTACAAAATCATAATTACCTGAGAAATTATCAATCAATGAAATCATGCGCTTGGATTCAAGTAGAGGCATTGGGTTTGGTGGTGTAACCCCCGCAGTTAGTACCGATAAATTCGGCATGACTTTTTTAATTGCTGTTCTTAAATCTGCCTTATTGACAAGTACGTTACTCAATCCCTCTTGGTTGAGCAGATTCCAAATCTTATGCTGAGAAGGCTGGCGCGTATCTGCATCTATAAGTAGAACTTTACGCTCGGATTGAGCCATTGTTACCGCCAAGTTGGCACACAAGGTTGATTTGCCTTCCTTGGGTATGGAACTTGTGACGACAATAACTTTTAGTTCTTTGTCTGAACTTAAAAAGTTTAAGTTAGCTTGAAATGTGCGGTATGCTTCGCTAATTGGCGAACGAGGCAAATCTCTTGCCACAATTACTGGTATATCCTGGTCTAAATCTTTTTTGCCAAAGAAGGGAATCAGCCCCAGTAAAGTAGCTCCAAATACTTCCTTTGCCTCTTTAACTGTCTTAATCGAAGTATCTAGTGTATCTAAAAGCAACGCCGTACCCACCGCAAGCAATGCGCCTAGTAGCACTCCTAAAGCTATAGTTGCTTCCTCGTTAGCGCTAACAGAGCCTTCTGGTGCTTCTGCGGCTTCTATGAGTCGAGCGTTTCCGACTACTCGATTTTCTTCAACCCGAATTTCTTCAAGTCTCCGCAAAAGAGTTTCATAGGTAGATTGGGCAGCTTTTACTCCCCGCTCTAGTTCTCCTCTGCGTTGTTTTAATCCAGGTAAAATATTTGCTCGTTGCTTGTAACTTGCTAAAACATTAGATAAAGCTGCCACTTGACTATTCAAACCCAAGCGTCTTGTCTCTAATTGAACGAGATTTGAAGTAATTTGTTGTTGAAGGTCGCCAACTTGTAAGTTTTTACCAGTTTCGCTGGTAGCCGAGCCTAACACCTGTTGGACTCGTCCTTGCAATAAAGCTTCTAGAGAAGCTTTTTTGTTTTTGAGATCGACTATTTTGGGATGAGCCTCTTGGTATATAGTTAGTCCGCTTGCTAACTGACTTTCTACTTGTTGTAATTCTTCAATTGCTCTTTGGACACCGGGAGATTGGCTAACCGAACTTGCGGCGATCGCTTGCTGGGAATTCATACCCAACAATTCATTTTGCATTGCTTGAGATTGAGTATTGGCATCTGCAAGTTGAACTTGGGCTGTACTTATTTGACTTTCTAAGTTAGCAATTACATCTACGGCTGAACTAGCTTCTCCCTCCAAATCGAGGATGTTATACTGCTCCTCAAACTTACGTAAAGTTTCTTCTGCTTGCCGGACTATCGCTTCAGTTTTGGGCAATTGCTTGACGATAAATCTCCGAGCAGTAGCAGCTTCAGAACGATTATCAACTACGTTATTAGCCAAATAGAAGTTGATAACTTCATTAACTGCCAAAGCCGCTACTTTGGGATCAGAACTTTGGTAAGAAATTTCTAATATATCGGTTTTGCCTATCCTCTCTATTAGGAGGTTGTCTAGAAATTTCTGAGGTTTTACTGGCAAATTTAGAGTAGCAATAGTCTTGCGTGCTACAGGGATAGAACGAATAAGTTCTATTTCTGTGATTAGAGGATCGCTTTGCGAACCTACGGAGCTTAGTTCTCCTATTCCTTGCCCTCCCGTTATAGCGGAAGTTACACTACTTGGCTTCTTAACTAATATTCTTCCCTTCGCTTCATAAATGGGCTTTTGCGTAAATACATTTACAAGCGTTACGCCAACAACAATCGCGAAAATAGTTGTTGCTGGTAGCCAACGTCGTTTTATGGCTAGTAAATATTGCCGAAAATCTATATACTCTGTTGATTTCACAAAATTATTTTCAGTAAAGTATAACAAGCAGCCATCAAGGACGGACAGGAATTATAGGTATTTAGCTTTTTCCTACTATTTTTAGCATATTTATAGATTGGTATTTTGAAGTCAATAACTGTTTTACACACAACCAAATAAATGGAGGAATGGTATAGGTATAACGCTTCCAAAGCCTGCGTGGCTCTTGCACTAACCGATACAACCACTCTAAGCCTGAATTTTGAATCCATTGGGGCGCTCTTTTATGAACCCCTGCCAGCACGGGAAAAACACCACCCAAGCCAATCATAACAGCTTGAATTTTGTCTTTATGATTGTGCATCCAGTATTCTTGTTTAGGACATCCCAGGGAGACTAATACTAATTTAGCTTGACTTTTGTGAATTCTTTGCACGATCGCTTCATCCTCTGCCATGGTTAAAGGTCTAAAGGGTAAAGAAACCATATCTGCTATTTGTAGGTTGGGAAACTCAGATTCTAACTTGCTTCTCATTTTTTGCAGAATTGTTGTTTCCGAGCCTAAGAAGAAGACACTAATATTCTGTTCTGGTGCAGCCTTACACAACGCTAAAAGAATGTCCATTCCCGCAACCCGGTTTTGTTCACGCACGCCCATTAGCTTCATCATCCATACTAAAGGCATACCATCAGGAGTAACAATATCTGCATTTTTTAACACTGAAGAAAATTCTAAATTCCAGTGAGCCTCCATCAACATATGAACGTTAGCAACGCAAACAACCTTGCTTTCATAATTACTAGCCCACTCTAATATTTTTCTTATTTGGGCATCAAAAGCTAAAGCTGTCACCGGAGTGCCAAGGATGTTGAGGATAGGATTCTTCAACGCTGACGCTTTGTTTTCTTTCTTCACCTTGTCTATAAATTGGGATTGCTCTCGGTCGTTTGCATTTATCTGCATACTTAGCTTTTCTTTATCAGTTTTTGTCATAAATAACTCCTCTATATATTTGAATGGCTGGCTCAGAAAGCAAGCAAAAAATTAAAAATTCTCGAAACACAGCAAAGAAGTGTTTTCTTTATCAACTGTTAAAAATAGTCGCCTAGATAGTTGACAAATCTAAACTTTATATTCTCTTTTTTAGAGTTAAGATTGGCATAGTCTTTACATAAAGCCTTGGTACTTTTGCAGCAGCTTATAAAACTTTTATAAAAAAATATGTTCATAGTGATACAAAAATCTAAATGTATATTTAGCCTGTCAAATGTTACGTAGTGATTTTGATACTTGCCTCCTTTAACTAACTTTAAAGAAAGTTGATAAGCGATTGAATAAAAGTAAATTACAAAGTCTAGTTGACCATAAGGAGTTTCGACAACTTAATTTATATCTATTTAGCTATTTAGTTATTTATTTGGTTATTTAAATTACAATTGATAAAACTTTGGCTACGAATAAATACTCCTGCCTTGCCTTTTTTTTGGTATAAATACAAACCTAAAGAAAAATCAATTAAATGTTAAGATATATAAATTAGTATGCGTAGTATAAACTAAGCAACACCCCAGGAATCAATAGCATATTTTTTATAGAAGTTAAAAGTACCCTGTTGATTATCGACATGATGAAAGCTCCTCTTAGCCAGCCTAGGGTTGACACTCCAGACTAATAGATAAATTCGGCTAAAGCTGACTCAGGAGGCAAGCTTCACGATGTTAAGGTAGTTAGAGAAAAAGCTTTGTGCAAGAGGCTTAGTATTTAAAGCTGGGCGGTAGAGGTATCAGGAGCTACCCCCAAACAAAACTGCAGCAGCAAAAATTTTTCGCTTTGTTCCTTAGCCACTTTTTGCCACATTCTTTACAGAAGTATTTTTCGGCGATCACTTTCTCCTACGGATAATTGCACGTATATAAACAAGATTTTATTTACAATCATTTAAGTTATCTACTGAGAATATTTAAAAATAGACTTGTTTTTGTTAACTGCAATACACTTATTTTTGCGAGATTATGCAACGTTGATGCAGAAGATTGAGTAATCGTTAGTTTAAGCAAAACATCTATCTTTAGGTACTATCTAAATCAGATACCACCAAAAAGAGTATGATTTTTTGGTAGTAAATGTTATCATGGCAACAATTTTACTTAACCTAAGATACTAGACATTTTGAAGCAGCTAAGATAGGCTATTTGGTTGAAAGTTCTCGTAGCTAATTCAGTAGCATTAATGAGTGTTATGTGACTATAGCGATCGCAAATATTGTAGATATCTGCTTATGGGGGCTAGTCTCCACAATTCAACTCAGGCTTTTGTTGAAGAAGACGAATTACACTTTTTCTCCAACTCAAAGCTAAGTAAAAGATAGATTTTACGAAGAACAACACTACTCAATGCCCCTCGTCAAAACATCTTCACAGTTAGTTTTGACTGATTTACAATTGTCGCTGGGAAACACGAATGCGTCTCAAACTCCCCGTTCCGCTTTATAAACTCATGAAGGCTACGAGCTTCTGGCGAGATAACTATTTAATTTTGCGAGAGTTCAAAAATTTTCCTCGAATTGCTGTATTAGCAATAGTATTTTCCTTACTCTCCGCAATTTTTGAAGGTGTTACTATTGGTTTAATCTCAGTTTTTTTAAGAAGCTTTACTAACCCAGAAACACCACCTTTACACACAGGAATTAGTTGGTTTGACATTTGGTTTTTGGGAACACAAGCATCTTTTGCAGGTCGGCTTTACCGCATAGGTGCGTTAGTATTTTTAACGGTTTGGTTGCGGTCTAGTTTTGTTTATTTAGGAAATCTCTATATAAAGTTATCCGAATTGCATTTAGGAGATGCTTTACGTAAAAGTTTATTTAGACAGTTTCAAAAACTGAGCTTGAGCTACTTTGCTAAAAAACGTTCGGGGGAGCTATTTCATAGTATTAATAACGAAGTCAATCAGATTAAAACAGCTTGCAGTGTAGCAGCAGCTTTTCTTGCCAAGGGATTTACATTAATAGTGTATGTAGCTGCAATGTTTTGGCTGTCTTGGCAACTAACTTTAGTATCTGTATTACTATTTAGTCTCTTAGCTGCAAGTCTTTCTAACTTAGTGAAATGGGTACGAGAAGTCAGCTTTGAAATATCCAAAGCTGGGGGAGATTTTAGTTCGGTATCCATGGAGTTTATTAATAGTATTCGTACAGTGCAGGCTTTTGCAACTCAAGACTTTGAGAGGAGAAAGTTCTATAAAGCTTGTGAACAAGTAGAAACTGCTAATGAAAAAGCCGCCGCCGCAGGTTCTCTAGTTCAACCTCTTACGGAAGGTGTTTCTGCCACAATTTTGCTGCTCATAGTTGTATTATCAGTAGTGATTTCTGGAGAAAATGGCAGAGTACAAATAGCTTCTTTGCTAACGTTTTTATTCGTATTGCTGCGTTTAGGTCCTTTGGTATCCCAACTAAATGGTGCTTGGTCTAGACTTAATGGCTTTCAAGGTTCTTTAGCTAATGTTAAGAATCTTTTGAAAACCGAAGACAAAACTTACTTAAAGAACGGCTCAATTGAGTTTGATAGCTTAAAGAAAACAATTAATTTTGTTGGTGTAGATTTTGGCTACGATCCAGAAAACTTAGTGCTAAAAAATATTACGTTAACTATCAAACAAGGAGAGATGACAGCTTTAGTTGGATCTTCTGGTGCGGGCAAAACTACGTTGGTAGATTTAATTCCCCGATTTTATGACCCAGTGAAAGGCAAAATTTTGATTGATGAAGTTGAAATCCAAGAGTTAAATATTAATTCACTGCGTCGGAAGTTGGCTATTGTTAGTCAAGATACTTTTATATTCAACACTACGGTCAAAAATAATATAGCTTACGGTTCGGAAAATGCGGATGAAGCCGCAATTATGGAAGCCGCCCGTTTAGCTAATGCGTTGGAATTTATTTTAGATATGCCCGATGGATTTGAAACCCAACTTGGGGATCGAGGCGTGCGGCTATCTGGAGGTCAGCGCCAGCGTATAGCAATTGCTCGCGCTTTATTACGCAATCCAGAAATTTTGATATTAGATGAGGCAACAAGTGCTTTAGATTCTGTTTCAGAACGATTGATTCAAGAATCCTTAGAAAAGCTAGCTGTAGGTCGAACAGTAATTGCGATCGCTCATAGACTATCTACTATTATTCGCGCCGATAAAGTAGTTGTTTTAGAACAAGGACAGATTGTAGAACAGGGAGAATACCAAGAGCTATTAGAACAGCGTGGCAAGCTATGGAAATACCATCAAATGCAGTATGAATTAGGTCAAGTTAGCTAGAACTAATGCTGCAACCCGTGAAAGAGAATGTTAGCGATCGCAGATCTATATAAATTTTATTAGTTGAATAACAAATTTATGCGGGTTTTGTTTATTTCCAGTGACTTTCCTAGCGACCTACAACTCAAAGTTCATGGTGTTTACAAACGGATGAGAATGTTTATTGATGCAATTAAGCAAATTGCTCAACTAGATATATTGTTTTATGTATCCCCAGAATTAAATATTTCTCAAGCTAATGTTGCTGAAATAGAACATTCCCTCTCCCAATTTTGGAATGCTAAAATTACTCTTTTCCTTTGTCCAAGATTTAAGCAACAAATTAGATCATCTCCTCTACAAAACTATCTACCTCGCATTTTTAGTTTTTTCAAGCAGACCAAATATATTAGTACAAGTGGGACGCAGCAAGTTCAAGCTCTCGATGAATGTTTAAGTCGAAAGCCAGACGCAATCTTTGTCCATAGGCTGAAATCAATGTGTCCCTGTCTGCTTACTCGCAAAGCCTTACCACCGATTTTTTTTGATTTAGATGATGTAGAACATATAGCCTTTACTCGCAGCCTTGGTCAGCCACCTAAAAAACGAACCAGATTTTTGTCCTACCTACAAATACCCGCCCTCTGGTGGGGCGAGTATCGTGCTATACGTTTAGCTAAACAGACATTTGTTTGTTCTGAA
>QQTW01003287.1_pt1 | contig 11921 bp, 6 predicted proteins | sample 1904831 | NCBI WGS metagenome assembly QQTW01 (sample SAMN09435610, study PRJNA476489) | Subsurface metagenome, whole genome shotgun sequencing project. | reverse complement strand
AGATGATTGGCAATGCCTTTCTATCATGATCGTCAGTCACAAAATCAACAATGCGAGGTCTATGCCTGAGTGTGATGCTTGCAGCGCCTTCGTCTTTGCAGGGTGCGTGTCTATCTCTGCTCGGAAAACGAGACAATAATAATAGAAACGAGCAAACATGATAGGGTCGCATACCGCTTCGATAGCGGCGAGCATCTGCAAGGATTTCCAACCTAGAATGTCATAGTAGGAAGTTTCCATAGATGCAAGCCATTTGTCTACGTCACGGACGATGAGGACAACTTTCCGCTTTTGGGTATGATTCAAGCAACGACTCGGCATGGTTCGCGCAAGGAGCATCAGTCACAGCCTGTCGTATGTTCTAAGCGTTCACATTGAGAACAACCATTAAGTAAATAAACGGCCTCTTACAGTGTAGTTTGCAAGTACTTTGTCGAACTCGGGGCGTCCGTAGGGCTTGCCAGTGCCGTACAGTTTGGCATTCAGTGCCTCCAGCCAGCAACGAGTATGGATGTGTTTCTTATTGTATCGAGTCTCAATGTAATAATAGGACTTGTAATCGAGTTTGTTTAGAGCGGTGTACAATGCTGGTGTGTATCGTAAGCGTGATCGGGTTATGCGCAGACCTAGGATGGATCACGAACACATAGTTCCGGTGCGAGAGAGACCAAGGCACAAAACCTCCATCTCCTTCGACCGCTGGACGGTGGCAGGTATCTTGTCCACCCATCTGGAAGGCTCTGAAGACATCTTTCCTCAACTCAGGAGACTTGATTGAGCCGTTAGGTCTGCAGACTTAGGCTTACGGAAGCCTTTGTAAGTAGAGCAGTCAAGATTAGTCTGATAAGCTGGAGATGAGTACGAGAGTATGGAAGAAATGCTGATAGGTTGGAAAGCAAAGCTGCTGCGACTGGGCCATACTTGCAGTAAGGCATAACTGGAGTTGGCATTGTTCATGACCACCTAATGCCTACCCGCGAACATCCTTACAGTAGCATGTCTTGCAACTGGAGACTAATAATGTAATGAGACGGATGCGTGCTGCAGAGGATTCACAACCAGGCAGGGGTCATTGTTGTGATTCGGGCTCCGTAGATACGAGTGGATTTCCCGCTTTTTCTTGGTGCGAAAACCTAGAATGCCACTGATCGTAGGCGAAAGAATGGGGGCTAAAAGTCCTCCCCTGGCGTTACCTATGCTGACCAAGACAATGAAGTAGTGAAAGAGATGAGCTAATTGCCGTTAGTGGGAATAGCAACTATTCTATCAAATGAGAACCATATCAGTAGGATAGAGAGGCATATTAGGATCATATTGGTAGCAAAATGTGCTGTAAATGGATTACGGACATCTTAGCCACGTAGTGTGTATTCTAACTAGTACAATCTAAGCAATCTTATGGCTAGACTAAACCTAAACGCACTTTTGATGGCTCTTGTTCCAAGACAAGCGTTAAAAGTGCAATGTTGGCTGTCAGCCACAAAAAGTATAAGTCCTAGCAGACGGTGACCACACTTTTGGTCTCGCTTAGTACGTTATGGCCTGAGCTTTCTAAGTGTTTACAAGATAGAGAATGTGACTAGGACTTCCTGACCTTCTCATACCTGTCAACATTTACAGCGATATTTGGGTCCGAAAATAATTACTATCACAAATGCCTAGAGTTGAAAAATGTCCAGTCTTAATCTCAATGTTCATAGAAATTACAACTGTTTCCTCGGATGTTTTCTACTATCATCAGGGTTGCTAGTATCGCACCTCCGCTGAAGACTGTCAAGATTTTCATTTGTGTATCGTATCCCTGTGTATACACGTCCCTAACAGCCTGTTGCGAAGATAGTGGCAGATGCTGCATTGTGACACCGATTCAAGAAGACTGGCCAGTTGATTCGGAGAGAGCACGGTTCGCAGCTTCCGTGTGACCGAATGGTTGAGCACATTGGTGCAAATGGCAATACCAACAGAGCCATCAAGCATCTGGAATTGCCCTGTTGCGCTCATAGCAACAGCTTGAGCTGTCAGCTGTATGGCAAGAAATGAGATTGATTGCCTCGGCTGACTCCTGTGTTTCGGAGGATACCACCATGGAGCAAGCAATATTCTCCCCCCAAGCTTTCTCTTTGCTGGTAGGAATATTCGAGTCCGAGAAAGGTTGTGAAGCACCTAGCCTACAAAATGCTAGATTCTCTGTAAATCGTTCCTGTTCAAGCATTGCAGAGCGGTCTTGGTTGGCATATATCTAGTTTTTAGTGAAATAACTGGACTCCGCGAAACCAATTCATGGATATTGATAACAGAAGCTTCAAGGGAGAGCGTGACAACATATCTTTTTAGTGGTCCCACACCTGCAATGCACGGTAAATCAACATTGCAAACTGCCCCCAAACATGGTGGTCCACTTAACCACGACGTAGCTAGGGTAGAAATGTACCCTATACTCTACGCTAGTTTAGGGTAACTTACAAGGCGGCTTCTTGGGGCCACACCCACTCGTTGATTCCACTATGTAACTTCGGAGCACTCTACATAGCACTGTAAGGTGCGTACACGGAACAGTATAGTACTATCCTGGCTCTCACAATTCTCTACGGGAAATGGCCTCGAATCAAGAGTGCTCTTCAGGATGATTTCATTCCTTGACCTTGTTGGTCTTCTGATGAATGCCGGCAGTGTTGGTACTCTGGTGAGCACTACTGATGTTGGTTCGGATGATATGTAGGTACGCCTTACATACTAGTAGTGACCTGCGAGACCTAAGGGAGGTCAGCAATAAAGTGTAAAATGCACTGTCAGAGCGCGTTGTGAGATGCTGCCCCAGAAGGCTCAGAATTGAAAACTATTGTTGATCCCGAGGCTTTTTCTCTTATACGATATTCACATTCAGAAAGCGTTCTTTGGTGAACTTTACTGCCAAGATCATAGCCTTCATCATGGCGAAGTACAACACTCACAGTGCAAACACCATTGCATTGACAGTCGTTTTTGGCGCTGCGTCCGTACTGGCCGTCATTTTACGATTCGTCGCGAGGTCAAGGACCAAAGCTCATTATGCAGCCGATGACTGGTTCGCACTTGCTGGTATGATAACCCTTCTGATCTGGATGGGAGTACTTATATATGGTAAGTTTGATAATCTGCGAAATCTATCTTTAAAGCTAACGATATGCGTAGTTGCTGAGAACGGCTCTGGCTATAATCCTGCTATACTACCGAAACCAGTTCTGGTAAATTATCTAAAGGTTGGTTTGACATATATCGTAATGTGCGTAACTCACAAATCATAGGGAGTATACGTTGCTGGGATACTTAGCACGGTACCAGTCACTTTAGCCAAGTTCAGTGTCCTTTACCTGTATCGCCGCTTGTTCAACCGCGATAGACAACTACGTATTGCCGTCAACGTGGTTGGCATCCTATGCCTTCTTTGGTTCATTGCCGCCGCTGTGGGCATTGCACTGAAATGTATCCCTATTGAAAAGTCCTGGAACCCTCGTCTGCCTGGGACTTGCTATACCCTTCAGGTTTTCATGGTGGCTATCGAGTGCCCCAATTCATTCCTTGACTTCGTCATCGTTGCTCTTCCAGTGAGAGTGATCAAAGTGCTCCAATTACCGCTCAGACGCAAGATCCTGATTTGCATCGTAATTATCCTGGGTGGTTTGTGAGTGTCTACTCTCCGAGTCGAGTCTTACTGTTTGCTAACCTAACGCGTGCAGTGTTGGTATAATCGGATTCATTCGCATAGCGTTGGTCTACAAAAAGGATGCAAGTATGTCGTCAACTGCCGCCGCCTCCTTCACACCATATACTGATTCTCATGAAGTTTCTCTGAAACGTCTTGGAATTTGGCTCCTTGTTCAGCTTTCAATTAGCATTATCTGCGCCTGTCTTCCCACATATGGACCGCTGTTGCCAAACGGAGCTTTCCTCTCTATGCGTCTGAAAGGGTGGTACTCTTTTGTCGGGTCGTTGCTTGGAAGACGGCATACATCATCCAATTCTGGATCAGAAATAAATCAGTCTCTGGATTCGAATACCGAGAAGCGACATCATAAGGAAACATACGGGAACCTTAGCGATGGAGGTGAGAAGTCCATTTTTACAAGTGTTGTCGGAGGAGGCAACCACGCCTACGACCATGAAAGAGCCGAGATAGACTATGCGAATAACGTAATCAAGATCAGACAGGAGGTCGAGATGGTCTAACCGGCGCTCACGTCCTGCACTGAGAAATGTAGTCGAGATATTTGGAGAAATTACGTAGTAAGCTGAGCTCCTGTTCCGTGTAGGGTTGGATACTGTTATTATGAAACCTTGAATCAAAAGAATAGGTCCTAACCTCTCCAAATTTGGTTTCTCATTTGCCTCTTATTGTGTCAGATGAGCCATTTCTCTCACCCCCTTGATAGTATGTACTATATCTTTGGTTGTCTGGGTATCTCTGGGAACATCATGACCTCCTCTATGATCGAAGACCACTCTACATCCGCTGTCATCAATCTCGATGAGTCCAAGGCTAGCTGGATAGAATGGGTCCTTAGAGTCAACAATACGCGCCGTGGGAACGGTGATCAATTGGCCCACAGAGCTTGCTTTGAGAACTGACGCTTCACCATCACTGTCCCATGCATCTCCTGCACAGAGGAGAATCGCGCATCTGAAGACCGGGTTGATGGCGGTCTGGTCTTGTTGGGTCTTGTAGACGATGTAGATGGCAGCCAGAGAGGCACCCTGCGAAAATGCCATGACAGCATCAAACGACCCCTCAGTAGCGATGTAATCATCTAAATCTTTAAGTGCAGAACATAGACTCTCTGCGCTTTCCTCGAAATAGGAGTAGCATTGGTCTCCATCTGCAAGAAGAGACTCAATCCCTACGAGATGTTAGCTAAGTTCAGCTGCGCCGTAAGCTAGCGTAATCTATGGAGTGGAAGACATGTAGTGGGTTGCTGATTCTAGCCCATGTGCCTGAGAATAGAGCTGCAGCTATCCGTATGCTGTGTCTATCCCGCTTTCCTCGGCGTGAGACCAGTTCCTTGCAGATTTCTTCACTTCCTCAATCGCAACACCAACAGTTGGGATGTGCGGGACCTACCAGGTGCTGGAGCCCAGGGCACCGATTCTTCGACAAACTCGAACTCATGCTGATCCATAAGCTCGTATTGCAGTCTTACTTCGATTGGAGTCAGTTGATGGACTATGGCTCCGTATTGTAGGTATTAGATGCCAGCCCTGTTCTCCGCATCTAGGCAACATCCCTGTCTGTGCAGATGACCACCTGGCTGGTCCTCCAATCTGGAGTGGTCATGGAGAGTCTATGTGGAGATATCATTGATTTTTAATGAACGGCGAGTATTCATCATACGCTCTAGGTGTTCCAGTAGTGCTGTTATATTGTGAGTTTTAAGCTTAGATACATAAAGTTGGTCAATCTTGTTCTGGTCGGTTCCAATGGTCCTACAAATTAGCAAAAAAGGGGAGATGCTTGGATCTACCAAAAATAATGACTTGCTTGTGATGAAAATAATTGCGCTGGACAACCCCATTGTTATTGTCAGAAGGCCTCAGCGCTGGGCAGACCTTGGCAAACTGATCAGCCTTCAACCCCAATATCCTTCAGGATCAATTAAATCTGCCTTGAAGAGGACAGTCAGTGGTGTCGAAGCTTCGACGGGCCACGAACACAGTATTTTTCAATTTTGAACAACGCTCTTGTGGACTTCGCGTTCTTCTTCAGCAGTCGAGTGCGTTTCCGTACGCACCGCTCGCGCGACCTGTACCCCTGGAGCTTTTGCACTGCCCTTCGTCAACGCAGACTTTCAAGATATAGGGGTGGGAGTTCATTACAGTCTACGCCTCTACGGCTCTCTTTTCCTTGAAGAGACATCTCTTCCCTCCTCGGCAGCCAATGCCATAACTACAAGAATGATGTGGTCTTCACATTGGTGACCAATCTTGCAGCGACGTATATCTGGGCTGGTTCCCGATTACACTCCTTTCCTTGACATAAAATCACAACTATGCAAGTGTTCGGCTTTGGCAAGAAGCGACCTGTGGTCAACCATGACCCCTCGAATACTTCAAATGAGTATAGTGAAGCTTCATCTCCTCCTGTGGTTGCCGCCGGTGCGCCGCCTGCACTCAAAGATTACTCCTCGTCGCCTGCGCTTATGAGAAGTCCATTCAAAGAGACGTCTGTGGATAGCAGGGGTCGTGATTCAACCCCGGTACGCTCAGCAGCCCCTGGTCTCCTAAGCGGCATTACTGACACTCTCCAGGTCAGTCGAACAAATCCTCAATCAGCTCATTCCAATATCAGCGACCCAGTCGCAATGCATCTACTTATGGAGACTGCGATGGTCGATAGCAAGACATTCGAAATACTCTCTTTTGAAGAGGTAGAAGACTTAAAAAGAGAAAGAGCATCACTTCGAAATCGTATAGAGGCGACGAGACGCAAGCTTGCTTTGGAGAGGAAGCTGAGAGATGCTGCGCAATCTTTAAATAGACTGTACTCGACGAAAGGCCCGAAAGACAGCGAGGAGCCAATGGGCGATGGTTCGCAGAGATCGCCGAGGAAGGCAAGGAAGAACCTCATTGGAAACCGCACAAGTTCAGACGATGTGTTGAATCGGACTGATGACGAGTTTACAGCGAGCAATCAAAAATGTGATGATCTGGCGCAAGAGCTCTCCAACACGGAGAAGCGCTCCGAAGAGCTGGAAAAGCGTATCCTGGAGCATACCGCCGGAATACTACAGTTAACCCACAAAGGACTAAAAAAGAATATTCGCAATGATACCCTACCGAGGAGTCCTGAGAGCATGGCAAGCATCAACCACAGGAGCATGAATCATTTCGACGGCCTTGACGATTTCGACGATCGAAGTCTATATAGAAGTCTTGACCAGTTCGACGAATATAGCGGAGGAGATCGAAAAGCAGAACTGCAACTACTAGAGCACGCCGAAAAACAGTTAGATGGGGTAAACAATCGTTTACGCGATATGGTGCTTCAAGCAGACCCAAATCAACAGATCAATATGCCGCCGCAAAAGCCTACCAGCCCAGCAGTACAACAGAGTGGCGCTCAGATACAGGCACATCTGGATTACCTGGGTCAAGCACTGGAATCAATGGAAGCAGCTCAATCACGGACCGTCCAAGATGCACAACGAGAAGTCTATGATTCAGAAGATCAAATGGAAGATATCAATCTCCGTCTGCACGAAATGCTTCAGAAGACGAATAACGTTGTCCAATCCCCGTCAGGAATTGCACCAGACTCGAGAGGGAGAAGCCTGCAATCACAACTCTCCTTCTCCAACATGGTCTTGGAACGTCTGGATCAGCGTGTGGAGCATCTAGTCGAGCAGAAGGAAATCTTATCAAGGCAGATCCAACAGCAAAGGGTGCTCAATTCGAAGTCTGATGCCCAGAGAGATGCTCAGATCATGGATTTGACCAATGAGTTGTCAGATGCACGACGTCAACATGCTGTCCTTGAAGAAGAGGCCGAGAGTGCAGCAAACCAGATCCATCTTCTTATGGAACAGTTGGATTCGTCGCGTCAAGAATCCGTTCTGCTTGACCAAAAACGGCAATCAGATGACAGAAAAGTATTACAGGCAGAGAAGGATGGCAGAAAGAAAGCCGAGGACCATCTCACTAAGCTGAAAGGAGTATTGCAGGCGGAAAGAGACGCCAAAAAGAAAGCCGAGGACAGTCTCGCCAAACTGAAAGGGGTGCTGCAAGCAGAAAGGGCTGCCAAAGGACGGGCAGAACAAAGCCTCTCCAAGCTTCAAACAACATTACAGGCGGAGAAGGACTCCAAATCACGAGCCGAGCAGAGTCTAACCAAATTACAGGGCACACTGCAGGCTGGCAATGATGCTCAATGGCAAATGACTGAGAACGTTGCTCAACTACAAGCTACAGCGCAAGTAGAGAAGGACGCCAGAAGCCGTGCCGAGGAAAGTCTAGCTCAACTACAAGGCTCGCTGCAACAAGAGAAGGATGCCCGACGGCACGCGGATGACACGCTTACACAATTGCAGGAAACATTAGAAGCCGAGAAAGATGCAGCGAGGAATCTCGAAGGACAATTAACGGAGGTCCAAGGAGATCTGGATGAAGCCAAAATTGACAAGGCACAGGCTGAAGCCGAGGTTGGGAGATGTCGTAATGAAATCAAGGACCTGGAAAGTGCTGTGGTTCGAGCACAGACTGATCTTACTGTAGTCCGTGCCGAGTTAGACGGCGCATATGGAACCCGAGCGCAAAGAGCAGCCGATGTCACGATGAATCCGGCTGTGCAGAAAGAAATTGATGACCTCAATGATAAGAACACTTCGCTGCAGAATGAAGTCAACTATCTCAAGGGCCAAGATTCGGGCAATACTGAGCTCAAGAGCAAGATGGACGTTCTGCAGAAAGAGTTGAAGGACACCATCGAGGACTACGAGCTTATGACCAAGGCTGGCATTGAGTTCGAGAAGGACCGCGAGCAACTTGAAGCTGCAGTGGATGCTTTACGAGAGAAATGTGAAGCTCTTGAAGCACAGTTGAGTGATGAGAAAGTCAAGTGGCTTGGTATGAAAAGTCCAGGTATTCAAGGTCCCGGCAGTCCTTCGACTTCGACTATGGTCCTGAAGAACGAGTTCAAAAAGATGATGCGAGACACGCGAGCCGAGAATTTGAAAGCTCTCCGGGTAAGACTCTTTCTCCCCGACTATTGTGACATTTGCTAATTGTCAATCCAGGCTGAGCAAGACGAAAGAAGAAGACTTGAAGCGCTTGTGCGGAGTCTGAAGGCTGAGCAGCAGCAATCTTCTCGACGAGCAGCAGGAATGCCGACTGCCAACGGCTTAAAATAATCTATACTGTGCTCAGGTGTACCTTCGAAATTTCTTTCTGCTATAATATACACAACCGTTCTATGAGCTACTGGCATCAATATGGCGTATATGGCATATGGTGGGAGGACTGCGCCCGGTCCATCGCCCTTGATCATGTCACCGTGCGTTGAACATCATCACTGCAATACATGTTGCCTTGGACAGATCCTTTATGAGGCTAATGCGAGACGAAGATGGAGTCTATGCTCTATGGACGTTTTGTGCATCACAACTTTACATCCATGGCAAAACCCACCATGAGAGGTACATGCTAATCAAAGCGGCCTCAGGATGTTCCTGCTGCACATAAGTTGATACAGGCACTGTCTCGCCAAGAGTCTGTCTTGCCATTCTGTTGTGTATGCATGAGCTCCGTACGACAAACTAGCACTAGAGACGTGTTTGGGTGTAACAATACAATATCAGCATATTTCATGATGAATACTTGCATGCCCCTTGTTATTGTCCTCCACTATTGTTCATTCCTGTCAACCTTGTTACATTGAGCCAAGCTTGAAAGGAGAGCATCACGCGTTGATCAACCGCAGTGACAATGTCTGCTTGGCAAACTACACGTATACACTATACACATCCAGACCCGGAAGAACCCGGTATCTGGATTGGAAGGAAGACAGAAAGATCACTCACCATTTATCCTCACCCTGAGAATGTAGCCAGAATGCGACAACTGTTGGATATGTATCGCTTTGACATCGAAATAATACAAGAGCAAGTTGCTCAGGAAAATATGAGGATGCTAACACTCGCGGCTCTCTTCTGTGATCTCCCACCGGGTAAGCACTACAAACTAGACATACGAGACTTGATGAGCAATGGGTGGGATTCAAATGGGCAATGGACGAGGGGAGTGGTGCGTGCGCTTCGAGAAAGGGCAGAGGCACTTCAGGCTATGCTGTTCATGGTCAATCGACCACAGCTGTTTGAGGAGAAGATGGAGGCTTTCAAATCTCGATTTCTTATCGCTTAATAAGTCCATACCTGATCCACCACTGGTGTGATTGGACTACCATGGGCGGCTTTCGAGAGCTCTTTCCTGCTCTGCTGGTGAGGCCCTGATGCTTTGATTGCGCCTACCTGACCACCACAGACGTTCTCATTATCTTGCTCGCGTCTCGTTGCTCAATTCCTTTGAAGTTCTCTATAGTATCATTCGTTCTTCTGTTCATCAGCGTGTTTCTCATTGGATGAGATAGTTTTTCAGAAGCATTTCTAGCATTGCAGATATTTTCGAGCTCTGAACACCATTCTAAACAAACATTGTTTGACGCATTTACAAGATCGATGGCGGTACCAAGTACTGTCAACCCTGAACACTACTCGCCTCCACTTGAGAATCTTACGAACGAGGCCCATCGAGCCCAAAGTTCACCACCGAAGTCTCTACCGCGTACTGGGACCTCTCGAGCTCTCTACCGCCGGCTGGACTCTTCCGAATCTGTTCCGGAGTTCAACGATTCAATATGGGATGCAGAAATTGCTTGTTCAGGTGAATATGCTGCAGAGAACAGGCCAAGCTCACCCGATATATCGCCAACGACATCCAGGCATCCACAAGCGTATCCATTTCCATCTTTGCCTCCTGAGCCCACCGACGAATTGTCTGCCGTTCCTACACAGGTCCAGACGTCTCCCATTCCAGCAGCCCTGCCTTTGCAGACTACTTCGAACACTAATTTTCAACCCACGCAGCTCGAACCGATCGTTGAGCAACGAACCATCACCTCATTGGGTTCATCTCTCTCCCGAACTCGACTGAGTCAGAGCCCGGCACGGCGGATTAACATCGTTCATCCCCAACAGTCCCTGCACTCACTTCATGCCTCACAGCGACAAAGTCCTCCCTGGCTGCTGAACACGCCGCTGCCTGCGCGGCCCTGTCGCCGTCGGGCCTTTTCACTAGATGACCTCGATTGCCTTAGACTTTCCTCTCTTGGTCGTCTTGTCAGAAGAACAAGATCATCTATATCGTCCTCTTCAAATCCTGGACCGCTTGCTTCAGTGGGCGAGAGATACTCTCAGCCAGCCGAGCCCCAACAGCCTTCCTATCCCCTTCTGGAGCGGAGACGCACTCCACCAGGTGTGCCATCGTTTGGCAGCCCAGATGCAGTCGACTTTTTCAACCAGCGTCCAGCGAGATCTTCGTCGTGGTGGCGCATTGGTCGGCCAACGCAGCTTGAGCCATCGCTTCTAGATACCTCGGTTGCCGCAACAGCACTTGCGGCTAATCTAAACTCACCGTCGTCTCGAGCAGCTAGATCAAGCAGTTCCTTTCGTCGCTTCACTGTGTTCAACATCAACTTTACTCCATCATCCTGGACGACACAGCCGCGAAGAGCATCTTTACCTGCAGGTATCCTACGAGCCGACGACGGAACGTTCGTTCGCGGTAGATTTGGTGGAAGAGTCAGTGGACATGGTATCAGCAGTCGAGGGCTTGATAGTCATCCAATACAGAGAGCCGTTAGTGCAGCAGCAGGGGAGCGGAAAGATCCTCTTACTGAAGGTGGTAGCTGTATTGTGTCTCCAGGGCGGTTGGAGGGCATTGCGCATCCACACAATCATCAAGAGTCACTGATGAGTGGTGCCGCTCAGCCAGAAGATGTCATGCATCGCCCTGCTGATGTCTCATCGCGATTGAGGACATGGTTCAGTTGGGAGAGTCGAGCTACGGAGCGTTGGAGGGAAGATGCAGCTGATTCAAGAGAGGAGGCTGAGCGACCCCAGACAGTAGGGCCACAAGAAGCCGCGGCAGAGCCACAGCGAGCATCAACGCTGCAACGTCGATCAACGGTGCAGCACGAGGCACCACCCGCTATAGTCATCGACGAGGAGCTCGCAGCTGGTCTAGATGAGTTTCTAAATCCAGATATCGACAATTCCATACTACCCTTGACCCGACAAACGCCCCTCGAGAACAACAACAGCAACGACGACCGCCTAGCCGGCGCGGATGAATTTCTATATCGAAATATCACCAGTTCCACCATCCGACCGACCCCGCCT
>QQTW01003286.1_pt1 | contig 11922 bp, 8 predicted proteins | sample 1904831 | NCBI WGS metagenome assembly QQTW01 (sample SAMN09435610, study PRJNA476489) | Subsurface metagenome, whole genome shotgun sequencing project. | reverse complement strand
AAGTGAAAACACATACCCTCTTTTACAGACTAGTTAGAGAATTATCTCAGCTATTTTTTCAGCTTATTCGCAAACCAGAAACAGACCCAAAATCTACACATTCATAGCACAGGAGGTCAAACTAATAATGAAACTTAAGTATAAAATGATAATTCAATGGTCAGAAGAAGATAACTGTTTTTTAGTTGGTCTCCCTGACTTTCCCGGACAAAAATGGCGAACTCATGGTGATACTTACGAAGAAGCAGTTGCAAATGGAACTGAAGCCTTAGAATCTTTGGTAATAGCCTATAAAACAACTGGTGAAGCCCTTCCCGAACCAACTGTTAATCAAGCAGCGTAGTCTGTAATTGGTGATTTATGGATATTTGTTTACCCGATAAACCTCCTTGGGTTTTAAACCCAAGGCTAATAGTAAAAGTCCTGTAAAGAGCACTAATAAAATCAATAATAATAAATAAATATGCGAAATAAACAGTTAATTAAAATGAACTTTAGCTATGAGCCTGGGATTTTCAATGCCAGGCGGACATGGTGCTAATCGAAATAATTATAAAAGCGAATAACTGTTAAAGTATCTATTACAAAATGATAATAATGCTTTAGGGCGAACGCATAATATATTTAAATAATAAATAGACAAAAACATGGGTGCAAATAGTGAAAACAGATACCCTTTTTTACGAACTAGTTAGAGAATTACCTCAACTATTTTTTCAGCTTATTGGCAAACCAGAAACAGACCCCAATATCTACACGTTCACAGCACAGGAGGTAAAAGACCAATCATTCCGTCTAGATGGTTTATTAACTACCGTTACAGGTAGCGAAAACGAACCATTATATTTGGTTGAATTTCAAACTTATAAAGATGAAGAGTTCTACGAACGCATTTTTGGACAACTCTTTGTTTACTTCCGTCAATACCGTCCTGAAAACCCCCGATGGCATGTAATTGTAATCTATGACAGAAGAAGTCATGAAACTCCACCCCATCCCCGTTACCAAACTTTGGTAGAAAACCATCTACATCGTATTTATCTCAAGGAACTCCCCGATGATGAGTCGTTAGCGACAGAAATTGCAAAACTGTTTGTCGAAACTCGTAAGAAAACTAGCACTTTAGCTCAACGACTTATGAGTCAAGCTACGGAGGAAATAAGCGATGAAAACAATCAGAAGAAAGTGCTAGCATTTATCCAAAGCATTGTGGTCAAAAAATTCCCAAACTTAGCCCAGAGGAAATTCAAGCCATGCTTAACCTAACTGATGATATAGAGAACACAGTCTACTACCAAAGTATCATGAAAAAGACCTTATTAAAGGCTGCGAAAAAACTGCTGGAGGAAGGAGACACTATCGAAAGAGTTGCCAAGGTATTTGATTTAGATATCGAAGAAGTTAGAAACTTGGCAAACCAGTAAATGTTAATTGAAATGAAGCCTGCTTAAGCAGGCTTTGTTTCAATTAGCGATACCATTGTATGGTATCGCGGGATTTTGGGCATTCGAGAAGGTCATATGCTACCAATATCAAGGGGCATTATCTCTTACATCAAGATTTTGCGTTATCCCACGGTATTGGGGCACGATGCCTAACTGCCCCTACGACGGCTGGTAATTTAGTCCCTTACATCAAGATTTTGCGTTATCCCACAGGATTGTTGGGGAAAATATTTATGGTATAAATAAAAACTTACCTTATGAGTAAATTACAGCTACAATCAGTGAATAATGGCGCTTGTTAAAGATTAATAAGTTAATTTTATGAAAATATCAGTAAACCTACAAGAATTATTACAACAATCAGAAAGCGCGATCGCACCCATTAGCGCTTTGATTGGTCAAGGTTTAGCGCTGGTTGATTGCACGGGTGTTGATTCCATTACACCTGAATTATTAGATTTATTATTTACTAATATTCCTAAAAATTGGGACTTTGTACAAATCGCAGAAGTTTTTGATTTATCTACAGTTACCGATACTTTTAAAGCTCAATTATCAACTTATATCGACCAACGTTTAGGACGAGAATCATTAGCGATTATGGGCGAGGGAACCCCGCCCCTACGCGCTCCCCAATTCCTAGATATATTTCAATTTCGTAATGAAGTTATCGGTGACTATCGTCAATATATTGAAAGTTTCTTAAAAATCCGCGACCCGAAGGTTAAAGAATTTGTAGATAAAGAATTAGATAAAGGACAACTTTGGACTGACCCGTTAGTACAGTTAAATCCGAAATATAAAGTAGGTGCAACTGTTACGGAATTAGTAAAACAAAATATTCTGCATCGAGATTGCGAAAAGTATTTTTGCACGAAAGAAGCTAAACCCTTTACTTTTCACTATCACCAAAAACAAGCATTTGAAGCTGCTAATCGTCAAGAACCTTATGTAGTCACCACTGGGACGGGTTCGGGTAAAAGTTTAACTTACGTTGTTCCCATTATTAACGATTTACTGCACAATCTAGATGTTAAAGGAGTTAGAGCGATTTTGGTTTATCCCATGAACGCTTTAATTAACTCCCAGGAACAAGAACTGCGAAAATTCCTCGATAACGTTCCCAATACCCATATCCGTGTCGAAAAATACACCGGACAGGAAAGTTTAGAAAGGAAAACTCAAATTCAAAATAACCCACCACATATTTTGCTGACAAATTATGTGATGTTGGAGTTAATGCTAACGCGATCGCACGAGGATGTATTAGTAAGTTCGCCACATCTCAAGTTTCTGGTACTCGATGAATTACATACTTATCGAGGCAGACAAGGTGCAGATGTCTCGATATTAATTCGTAAACTCCGTCAGCGCAGTCACAGAGGGGAGTCGGCAGTAGGGAATTTTCTCCTATGCATTGGTACGAGTGCTACTATGTCGTCAAAAGGTACTCGTCAGGAACGCCGGCAAGTTGTTGCAGAGGTGGCAAGTAAGTTGTTTGGGGTAGAAATTAAGGTTAATAATGTCATTGATGAAACGCTGGAACCTTCGATACAACGTTCCGAACCAACTGTTGAAGAATTGCAGCAATGTTTAGAAAATGGTTTACTCCCTGAGTCAGAACGTACTTTGGATGAGTTTGAAAAACATCCTTTGGCAACTTGGATCGAAATGAATTTTGGTTTGGTGCGGGAAGTTGTAGGGAAAGGGGATAATTTAACTGGGGATGTGGTTGATTTTGCAGCTTATGGGAAAAAATCGGCGAATCAAGGTCAGAAATTAGCAGCAGAAGCTAGCAATGTTTATGCAATATCAGCGAAGCAGTCAGTTAATTATCTGCGTCGTCAACCGATTACCCTGGAAGAGGGTGCGGAAAAATTGGCTCGTAGTTGCGCTTTAGCGCACTCCGAAGAAGATGCGCTAAAGCGCAACTACGAACAATCCTTAAATATTCTCAAAGAGATGTTTCTTTGGGGAAGTAAAACCAAAGGATTGGCGTTTCGTTTACACCAGTTTGTTTCCCAAGGGGGTAGCGTTTATGCCACTATTGAACCCCATGAAGTGCGGACTTTAACGTTAGATGGACAATATACTACAACCAATAACCGCTTGCTGTTTCCGTTGGTATTCTGTCGGGAATGCGGACACGATTATTATGTGGGGCGATACGATGCTAATAACCATACTCTAGTACCCCAACTACCGACGATGTTGGAAGTACCCGCAGATGATGATAACGTTCAGGATGGTTATCTCAGTCTCGATGAAACCGGACTTTGGGATTATAACGACGAAGAACGGCTTCCCGATAGCTGGTTCCGGGAAACTAAAAAATTGGGACGGGTGGTAAAGAAAGAATATGAGAAGTTTATCCCTCGCAAAATTTATGTTCTTGCAGGGGGTGGGGTTTCTACTTCTCCCTTGGAAGGGACAGCTTGCTGGTTTATTCCCAAACCTTTCCGCACTTGTTTGAATTGCGGTGTTGTCCATGATGGCAAGAAAAAGGAATTTGCTAAACTATCGCGCTTGAGTAGCGAAGGACGAAGTACAGCGACAACTTTACTCAGTCTTTCCACTGTTAACCGTCTCAAACAATTATACGTGGGGGTAAAAGCCAACGCTGCAAAGATTCTCAGTTTTACCGATAACCGCCAAGACGCATCTCTGCAAGCCGGACATTTTAACGATTTTGTCCAAACTAGTTTTCTACGTGCTGCTTTAAACCGTGCCATCCAGGAAAATAAAGAATTAACCCACAAGCAACTGGCAACAACGGTAGTGGAATACATGGGTTTATCGCAGTCAGATTATGCTTCTACACCTGCTGATGTGGGAATTGGTAAACGTAATAACGAAAATGCATTTCGAGATTTAATCGAATATCGTTTGTACGAAGACTTGCGGCGCGGTTGGCGAATTGTCCAGCCAAATTTAGAACAGTGCGGATTGCTGACAATTAAATACATGGAACTGGAGACAGTTTGTCAAAATGATAAAATCTGGCAAAAATACCGCCATCCAGTTTTACTCCAAGCTACACCTGAACATCGCTACAATGCCACAAAAACCTTCCTCGACCAATTGCGGAAGGAATTAGCTATTGATGCGGAGATTTTACAACCCGAAGGTATCGAACAGTTACGCCGTGAAGTTACCCAAGCCCTCAAAGAACCTTGGAAAGTTGAGAAATACGAATATTTACATAGTGCTAAGTGGGCGACTACTGATAATAAAAATAACAATTATAACCGATTCAATATTATTAAATTAACGGCTCGGAGTAAAATCGGGAGATTTTTGCGATCGCCTTCTGCTTGGGATTGGTTGCTGCAACCGCTAACCGAGGCGCAGTATGATGAGTTAATTGCAGCGTTGATTGGCGTATTGAAGGACGCAGGTTACTTATCCGAGCAACCACAGGGAGTACAACTTAAAATTAATGCCTTAGCATGGATTGCCTCGCAACTCCAACAAATACCCGCAGACCCCCTGACAGCCAAACGCTTACAAGGTGACGAAAATACTCATATCCCCATCAATAGCTTTTTCCAAAACTTCTATCAAAACAACGCCCGCACCATCAAATCAATGGAAGGACGCGAACATACCGGACAGGTGAGCAGCCAAGACCGACAACAACGGGAAGATGATTTCCGCAACGGTAAACTAGCAGCATTATTCTGTTCTCCGACAATGGAACTAGGTATAGATATTTCCGACCTTAGCGTTGTCCACATGCGAAACGTACCCCCCAGCCCCGCCAACTATGCCCAACGAAGCGGACAGGAAGCACTCGTTTTTACTTATGCCTCGATTGGTAGCGATCACGACCAGTATTTCTTCAAACGCCAAAATCAAATGGTTGCTGGAGTCGTTGCTGCCCCTAAACTCGAACTTGCCAACCAGGATTTAATTAAATCGCATATATATTCAGTTTGGTTGGCACGTACCGGAATGCAGTTTGGCGAATCAATGAACCAAATACTCGACTTGGAGTTAGAAGGCTATCCCCTCAAAGGGAGCATTCGTACCCAACTTACCCTGACTATTCAGCAGCTAGATGAGTGTTTGGAAGCGATCGCATCGATTTTGGACGATAAATTTTGTACCGATGACCTGAAAAAAGTATCTTGGTACTCAACTGATTGGTTAAAATTCACCCTCGATAATGCTATAGAAGCATTTGACCGCGCTTGTAACCGCTGGCGACAACTCTACAGCGATGGAGTCAGCCAACTAGATAAAATCGCGTTTAATTATCGACCGTTCCGCACGGGGAAATACCACCCAAGAAGAACGGGACAAAGCCGACGCACAACAAAAGGAAGCTCAACGTCAAATTGATTTACTCGTCGGTAACTTGCACAAAAATCAAACTCAATTTGAATTTTACCCCTACCGCTACTTTGCCGCCGAAGGATTTTTACCAGGCTTTAACTTCCCCCGTCTTCCCGTTCGTGCCTATATCCGCACCAGTCCCGACAGTGGCGAATTTATCTCCCGTCCCCGTAGCGTTGCTTTGCGTGAATTTGCACCCAACAACATTGTTTACTACGAAGGTAGTAAATTCATGGTGACAAAAACCAAAATCGCCGTTGGTGGCATCGAAAACCAATATAACCGAGTTAGTGTCTGCTTTAACTGCGGCTACTTCCATCCCAGCGATGACCGAGATATTTGCGATAACTGCGGTGTTCAAATCAAACCCGACAGCCAGGGAAACATCGCCAAAATCAGCCGCTTACTACCGATGGAAACAGCAATTACCCAACGACGCGATCGCATTACCTGCGATGAAGAGGAACGCCTCAAATATGGGTACAATATCACCACCCATTACCGCTACAGCGAACAAAAGCGCAAAACTGCTATTGTTCAAACCTCAACGGGACAACCTTTGCTGCGTCTAACCTACAGCCCTACAGCCAAGTTGTGGCGAATAAATCGCGGTTTGCGGAAAAACCGAGACGAACGTGGATTTAAACTTGACATTAAAACTGGAGAATGGGGAGATAATCCCAATAATCAATCTTCAGAAAATATCCACACCGAAGTCCACATTTTAGTTGAAGATACTAGCAATATTTTAATTGTAGAACCCATCGGTATTGATGGCGAAAACAGCGAAACCTTGATTACAACCTTCCAATACGTATTGTCAACAGCCATTCAAGCCGTTTATAAACTCGAACCCGACGAACTAGACTCCGAACGATTGGGACAAGGTAAATATTTACTCTTCTGGGAAGCTGTCGAAGGTGGTGCGGGAGTGCTTTCCCAACTCCTCGAACAACCCGACGCTTTCCAAAAAATCGCCGATGCCGCGCTAGATATTTGCCATTTTAAAGAATCTAAAGATAGTTGCGTTCAAGCTTGCTATGAATGTTTATTATCTTACCGCAATCAATTCGACCACTCCTTAATAAATCGCCATCTAATTAAGCCTTGGCTCTTAGAATTGCTCGAAAGTAGCGTTTTCTGTGCAGTTGATGAAACATCTCGCAACGAGCAGTATCAAAAGTTGCTTGAACAAACCGACCCCAATTCTGATTTTGAAAAGATGGTATTAGCAGAGATTTATCAACGCGGGTATAAATTACCCTCGGCAGTACAGGAATTGATTCTGGAGGCTAACTGTAAGCCCGATTTTCTCTACAAAGAAGATAAAATTGCAGTTTTCTGCGATGGTTCGGTTCATGATAGTCCAGAGAAGAAAAAACAGGACAAAATTGAGCGCGATAATCTTAAATATAACGCCAATTATCAGGTTTTAACTCTGCGACATGATGAAAATTGGGTTGGTAAATTGAGCGTTCTGACTACGTTATGACAAAGTTAGATGGGTCTTGATCTCGTCGATGCTTAGTGGGAATGGGGGCTGGCTGTCCATCACCTGCAAGGGAGGCGGTTTTCTCCAGGGATTCCCTTAACCGCTTGGCTGCGTAGATGGACATATCTCGGGGTACATTAATGCGATCGCGCAAATATCTTAGAGCGACATCAGATCCCGATGGAGGTACGCAGTCTTCGCCGATCATCATGTGTGTTAAAGCACAACGGAGGGCTTGATCGAACAATTGATCGTCGGCGGGGTTGACTCGGATAATATTGATGCGGTGCTCGATAGTTCGTTGAAGGGCTTCCGTGCGGGAGTTTTCGGGTTCTGGATAAGTAACATCTGGTAGCCCAAACCAGGGACCGTTATCGACCCGCGCTTTATTGAGAAGCATCTGGGTTTCGCCGTTTTCCCAACAGCCCCCCATTTGGGGCGGCAAATCATGTACGTGGGTATGAAAGTCGCTTTGCGTACCGCAGTAAGTAGGTCGGCTTTCCATCGCCGCAAACCATGCTCTCAAGCGAGGGTTTTCCTCCCGCAGGGAGTAGCCCTTGTAGTAGTAAAGGCTCGCATTCATCCGTTCGACATAGGGCGTAAAGATGACATCGACGGTGCCAAAGCCCGATAGAAAGTAAGGTCCTGGGGTACGACCCAGAGCGTCCTCGACCTTAGCCACCACTCCTATAAATTGTTCTCGGTTGCGTTGTTCTTGTTGAGAGGAGCCTGCTGGGTAGCACAACCAAGCGCACCAGGCTCTAAATAAAAGTCGTTCTAATTGACGTAGAGGAAGCACCGTGCGGTCTTCCATCCCTTGGTTCAATGGATCAAAAACCTTTTCCAAAGCGAGTAAAATATCATCGCTTTCCTTAATAATCCGCCCATCTAGCTCGATCGCGGGGAGCATTCCTGATGGTACTTTACGTTTGTACCAACTTTCTTTCTCTCCATAGCAGAACATTGTCACTTTTTCGATGCGGTAAGGTATCTGTTTTTCCTCTAGCCATAACCAAACTTTTTGACAGTAAGGACACCAGGCGTGGTTATCGCGGTACAGGGTTACCCGCACATCAGATTCGGGCTGACCAAACAAGCGCAACCGGGCTTTCGCGTTGGTGAAACCATTGACGGTATCTATTTGATAGTCCGTGAGGCTTTCTAGTTCATGCCAGCTTAGGGGTGCGGTAGTCATGGGGTGAGTTGCGTAGGGCAATACTTAGGACTCTTCTTGACTTTACAATATTTTCAATTACAGTCAATAAATTGGCAAGCGGACAAAAATTTGGCACTCAACAAAAAGTCGATGATATTAGCAATCCGCCTTGAGTACCACAACGTACAGAAAACATGAGTTTTAAATACCGTCCCCGGTTTAAGGTCATAAAAAGGAAATTCCGGTTCGGTGCAACCAATACAAGGCATTCCAGCGCGAGTTTTGGATGATACGCGATTCCAGAGGATGCGGTTGCAAGAAGAATGGGTCATGGGTCCGCGACAACCTAAGTCGTAGAACAGACAACCTTTACGCTGACCAAAGTCACCTGTCGTTGCTTTATAGGCAAAGTGAATGTTACGAGTACATCCGGTTTGGGTAAAGGTTTTGAAGAAGGTTTGGGGACGGTGGAGTTCGTCGAGGGCAATATCACCAATGCGTCCGGTTGCGATCGCAACTAAAATTTGTGTAATCCAATCCGGATGTGAAGGACATCCGGGAATGTTTATTACAGGCAATCCTGATTTTGCGCGGAAATCTTTGCCTAAAAATCCACCTTCCTCGCGTTTGAGAAATTGCAATCCTGTAGATTGGCTGGGGTTGGGAGACATTGCCGGAATTCCCCCCCAGGTCGCGCAGTCACCTACCGCTACCACGAAATTGGCAACTTTCGATAAGTCCCACAACCAATCTTTCATTGGACGGTCGGCAAACCTGTTCCATTCCCCCGTTCCATTGGGTGCGTTGATAACCGAACCTTCAAATACAAGGATGTCGAGTGGTGTATTGCCTAACACGCAATTCCACATCAAATTTTGCAGGTTTTCTCCGAGTTCGAGTCCTAATGAAGGATGCCAAAGTAATTTGATGCCAAAGTCCGCGATTAAATCGCACGCTGTGGGTTCTTCAGCATTGAGAAATGACATGGTGTTCCCACTACAGGCACCACCTTGCAGCCACAGTAAATTAGTCATCTATCTTTTTTGGATTGTTTGCCCTATTTGGTTTAGGTAATGGAACGATTATATTTATGAAGTATGAAACATACTTCAATTTTTGCATTTCTTCTTTTCAGTGTAGAGTATCGCCGCTATATTGACAGTTTTACTAAGCGAAAAATTGTTTACCTATTTTTTACTATTTCTTGTTTCATATCAGATTTCGGGTAATTATATTGTATCTGATTAAATCTTTTTGTTGTTCTATAAATACATAAGGTTATTCCATAAGTTATTCATTTTTTTCCAAATGTTATGCGATAACAGTTTCAAAAAAATAGATAAAATCCATTTTCTATAAGTATTTTTACAAACAACTAAACTGGAACCGCTTTAAAAAAATCTACGTCAATGATGATTTTGCTAACTATACAGTTACTGTATTGAGATATACAAAATATTTTATGTGTTACAAGTTTCAAGTAATAACTGTATGCAATTTAGGTAAAGCTAGTGATTGCAAGCTTGTTATTTAACTTTTGAATAAAATGTAGTGATTATGGAAACATATTCGTACTGACTCCATCTAAAATATTTCTAATTTACCTCTAGAAATTTATAAATTGGTTGTTCTATATTGAAAGTGGATTAATTATTTAAATCTCAAGGCTATTGATTGGACTTAAGCAATAAGCCTCAGCAATTGAAATCTTGTTTGACTAATTCTATCCGAACAAGGTTTTTCAAATTAGGTTGCATTGCGATAAGTGAATCGGAAGCATCGCTTGAAGGCCTGTAGTGCGAGCATCTTGCTCGCGTGCAATAGCATCTTGCTCGCGTACAATAGCAACTTGCTCGCGTACTATATTAAGCTAAAAAAGCAAATTGAACTGATTAAATGTTAGCAGATAACAGTTTAAAATTAATCATCAAATGCTAACCGCACATATCTAATATCCTATCTAATATCCTCGTTATTTGAGTTGACTTATGTATTGTCTTAAATTACGAGTTTGATCTGCTGAACTTGTGACCTGCGATTCAGAAGCAATTAATCTGTGGTGTGAAGATAAATCGTTAACTGATTAGCCTCATAACACTTGCATCAACAAATTGTGTAGGTGGTAAAAAACCCAATCGTTCCCATTGTGAGATAAAAGTAGTCATGTTCCCTAGTATTACAGATGCAGCAGTGAAGGCGGCAATGGAAGCAGTAGCATCCGAGTCTGGAACGGTAGAAGAAAAGATTCAGATGTTAATTGAATTGGCAAAGAGTTTTCAGAAACAGCCGAAAACGACTTCATATTTGCGAAATGCTGTGTCGCTTTACTACCAAGCATATGAATTGTGTAGTGACGACTATCCTTTGTGGAAAGCAAGGGCAAAGGTTGGGATGGCTAGTACGTTGCAAGTTATTCCTAACTCGGGAACAGATTTACTCTTACAAGCGAAAGCTGGTTATGAAGAAGCTTTACCAATTTTGCTTTCTTTAGCTACTAAAGAGGAAGTCGCAGAAGTGCAAATGAACTTAGGGTTAGTGTTACAGTCGCTAACCAATTTCAATCTCGCACGGATGACAGATAGTATCAAAGCATATCAAGAAGCATTGCAGGTGTTTACTTGGGATAAATTTCCTCAAGAATACGCGATATTGCATAATAATATTGCGATCGCATACCTATCGATGCCGCTATCACCGGATAAAGAGTCTTTACGTCACGCCTTAGCGGTACAGTCGTTTGAAACTGCACTCAAGTATATTAACTTGATAGACCATCCCAGAGAATATGCAATGTTGCAGAATAACTTGGGTAATGCGTTGCAGTACTTACCCAGTCAGCACCGGATTGAAAATAACCAGCGTGCGATCGCATCTTACGACGAAGCGTTAAAAGTACGCAATAGCCACGATACTCCCCTCGAGTACGCTAACACTATTGCTAACAAAGCCAACGTTTTATCAAATCTTCCCGATAACTTAGAATACCCAGAATTAGGAAACTCAGAAAACTTAAGTAAAGCAAGTAATTACTATCAACAAGCATTAGAAATATTTGCTCAATATGAACAGACTGAACAAGTAGAAATAGTTACTCAGGCACTCGCAGAACTTGGGGTCAGCAAATCTTAATATTTATAATTAGGCTCCTCCCTATTCCCCAACGCCACATGCAGATAGCGCTCTTAACCCGCGCTTCCTCTGTGGCTCCTCCCTACTCCCTTATTCTCAAGGAAAAAACTCATGGATGAAATTGTCAACGACCCGCTTCTCAACAAATTGTTTGTCAGTTTAGCAGCAGGTGATATTAACTTTGCGACAGGAATCGTTTGGCTAATCGTAGCTACAATAGTATCGATGGTAGGTGGTGCTATTGGTGGTTTAATATTAGCTAGAAAAGATTTAGGTTATGAACTAGCTGCCATTTTAGGCGGTTTTTTTGGTCCAGCAGGTGTAATTCCAGCAATGCTGTTAGGACTCGCTATCCTTAACAT
>QQTW01003285.1_pt1 | contig 11922 bp, 9 predicted proteins | sample 1904831 | NCBI WGS metagenome assembly QQTW01 (sample SAMN09435610, study PRJNA476489) | Subsurface metagenome, whole genome shotgun sequencing project. | reverse complement strand
CGACGGCGCTCAGAACGGCGACAAGGCTGACGACAAGAAGAAGGCCACTCCGAAGAAACACGATGAGTCGCCGACTAAGAAGCAGAAGAAGGAGGCTGAGAAGAAGGCTTCCGATGACGCGAAAGAGCAGGACAACGACGCTCCCAAGAAAGGACGTGGCCGGCCCAAGAAAGCTTCCGGCACCACCAACACCACCAAGACTCAGAAGAAGCGCGAGCCCAAGAAGGCGGCGACAGCCAACGGAGAGCTTCGGCGCAGTGCGAGACATAAGGCTTGATCAATCAACGCCAATTCTGACGACGGAGGTATACGTTCAAGTGTGAGACGGAAGCTTCATTGAAGGTATCATGAAGGGGGACAGCGTCCCAGAGGCGTGGGTCAGCCAGGTCTCTGTGAAATGTGTCTGGCTCGAAGGCGTGATGGCGGCTGTTTACGGGATCGAGAATATGTACTTTTTGAATGAATGCAATTGTTGATTTCTTGCTCTACTCGCTTTACTGCTGCGCCGTTGTCTTTACAGACGGGTACATGACTTTCAAAAGTTATTATGTCAAAATACGCCATTGATCGAGCTGGCGCTGTCGAGGACTGTTTGTGCATAGCTCAGATTTCTTCTTCTGTTTCTTAGTCGGCGACTCATCGTGTTTCTTCGGAGTGGCCTTCTTCTTGTCGTCAGCCTTGTCGCCGTTCTGAGCGCCGTCGACGGCGTCCGCCTTGCGCTTGTCGCCGGCCTTTGCCTCGTGCTTGGAGTCGTGCGGCTTCTCCTTCTCCTCTTTGGCGTCGGTCTTGCTGCCGCCGTCGGCCTTTTTCTCGACGGTGAGCTCATGCGCGCGCTTGACGACGTCATTGCCTTCGCGCGCGACGTGAACGGCAGGATCCTCCGGGTCGGCGTTCTTCTTGATCGTGTTTCCCTTGTTGGACTGTATCGAGAGACTACCCTCCGTGGCGATCTCGGCGACAGTGCCGCTGGGACGGCCTCCGCCCCATTTCCATGAGACTGCGGTTGCGGTTAGCGGCTTGATCTTGGGATGGAGATGATGCGCGCGACTAGGGTATAGGAATGGAAGCGACAGCAACAAAGAAATGGCCAGTGTCGCAGATGCTGTAGCTCGGGCAAACAAATGATTGACGCAGATGAGGTTGTGAGAAAGCCACATCTATGACGCACCTTCGTCGCCTTCCTTGATATCCTTGTCGGCCATTGTTTGCTGTCGCTTTGACGGTAGGGAGATGCGATATGCTCGAGAAGTGGACTTCAGCGAGTTGAGAGAACCAAGTGGACGAGATTGCGCAAGAGATGCGATATGGCGCAGGTACGGTAGATGATGATTGATGAAAGGCGCAGGAAGAGAGAGGTACGCGCTCGGGAGGTTGAGGGTGGGCGAAACGCAGGTCGTCCAAGCTCGGTGGTGCAACGGTCGCATTGATTCGCAGCACCAGTATTTACGTGCTTTTTGGTACTTTGTAAACGTCCCACAACCGGAATTTACGGCCTTTGGCCAGGACGGCTGGAGGATCGTCCATGGGGTAAACCGTCCTGGTGACGCCAAGCGAGCGCCATCCGCTTTGCTATTGGCAGGAATGCCATCGCTTCCGTCGGAGTTGGTCGATCGGACAACCTCGTCATCAGATTGTTTTTGTGGATGTTTGCAAACCGAGTGGTTGGCAGAAGAGCTTTGCAGGACGGCTGGGGCCGCGCGAGCCAATGCCGAACAATTCAGTCTTCTTGTAAGGAGACTAAGACATCGCCGACAACAGGATGACGGTCAAATGATGGACAAGGCCCAATACATCGCAGCGCACGAGGCTGGGACGTTCAACCAGCCCCCATCATCCGACGCAACATGAGAACTTCATGCTTTGTCACATAAATCCCAGCATGCGCGCCGCTGGCTCGAGCATCGGGCGCACCATCTAGCGCCTCGATCATGTCTCTCACCTTTGCGCCCTCCCATCCACCTCCGTGGGTGGTCCAGAAGACACGCTTGATGCCTACAGAGTTCATGTAAGACACACACCGGTAGCATGGCCGCGAATCGCGGACGGTGCTCTTATCGATTTGCACCGCATCGGCCACGGTTGTCGTTCGCTCTATGCGATGAGAGAATGTTGATAGCTCCTCATGCAAAGATCCAGTGAGTCTGCGAGTCCGTGGCTCAATACCTGGAGCAGGTCCATGTAGGTTTGTGCAGGCAGGCATCAAATCGCTATCGTTGGCGGCTAGGGTTCGGACTGGAGCACCGAGGCGAGCGACATAGAGGTCTGCGCCATTCAGCCTGGGGTATCTGGTCCGTTCTCCGAGACTGCTGCTGGCGAGCCCTGCACGCCCAGTGGGGACCAAACTGGCCGCATTGAGAACCAGGCCTTCTTTCTTCTCACGCGCATGATGATAATGATGACCCTGATGATGACCGTGTTTCTGTTTCCCAGAATGGACGTGTTTCTGGTGTTGGGCAGGGCCCTCGTTCTTCATTCGGTGTTTCGCAACACCCTGCTCTGCCGGCCAGGCCACGTCTTTGCTCTTGTTGTCGACATTGTTGTACTCCTTCTCGTACGCATCCGCAGGATCCTGCCGAACCTGATTGAGATGAACTGCCTTCAAAACGCCACTGTTGAACCTGCCGCTGGCCACCGCACGAGGCTGCGCCGGACTGCGCGAGGGCGTCGCGGCAGATCTCCTCGACGTGGGCTCTGATCCGCTCCGTCCGTAGTCGGGCTTTGTGTTTAGAGCCACCCGGTAGTTTGAAGCACGGTTTTTGATGCGACGCCGCGCTGCAGGCCAGCGTGCCGGACTGCGAGAGCGCAGAGTGGACCGCCATCATCTCCGAGTGCATCGAGAGCGGCGCGTTCGCGTGGGCGCCGCCTCCAATGGCTTCGAACGGAGTGAATGAGCTCCCAACGTCGAAGTTGATATTGTCGAGGTCCGGTTTGGACTTTGTCTTGTCCTGTCGCTGCTGCTTCGACGACCCGCCGGCGCCTCCGTTGGCGACCTGGCCGCTCTTCAGAGCACCGCCGTCGAAGCCAGGGCGGTAGTCATTGTAGCCCTGTCCGACCACCTTGCCACCGCGGACGATGATGCAGCCGTGGCGATAGTGCAGAGGGGACTTGGCGGCCTGCTCGAGGCAAAGGGCGAGATAGTTGTCGGTCTTCATTTTGATGTTGAAGAGTCAGGTCTGAAATGTGGAGTTTTGAGTGTGTTCAAGACTGTCTTGTTGATGGGTGACTTTACAAAGTGATAACTTGCTATGGCAGTGTTGTGGTAGTTCGATTTCGGTTGTGATGACTGACTGTCTTCAGATTCCTTATTGCTGGCAGCTTGATGCTTGGTGAGCTGTACGAGGTTGATTCGAGGTGAACAAAGTTGCCTCGCCTTATCGATAGCAGTCTTGGGCTTCGTGGGACGGCGTCGATTCGCCGATTTACTGCTTCTTCCCATTTTTCCATCTCAGGCTATTAATTGAGCCATTAAACACAGTACCCAATTTCCTCTCAGATTGAGGAGTCACCTCCTTGAGTCATCTGAGTGCATAACAATTCTTCATCTCCGATCACTTTTTAGCGCAGCTGAGTGTAAAGCGACTACTTATCTATTAGGGATGAAACCATTTTCACAGTAAATTCGAAGTTAATCTCATTGCGACTATCTACATCCATACATACAAACTAAAGAAGCGGGTGACATCCTTGACCGTAAGGGCTCTTCGTAATGCAGTGCCTCAAATTCAGTATCTTTCGAACTTCAAGGGAAGATGCTGGTACAGGCAAGTCTTTGGTAGGCCGTGATACTCTCCTATCTCATGGTCATCCAAACCGTCTCTTGCGAAGTCGATTCTGTCGCGCTTGCGCATCGACAATTTCCTCCCCCTGCTTCTCCTCTTGTGGAGAACAGTCCTTCCAAACCAAGGCCGCATTGTTCGACAGTCGAAACACATTCTCCAAAAAGTCTGTCGCGAAAGCAGGCAATATGCTGGGCGCGCGGTCGTTCCAGTCTGCCACCTTGCCGCTTGCCACGATGGTTGTGCCCTTTGTTATGCAGTTACCGACTTGGATCAGGTTGTCGGCAGAGTCGGCCGACCAGAGCATGAGCTTGTTGCTGTGCAAGGACTTGCAGTTGGCTGGGTTGTCGATCATCACGGACATCATGTTACTTCGCATAGGCCAGGTCGCTTGCCATTCGGTTTTGCGTTGAGAAACGACTATCCCGGGGGTGTTTGAGCCGGTACAATTCGGCTTCTCGTACATGGTCGCCACAGGCTCCTGGGGAATGGCCATGGCAATGGTGATGCACAAGATGAGTGCGAGGCAGATGAGTTGTGCCATCTTCATATATCAAGATGAGACCGATTTTCCTCCGTTAAGGTACCTGCTCAGCACAAGCAAGATGTATATTGGGGGTAATCATAAGAAGACATGTGAGCTCAGAGGCGAAAAGGTAAGCTTGCAGCGACGCTCAGGCTTTATATTCACGACCACATATTAGACGGCAGCCAACGAACAAATTACGATCGTGACCTTGGACGAGATTCTAGAGTCAAGCAACATCGAGACTAGCAACGCGTTCGGACCAACTAGGGTCGGCCGAATCAAGCATTTGATGCCACATCAGGGCAGGCGAAGTGGCGGGTAAAGAGGGATTCTGGGGCCCCGACTGTCCAGCTGATCGTTGCGTCGGAACGGCTGTCAAATGTCGACGGTGACTGTGCTCCATGCTAACCGCCTTCGACTCGGAATCTCTCCCGTAACGGTCAAATCTCTCGATGTCGGACATGAAGCGGGTCACGATGCGTTTTCTTAGAGCCGAGCGGGCAGTAAGTTCCTCAACTCGTTCAAGCCTGGCAAAAGCTATGATCCTCTTTAGACACATTGAAAGAGTATACTTAACGGAGCTGTTGACCTCACAGTTCACGACTCATCAATAGGTATGTCCTGTTGGTGGCAAACCCGGCTAATAAGCTTAGAGCAAAGATCACGGTCCGACTGGGGCTCGTGCCACAAAACACCTCCGCGAAACGCGCGAGTCTGTCACGTCTTTACTCCGTACATCTAATTACCGTTGCGTGTCATCGCTGCTCTGCCTATTGGGATCACTGAAGCGCATTGTACGGAGGGCGGATAACGAATATGCGATTTCAAGGGACTGCTCGTCTAAATATCTCTACCTGCTTACTTGCGCTAGATCTTCTTGAGTAGGTTGTCATTCATATTATCGACTTCTCATTCTCCTCTCTTCTCCTCAGGTACATCATTCTCCAGAACCGGATTCATCGTCAGACCTCCCCTGAGAAAAGCGCGCGGATCCTTAGGAGCATCGAGACTGCTCCCTTGGTCCGCCGCAAAGAAAGGCGGAGAGATCTTGGGCCTCCCGGAATCTGGAGGACTGTATGCAACCCAACTTCGCTTTCTTGATGTGATAGAACTCGGAGAGGTAGGTGATGCTTTGTGCACCACGATTCGTGGTAAGCGAATGCCGAACTTCGTTGTTGTCGTTTCCAATTTCACGCCGGACAGCCCGGTTTTGTCGGTCGAGGCTCGGCGCAGATCTGCGGTAGTCGGTGTGGTTGAGGCGCTGCTGTTTCCTTTTTCTATGTCTGTCTTTGCTGCTTTCTCTCCCTCTTCTGGTCCTGTGGAAGTTGCGGTGTTGGTGCCGAAAGAGTTCAAACCCGGTGCGCCGTCTGTATCAGGGAAGCTGCTCTTCACATGAGCAGATATGACGTTGAAGCTATGCTTTCGTCGGAAAAGCTTCTTCAAGAGCTCCAGCCAACCGGCATACATGGACGTGCGACCGAGTATAAGAAAGCACTCTACTCCGACGAGCTAGACGTGGCGGCGTTAGTCTCGCTCTATGAGGAAGAAACCCATGATGAGCAAGAAAGTGCGCAATTACTGACCGACGCAAGGATCAAAGAAGCCAGCACGGTCGACTTGCCCAACGTCAAGTCGTCCGCATAGTCCAGACACTTCTTCTTGTCGCCGCGATTCAGCACGATACAAGTGCTCCACCTCAGCGCCGCGGGACTCCTCCCACTACCTCCCGGCCCGATCTTCGCATCCTGGGCGATGAACACCGTCGCAAAGTAGATGGACTCGACCGTGACGATCAGACTGATGACCAGGCCGCGCCACTGCAGCGCAAACAGGCGGCGGATCTTGCGCCAGGCATGCTTCTTGCCGACCGAGCGCGGCGTCGCCAGGCTGACGGACGCCGGCACGGAGCTCGGCGTCGCCACCTTGCCGCCGTCGTTGATGCTGCGCAGAAACACCCAGAAGCAGTAGCCGCTCGTGCCGAACTGAAACACCGTGGCCAGGCCGGTCAGCCCGATCAGCCAGGCCCAGAGCGAGACGACCGAGTTCTCCTGGTTGGGGAAGCAGGTCGTGCCGGCGCGGTAGGAGACGCCCGACGCGGCGAGCGCGGCCGTGAGGAAGACGGCTGGCAGCGCGATCCCGACGACGATGGAGGCTTGGAAGAAGCGCTTTCCCAGGTCCGCGTTCCAGCAGATCTGGAGGTGCATCCAGAGGGCGCGGAGAAGTACTGCAAGCGGAAATCAGCTCAGACTCGATGGTGGGCGGCAAAGGCACAGGACGAACCCCAGGTCGCGGAACCCATGCCGCCGGCTGTGAGCAACGCGCCGGTCCAGGCGCAAGACATGCTGCTATGCATGTCCTTGGGCGTGATGGCGTTGAAGCATCGGTCCGGCTTGGTGCCCAGAGGGACGATGAAAGACAGCTAGCAGCTCGATATCAGCCATGTCAAGGGAGTGAAAGAGAAAGTTCGGGGTAGGACAAACCTCGATGAAGCATACAGCAATCAGCAGACCCACGCTGAGATAGTGCCGCTGGCTTTTGTCTGCTGGCAAGATCGCGAAGGACAAGAGCAGGAAGATGACCAGGACGAAGGAGACGATGCTCACGTAATTCGCGGCGGCAGTCGTCTTCTCAAATCCTGCAGGCTTCTTTAGCAAAGACCCTAGTATTGATATGAGCGTATGGAGTCACCATCTGGATATATCCAATCTGCCAGTGGACATGGCAAACAGCAACTGATGTTGGGAGCCTGCGGCGACGGGCCGCAATACCTCCCTTTGAGATCTGTCGAGCTTATCAGCAAAAGTTGGACGAGATGGAGCAAAATCGGCCATACAGCCTCCTGTCGCTGGAACCGAACTCTCTTCCAAGAACGGTTCGGGACAGCCACCGTTGAAGGTAAAGTTCAGACTCGCCATAGGGATTTGTTAAGGTGCAGTCAAATCTGAGTCGTCAGGAAGGAATCAAGATATGATGGCGACCGGTGTTGATGTTGCAAATGAGTATGCAAAGGCGTCATTGCTGCTTTTCTCCCAAAGAGCCACTTTATGTAAGTGTCACATCTCTTCTTTGTCTCGTGAGGTGGCATGCCGCATTCAGCGTCGTGCTCTCGGAAGCGTGCCCTGCTTGAAGGGGTGAGGAATGTGGGGTGGCTATGTCGAATTCCTTTGTTTGCGGCCAACTAGGGATTATTCTCACCAACTAGTACGGAAACGAGCTACTGTTCAAGCAGTACGGTCTTGAGCTTCCTGTAATCCCGGAAATTGATTTGTTCTACATAGGGCCTGCATTGGCTTGTTCAAGCAGCAGAATGCCAGGTTGATCCCTCGAACTTATCGTACATGTGGCATTGCGGCCAAACTCCCTTCTATCCCGGTAGTGCGCCATGGCGCGGAGTCGTGCCTGAAATGAAGGGCACAGCAAGCCCCCCTAGACGGGAAGGCCGTTAAACCCGATCTTGAGCTTTCCCCTGTGCCCGTCCTGGGTCTCAGTACCCCACGTCTCCTTCCACTTCTTCTCGACCGCCTTGGCCTCTTCGAACGCCTTGCGACACTCGGGAGGCAGCTCGTCCAGGATCTCCTGCGACACGATGGGGAGGCCGGTGGGTCCGACGTCGAAGGTGTCGCCGTCGGGCCCGGGGATGCCGAGGCCGGACATGGGCGGTGACTGGTAGACCGTGTCGACGACGAGGTAGTTGCGCGTGATGTGCGGAGGGACTGGCGGGAAGATCGTGGTTGCGGGCGCTTCGGTGGAGGGGCCAGCGGGGTTGCTGTCGTTGTTGCGGTTGCTGCCAGTGACAGGGGCTGTGTTGCCGGTGTTGAGACTGAGGTGCTCCATGCCGGGAAGATTGTCGGACTCTGGGGTCTCGGAAGTGACTTCTACCCACTTGGCGTGGGTGGGCTGCATGTGCTTGGGGTACAGCATGAGGTTGGTGTGGATGTCGTAAACACCATTGAGATTCTGGAGGCGGAGGGCAGTGAGCTCCGAGTTGAAGCGGCTGGTGGTGGATCAGTCAGCACAATCACGTCTCCAATCCTTGTTGAGAACTAAGAAAAAGAAAGCTAACCTTGCGGCACGCGCATGCTCAACCATCCAGTTATCGGACGTGATGGTGACCTTCTTCTTCCCAGTCGTGGTTTTGCCGTTGGGCAGCGGCACGCTTGGTTGACCGGTGTGGTAGACGCTGCTCGCACCGTGCCAGGCGACGTACTGGTTCTTGTTGTACGCTTCTCCCGGCGCAGGCAGCTTGTCGAGCGGGTCCGCCAGCTCCCCCTCTACGTCGCCGCGATCGCGAGCGGCTTGAGCGTGATAGTCGTCCATGATCTTGCGGCCGCCGATGACGATGCGGGCGCCGAACTCACGGAAGACAGAGCGAGCGGTGACGACGCCGATGGCGCGGCCCTTGTACGAGTGCGGGATGATGTCGCGCGAGATGAGGTCGCGCTTTTCGTTGTCGTCGATGATGATCTTGTAGAGCTGCATGTGCTTAGTGAAGAAGAGATAGCTGTCGCGGAACCCCGTGCAGCGCGCCGGTTCGGTCGAGAGCATGTAGAGCCGCCCGCCGCGCCCGGTGATAGTGAAAACCCGCACGCGATAGTCGCGCCCGCCGAGCAGATTGCCCTGTTTGTCCACCTTGGTCTCGCCCTCCGGGTCCTCGGGCAGCGCAACCTCATCATCAATCACCTCGAGCGTGTTGCCCTGCTTGTCAATCGGCACACGCGTGACGTGCGAGGGTCCGCCGCGCGGACGACCGCGGAAGCCGCCGGCGGAGGGCCGTCCGCGACGCCGTTTCTGCGGCGTGCCCGTCTCGGAGCGGGCATCTTGCTCCAGCTCGGGCGTGTCCCAGTCGGGAGGCCTGTTCTTTGGAGGGCGGCCGAGACGGCGCTTGCGCGGCACCGACTGCACTGGTCGTGGACTCGAGCGCTCCGACGCCGGCTGGGGCTCGTCGGACTGCTGCCCGGCGCTGTCGGCGTCGTCCTCGTCTTGCGGAGTCTCGGGGCGCGATTCGGCTGCGTCCTGCTCCACACTTGCGCGGGCCGGGGTGGGCGTCCCTGGAGGAACATTAGCGCGAGGCTCCATCTGAAGCGGAGGATCTTGATGAGGCTTGGTGTTGCACTGACTGATAGAGGGCATTCGAACACGGGCAGAAGCCCGTGACCGCCGGGGCATCTTTGTGCCAGAGGATCTGGTCGCTTATCGAGGCGCTAGTCAGTCACGCAACATCAATCATCCGTGTTGAGGTTTGAGTTCAATATGTTGCGATTGTGTTCGCGATGGAAGCTTCTGTGGTGGAGTTCAGAAGTGAAAGTAGTTCCAACGGCCGCTAAGCTTGAAGGAGACTAGCGGGTCATCTCTCTACTAGCCTACATACGGTTACGGCAACTTTCACCACGTCCGCAAACGGATAGTCAAGCGAACATGGAAGTTTTGGAAGTTCAATGTTGTTCCAGACGCTTGGCGATGGGCGTTCCACCAGCTCCAAGCAGCAAGCTTGACCGCCGAAAGCAACATTCACGACATTCCTCAGTCTCCCGTTTACTCGCAGTTAGGATTCTAGACAAGATACCACTCTCTACCTGGAGGCACAAGCAGGGCTGACAAGATCACGAACCTGGTCTCTTTTTGCTGTGAGGGAGTCATCTACCAAGGGAAACATGGGAAGACGATTGCATGGCTCATTAGACTTTGACTAACGGAGATTTCTCCGCTCGATGTGATGATCCTGCTATTGGTACAGCGTCTACTTCCTTGAAATAGCCGTCAATCGGCAAATCGCAACGTCACCACTGCAACCGACGGTATCGGTATGGTCTACGACCCTCATCTTGAATCTCCACTTTACGCAGCACGAGCAGACAACCTTCTTGAATGCATGCCGACCAAGTAAAAGGAAGAACGTAAGACCCACTGCTCGAGAATCTTAGACTTACCATGCTCCGACCTTTGTGTCGTTCTCGAGACAGCGCATAGGGCTGCAGCTTTTCTTCAGGACATCACAATCATCACCAGTGGCTTTTTTTGACTGCATGGAATCGCTATACCCCTTCCACATGAATGTGGGCTCATATCCAGCCAACATACAAGATGACTGGCTGGTGAGCCCTCTCTTGACCAAAAGGGCACACCTCGAATGACAAGGATGGCCATCACACAGCCGCGATTGCCGACTCCTTTACCTTCCCAATTATCAGCGGCACCTCTCCTGGCAACATAACTCGGCTTGCGAAAGGAGATGAGACACGACCGAGGACAAACGGGTGCTTGATAGCCTCGATCATCAGCGCGAGCAGGCACATGGCTGGAAGTTGATGAAACGTTCATTTCGTGTCAAATCAACCCTCACGGCCTCCGGCAAGCTGGACATGTGCTGCCGAGCTGCCCAACGGTGCGGAGACGGTCCTGAAACACCAAGCTAGACACGACACGCGCGGATGCACTAGGTAGGCGCGACGGTGCTGTCAATTGACGTCGGGGCCCTCGGCTTGTGAAGTTGTGGAAGGTAGCAGATATTGCATCTGACGCCTGAGGCTGCAAGCCCTGAAGTGGAGGACCCGGTACGTACCGATCAGGAGCTGCCTCATTCCCTCATTCCGGCAATGAGGAGACATGTGATAGTCGTGCTCGGTCCTGGACTCCTGGGTTACGATCAAGGCGGAGAGTCATTTGTTTCTTTTCTTGCTCTGAGCGAACATTGAGGAAACACTTGCCCAGCTAGGCAACGTTAGGGAGTCGCGCCATCCACGACCCCTCTCGGAGCTTTCAGGCCCTGAGTCGAGCTCGACAACCTTGGAAAGGTCGGACGTCACAAAGTGGCTGCGGCTATTCGAGGAGTGCTTAGCATATTCTGCGCCGTCCTGTAATAGGGAACATGTTACATATCAGAAGAGGACAGAGTGTCCAATAGACGATGGAGAGGTCCATAAACCCACGATGCTGCAGGGAAGCCGAGTCGCCGCTCATCAATGATGCAGCTGAGGACCCGGGGATTCACCCGCACAAGCCGAGACGAGTGGCAGCCGCCTCGTGGAGGACGACGGATGTGGCGGCGCCCACGATCCGAGCGGAAAGAACATGGGTGCTCTGAATCCCATCCTCAGAGCTCTTTAGCGGCAACACCACAGCCCTGAATGTGCAGTATTTCCCCCCCTTGTCCGCAGTCGAGGCGAGGCCCGCGCCTGGAGTCGTTCGAGCCTTATTGCTACTGTATCACTCCTGCACACACATGCAGATATTAGCCGGGTAAAAAGCAACGACGAGTGCGGTCGGCCACGTTTTCCCTGGTGGCTCATGATCCTTGCCGCGCACGGGGAGCGAAAGCCGATTTGGACCCCCTGCTCGGCAAGGGCAAATTCAGATCAGCCCGGAGCTTCGATGGCTGCAGATCAGGTTTCAACCGGCGGGCTTCCATCGACAAGCCGGGAAAGTCGTGAAGTGACGATGCAGGCTCGTTTGAAACAGGACTCGGCCAAAGCCGGGTGCTCGTGATCGTGCCGCGGTCCGAGAAGAGAGGAGTCGACACGAAGGTGCTTCATTCTTCATTTACTTGTGCGCGAGAAGGGGCTACAGTATTTCACTTGTGATCAGTGGTGGTGAGGCTTCGAGAGAAACCGGGCAAATGAA
>QQTW01003284.1_pt1 | contig 11923 bp, 14 predicted proteins | sample 1904831 | NCBI WGS metagenome assembly QQTW01 (sample SAMN09435610, study PRJNA476489) | Subsurface metagenome, whole genome shotgun sequencing project. | reverse complement strand
TTATTGTCTATATAGAAGGGGTCTGGCACCCCGAGTCTCTAGAATCAAGGGCACCGTTTAGACTCATTGCAACAGAAGCTGTAGAACGTATATGAAATGATATGACGGATGGTTCTCCCCAGAGAGTAGAGAGTGGCACGTAGATAACGAGATAAATGGAGATGCTCAGCAGTAACCGCCAATGATGGTAATTGTCGTCATTACCATGGTGGTTAAATTAATCTTCATCATAAGTGCGATGGAAGTCAAGGTAGTCATCATCGTCAATGTGGTGAAGGTTGAGGTCAACTCTTACCGACATCTTGTTGTCAACTTCGGCACTGTCGCACTTCAAGCGACAGAGACAAAAAGCGAATGCCATTATGAGCATGGCGTGGTTGGCCAAAGTCTTCAGCATACAGCTCATGATCTACAAGTACCGTCGAGCACACTCCCAAACTACACATAGCTGCTTGTTGCACATTGATAGACTTCTTGCATACCTCTTTCGTTAACATCCTCGACTTTTCTCGATCCGTTACTGTATCGGGACCGCACTGTACCGTGCTTGAGCTATGCTCCGAAATAAGCGCCGAGGAGATATGAGGTCTTCGGAGAGCTCCACCGACGCTAAGCGCCACCCGCCCTCAGCGACGTCAACCCGAGATCCGCGCGCTTGTTATCGCGATGTCCTTTCTCAACGGCGACTAGTTCTACAGTAGTCCTAATCTAGTTTGAAACCACCCCCATTCTCATCAGATCTTGAATCTACTTGATGGACCACAACATCATGTCGTGAAGCTAGTATGCTGCTTCAATCCCCAGTCGCAGAGCATTGACCTTAGCCGAGGTACGACTACTCCGGCCTTTCGTCCGATCTTCAGATTGCGCAAGCACGAGCTGTACCACTATCCGCGGACCTTGCCTGAGTAGTCCAGTATGTCTCCCACCTACTGCTCTTAGAGATCCTCTACCAACACAATCGACCTAGTTTCCACAATCAAATCCAGCAATCATGCCTTCCCAAAAAGCCTCCGTCGCAACATCCTCCCTTCTGTCCTCCTCGTCATCATCGAAATCGAGACGTCCCCCGGCAGACAACAAACGAAACGTATCGACCATCTCCAATGCACGCAGATCCACAAGCAATGCAGGCCGTCCCCCAGCGCTGGCACCCGCACCAGCAACCGCCACCACGGCAATGACCACCGCCACGACCACGACGAGGAGCACCTCCACGGCATCGACGTCTTCGTCAACCACCACTTTACCTCCACCCCGTTCATCCCAACAACAACCCATCCAAAATAACGGCAACAGCCGCAGCAACCACAGCAATGACGACTCCGACAATGAAGAGAGCGATTCCGATAAAAGCCCCAACGAAGATGAACCCCCCCGCTACCCTGCCCCACCTTCAAGGATTCAACAAAAACTATGGCTTCAACGAGCGAGCTCCAACATCGAATCTCAAAACCAACATCACCATCATCATCACGATGGCAGTCAACCCGTTCATCCACTTTCTCTATCATACTCCTCGGATCCGCATTCTCATCCTCGTCATCACGACGGAGGAGGGGGAGGAGTTGACGACCGTCAAACACCTCCGCAGGCACACCAAGAAGGAGGAAACTCAAATCAAAATACGATGATGATGATGATGAATATGATGATGTCCTCTTCTTCCAACCCACCTCTTGGGACCACCAATGGCACCAACACCAACAATACCACCAATGGCATCAGCGGAGCAAACGGACTCGGACTCGGACTCGGTCCAAATCCAAGATTCACCCTCGGAGACGACCCCGAAGGTGGTATCACTAATGGTCATCATCATCACGGATATCATGGGTATTCTCCACCCTCGCCGCATCCTTTGGCGAGTAATATGGCGAGAATTCAACAGAGTCAGTTCGAGAAGGTTCAGGAGGAGTATCGCGTTATGAGAAGGTTTCAGAATCCTTTGTTGGAGAGCGTCAGGAGGGTTTATGAACTTGAGGGGAAGAGGAGAGGGGGAGGTAATAATAGAGGTGGTGGAGATGGCGGGGCGGATGGTAGTGGAAGCGGGAGTGGGGGTAGGGGTGGGAATGGTGGGAGGAGTGGACGAGGAGGAGGTGGGAACGCGAACGGGAGTGTTAAGAATGGAGGGGGTAATGGTAATGCTGGTGGTAATGGGAGTGGGAGTGCAGAAAAGGGAGGAGGGAGTGATGACGGAAGAAGTGGGATTGGGACTACCGGCGGGAGTGGGAGTAAACGTGCGCAATGATCATCCCTGTGGAACCGAGGAAGTTGGAATGGGAGATGGATGAACGAGTTAATAGATGGAGATTCGGCGAAACGCTTGAATGGAATCGTCGAGTCAAGGGACTACTATCAGACTAAGAAAGGGTATGCACCAAGCAGAGAAGAGAAAAAATATAGTAATTCGGAAGATGGGATATGTGAATATATGACGACATATGGTAATCTCGCTATCTTGTATGTTTATTCTTCTACGATTTGTACCTGCTCTGCTTACGCTGTATAGTGTTGGGTTTTCTGTACGCTGCATGATTATTCAGCTGGATTTTGCTGTGTATGGAGCTGTCTACGCTGTAAGATGGCTATTTAGCTAGCTCAATTTCGCAGTATTCCGCTATATGGTGTTTAGCTATGCGAACGCTGAACGGTTGTTTTAGTTTGCATTCAGCTATACAATCAACACTACGTTAAGTTACCGCACGAGTTTCTTCTTTCGAAAACGGACTGGATGGAACTGGACGGAGATGTTGACGCTCCTCTAGCTGCTTCTGATACCTCTATGACGAATCCAGGCGCTTGCAAAAACAACGTTCTTGTTTTACTATTCATCGCACTTCCGTACGTAACTCTAGTATTCTTTGCTGTCATACCATACGGATCGATACTACAGTATACTCATTAATATCGACTTCGACATCCACACGATACGAGTTAAGACGATGATAGCTCTACTGATATCAATACTGACTATACATAATGCCATTTCCATTTCCATTCCCATTGGCCATGATGATATCTCGTACGACATAGATATTGATATTCATCTAACGTAAAGCAGGTCTTAAAGCTCTAGCGACCTTCAACAACCTCATCCACAGCGCTGGATGCTGATGATATCCTGGTGCTCCTGCTCTTATCGTCCCTGGAGGATGTTGATGCTGATAGTCTGGATGCCAAGCTGGGATGGGAGGGGGTTTACACCCGTGTTTTGCAACTATTGGGATCTTTTTCGATCAATTGGTCTTGTTAGCTCACTTAGTGCATCGAAGATTTATCTTATTTGGTCATGCACTCCCTCGTCATTTTCCGTGCCGGGGGGATGGATTCGAGCTGTTTGATAATGCTAGATGGAGGCTCGGTGGGAAGTAGACTTGCGTTGAGTAGGAGAGGAAGACGAATGACTGAATAATGTAAAGACGTACCCAGCTGTAGAATCTCTTACAACCATCAACCATGCCTTTATAAGATTCTTCCCACTCTGATGGAGCTAAACCTCCTCCATTCAATCCCTCGTTTATCTGCGTTCTTTCGTCTTTCTTAACACCAACACCAATATTCGCCTGTTGTCCCTGTTCTTGACGCAGTTGTCGCTGTCGACCCGATCTATCCCCTCGCACCGATGCCCCCACCACTTTTACTCTCTTCCCTTCCTCTTGCCCCATCTGCTTCACCGGCGGAAGACTCGGGCTCGGGCTCGGGCTGGGACTAGGACTCGGACTCGGTATCGGCTGTCCCACTGGAAAGACACCATCACCACCACCTAAATCCTTCTGCATCCTCTCTCTCCAATCCCCCTTCCCTCTGTCCTCTCCCTTGTGTTTCCCTTTGCCCTTTTCTTCAGCTCCCCCCTCCCCGGCTGCTGCTGCTGTACTCTCCTCCGCAGAACCCGAACCTGGACCATGTCCATTGTCTTTCCCACACGATCTTAGCGACGATGATAATACCATCGACATCGACCCGAACAGATCGTCGCTGACACCTGCTACCAGCAACCCTGCTCCTCGTAAGCGGGCCCAGGTCCAGTTATGTAATGTCGGGGACAAGAAACGGGTCATTCGTCTGGTGCACGTCGTTGGACAGGATTCCATGGTTTGATCTTCGTGGAAGGTGAGATCTGCGTGGAACTATCATCCATTCATTGATCGAATCAGTTAGTTGCAGGAAGACAGGCATGGTATGCACAATATCAGCACTCAGTCGGGTGTGGATGGCAATAACGAGATCTTAATGATCGATAACGGGCATCTGAGTGGGAGGTTAACAGAGGGCGGTATAACGGAGGGGACAGACATGATTGATCGTAATTTCAGTCAGCGTAGGTGACCGTCCAATAATCCATCGATCTGGTAGAGACGGCGGAGGCGGGTTCCGGCCGGGATTGATCCAGTTGTAACATAATCGGAGACAATGATTGCAGAAGCGTTCTGCGATCTCTGTAGCAGCGTGACGTTGCTCGGCTTGTAGCATAGATATCATGCCTCCTCCGCCTCCGCCACCACCTCCACCTCCGCCGCCGCTGGATGGTGGCGGTGGTGGAGGAGGGGGCAGAGAAGGAGATGATAGTCCGCTGGCGATGAAGAAGCTTAGAAATATGATGATGGTGGATAGCAACTTCATTCTTGACAAAGTTCAAGGAGTATCATTCGTCCATGGACAGAGACTGGTGATACAGATATCGCCGCTCGAGCTTCGCAGCAGGAGAAATCAAGGTAAAGGTCCAAAGTAAGATCTCCATTGCAGGTAGAAGTGCGGATAGCGAACTTAATCTATCCGCGTATGTAGATCAGATCAATCGCCGAGCAAGGCTATGTCTGCAGTGGCTGAAGAAGGGAGTGTGGGGGTCCACACAATGCGTATATATTGCAGTTTGAATATGGAAATTAGTTACGCGGCATACGAGACGAATCTCGTACGTAGGGACGACAGCCCGAAAAGATCACGAGGAAACCATCGTTGGTGTAACGATGAAGACCGGAAACGGGAAACATGTTACGGAATAGATGGCTTTCAGCTTTCGGTGTCTCGATTGATCAATCGATCAGTCCATTTTGAGAATGATCCAGTACGAGGGAAGTGGCTGAGAAGGAGCTTTGTCGCATCAGAGACACACGAGGTGAGGTCATGAGATAGGGAGAGATGGGAATCCGAGTGCTGGCGATAGCCTGCTATCAGATATCAATCAACTTGATATCCTAGGGCGGATCTCCAAGGTTGAAAGGCCTGTCGTCCAAGTCCAGAGCGTCTAGGTCACGCAGAGGCGCGGAAAGGGACAGGGATATCGCAAGGGGGCTGAGTTTACTCCTCCAAAGCTGATCAGATCGGTTGACGATGCTCCTGCAGGAAAGGTGAGGGGGGCTCCCAGGTTTTGTAGAGCTAACTTTGCGGCTTTTTGCTGTCCCCATACGAATTGCGTCGACGTTGACACGAGAAATCTTACGGCCTCATATAAACGGAGGAGCTCAACAGTAACCACACTGCTAAGCATTACCTAATCATTGTCGTTCTTACGATGAACGAAGTTGGTGAGCAGAAATTACGGCTCACCTGACCACTTGATCTGCGCTGCTGCTATGTAGCTCCACACGTAGAGTCAGTGGAAAAGTACATAGCCAGATGTAGGAGTGGGCCGTCATTTCTGCTCACCGACCTCGAAGTGTCCATTAACCTTCACCACTATGACGAAGATGATATAAGCTTAACTTCCGTTAGCCTTAAGTTACGGCTACGATGATCACTGGCTGTCACTACAGGGCTGTTCCGTTTCTTTTTGTGATCCGCGTGAGGTCTCCACATACCCGTTGCGGAAGGAGATCAAGTCGTATGGAGCGCACCCTCACGTATCGATGTGCGCATTCTGGTCGAAGCGTAATACGCTTAAAATGCCGCGACAAAGAATGTTGAGCGCAGTGACTGGCTCCATGGACACCACGTTACACGGTATATGAAGTGGACAATGTCCCCACGTGTGTCGCCGTCGGGAGAGCTACAGCCACATGGATCGGGCTTGGTTAATTCATTGGATCGACGACGTCCGTCCGCCGCAATGAATCTTTCATAGTCTTTCAAGTTTTGCGTCGTCGCTCGAGCTCCACCCTTGTGCCTTCAGAATGCGCCCATGGACACTCTTCTCCTGGATCGCCGTCGTGGGGCTGGCCGTTGGCAATCCGGTACCCAACGGAAGAAATACAGACCCGAGGAGTGCGAGGAGAGTCAATCCGGAGAACAACATCGGAGCGAGCGTCGGCAACGCAATAAGAGATCCCAAACTCATTGCGGGCACTGGAATCGGTGCATATTTAATCTGGCTGACCAACAATCGTCGACGATCTCGAAGAGTCACCCCGGGATCTCCTCCCATCGGAGGTCAAGTTGCTCCAGGGCCAGTCGATCCAAGTACTATGGCCAATGCACCCTCGACGCCGAATGTGCCGCCACCCATCTTCCGTGGACCGCTTTCCGGACGAGACAACCCCGCATTCCGTGCAGCTGCACCCCAGTGGTATAAAGACATCGATCGATACCTTAGGATGACCGAACAGCAACGGAAGACGGAAGGGCACGCGTTGATTGAAAGCATGAAGATGGACGAAACCGACAAGGTTTTCTTCGAGCGTTGTAAGCGGCAGAAGGTAATGTAAACCACACGTCGGAGGAGTCCGTCGTCGGCTTTTCTTAGAGTGGTGGTAATCCGCAACGTAACTTGGCTTAGCACAACTGACGTGCGTGCAGGATGCGACTCTCGAATTGAGACCCTGGGAAGCGACGGAGGAACTGAAAAAGATGCATGCTCACGAATGTCGGGTTCAAGTATGGATCATGCGAATGGAAGACTATGAATGGCGGGAGTATGGGTCGCGGGAATATTGGGAGAAGATGGCTCAACGGGGTATTTACCAAACACCGGGCGAGAGGGCGGCCTCGCAGTCTTCAGAAACACCGCCGGAGAACGTCGAGTTCCGCCTCGGCGATATCAAGTTGCCGTCCGTGTCTCTGTCGATGCCACCGGTCAACTTGGCTGCCATTGGAAGCTCGGCGATGAAGTCTGTCCAGGCCATGCCCAAGACCATGCCCAAGTTCGCCGTCCGGCCTGGGAAATGAAGAAACGTTATGGTCGAGAACGCAAATCCTATCTTAGTGCCCATCTTGGATCGAGACATCGGCGAGACCGAATTCCATTTGCAGATTCAGGCAAAGCAGAGCAAACCAGTTATCCCGGCCTTCCAAAGCGAGAATCCCAGGGGAGGACAGCCACTAATAGAACATAATGAATAAAAGAGAAGCATACATGGGAAGCATGTGTCGGCTGTACACTCGCAGGTTTTGCGATGATGATGGTGCTTTCCATCCCTGCTCCAGTGAAAATGCATTCCCAATGAGACTTTCTCAGCCTAACGCTGCTTTCTCTCATCATGCAATCCAGGGAAGAAGACTTCTAGCCATAATCTTGGAAATTTAGGAGGCACATGTCGGCATTTCAGGGTATCTCATACACGCGAGAACCGGTCAGAAACAGACATACCGGGTATCAAAATAATGCCATCATGAAAGCGTTATCACTCCTGACTCGACCTGACGTAGAAGGCCATCAACAACGCGCTGAGCATCGCAACCATGAACGCGCCAATGCCAAATCCTCCTTGTACATCATGCATCAAGCACGACCATAGAACGGCCACTAAAAAGCTCAGGATAGCCATCGCATAAGTAAACCACATAATGGCGGATCCATTAGGTCCTTCGATGATGTGGACTCCATATCCTATCGGCAGTGGCTCTTGGCTGTCCTGTAATCGCGAGTGTAGTTTCTTCGGTAGTCCGGTCATGGACCAAATGCGGCGCGGATGAGAACCTGGCTTAGTTAAGTGGTGCAGAAAGATCCCCTCTGGCATCGGAGGTTCATCGAATTCGTAGTGTGTGGCCCGCACTTTATCGTTGATGGGTAAAGCTTTCGGCTTGTCCATGATTCCGACGCTGTGGCGATCTTCCAGGCAAAACTAGGGAACGTCAGCACAGCGATGACAGCCGCTCCGTCGGCCATACTGACCTGTACAAAATGCACAGTAGCTGGTTTGAGAAGAAAGAACGGGTTGGCTCGAAAGCCTCTCAACCGTTGATACTCTGCCCTGATTTGTGTGAATAATTCTTCGTCAGAGGCCACGACCTGAGCAGAGGTCTGAACGGTAATCTCTGCAAGGGTCCTGCTGAACTCGCCCGTATTGACGCACACCTCCAAAAATTTCGGGGGCAGCTGAGAAGTTGTAGGAATGTTGCATGACGTAGATGAGTAACTGATTCCCCCTCCTGGTCCTGAGGACGCTGTAGCCCGTGAAGAGCTCGGCCGAGCACTACCACCTGGATGGTAGGCAGTGGGTGGCTGAGTCAGTTGGGAAATCTCATGATTTCCCGAATTCATTTGACCGGTAGCAGGAGGTCGTTGTAATTTCCCAGCCAGTTCATTCACGGCCTCAGGGTTGTGGTTATCGAAATCAGCATACATCTTATCTCCACAGTCCTATAATAGTAGCAGTTAGTCCCAAATTTAGGGTCTCATTGAGCTCAGGAGCATTTGCTTGAGAGTTCCATGCCTTTCAAGTCCAAGGGTCCACCGATAGCTGACTGAGTCACCTGATACAGAGAGACTTGAGACTTACACAGATCCACTCAATGCGCCGATAACCAGGCCGGATATGTGGCCGAAAGGAGTTCCTCCATCGACTACAAAGTTGTTCTCGCCATGTCGGGTTGTCATTCCCAGGCGATGTAGGAATGGGTTCAGATACTGAGGAGACATTTTCGACACTCCGTGGGACCTTGCTCTCTGCTGTCTGCTGATCTCCTTGAGAGCTCGGTGCGTCTGTTTCCGAGATGACACGTTTGATGGCCGGTGGGTCCATGCTGGTTGCCGTCCGCTGATCTTCTCCGGACTTAAACGCCTCGGCCTCTGAGATGACACATTGCATGCTCGGTGGGTTCATGCTGTCTACCTTGTGCGGACCTTCTTGGGACTCTGATACTTCTGCAAGGGGTTCTTGGCTAGCCTTCAGAGACTTCGGCGTTAACTCTTGCAGTGCGTCAGGAACGTCTGACGACTCATATCTGTATTGAGGAACAGGTATCTCTCTCAGACGCTCGGACGCGGCACCTGCTTCTACTTGCTGTTTCGCCTTTGGTGCGTTTTGCTGAGCCGATTCTGCAACCTCCCAAACCCCCCAATCTTGATTGTGCGGTGAATGTTCTCCTATGTGCGTTGCAATCTCGTGCGCCGCTAATCCCGTGTTATTCGAACTGCCCATTGTGAGCCAAGGTCCATTATTGAAGATTGGTTCGACGGAGGGTGGTTCGACGGAGAGTGGGTTTTCGGGAAATCTTGATTCAATAGATCGCGGTTCAACCGAAGGGGAGGTAATTGACTTTCCAATCGATTCTTGATTTTCTGATTTGTCTTGTATCTCTCCGCCGAGCAATGGACCGCTTAAACCATCCTCTAATTCGAATAACTCAGTTTGAGCAAACACGTCCAATTGTTGATCATCATTGTCTGCCGAATCCTGGATCTTTGCTGCAAGGCTCACGTGTGAACCATATGATTGTCTCGGGTGTGCGACGAGTGGCTGAGTATGGCTGCTCCCATCCTTGCTGCTCCCATCCTCCATTCCCGGAGCCCCTTGCATCCAGTTTATTATTTCGATTTCTCTCAAGCTTGGTGATTCATTACTGTCTCCGCTTTGCCAGAAGTGACGACGTCGCAAATGAGTGGCGGCGCTGGATCCGGTTTTGTACATCTTGCTTCCCATATATTGTTTGCACCTGGCCAAAAACTTCTTGTTGACCGGTTTATCCATACGAATCAACGTTCCCTTGTTGTCGTGCACCCGAGATTCATGTTCCTTCCTCTCGCGCTCATCCTGAAAACCCTGACTGCATTTAGAGCACGAAACGTTGTCCATTGATGATTTGAACTATCACTCAATGTCATCATCCGTTTCTGAACCTTTTGAGCGCTTTTACTCACCGCATCCTTTTGCCACCCCTCTTCTCTTCCCTTTCCATTTCCCACCTCAAATTTGCTCTTTTTGTCCATTTCTGTCTTCACATCCTCTTCCAGTTTCAGTCTTCCTCCCAATCTCGCTGATATCTCTGAGATGTGTTCATCGATGTCCGACAAGACTTCTCCTCCAGGTACAAAGGATGATGCGTCCGCCATCAGATGAAGGAGTTTGGAACGCTCCTGAACCTGCTGCGGCGGATATTCATGGTCATGCCCGTATCCAGGTGCGGCCCCACCAGAACGGGCGATGTGCTCTTGCTGGCTGACAGACTTCTCACCTAAGTGCAGCCAGGACGTCGGGGAAGCTTCTGTGAGACGATTACTGTACGTCTTCGAGTCTTCATATGGTACTAAACGACTCGAATCAGCTACCGCAATTGATATGATATCCCATTGGACATTAGTAAAAAATATCAGTTTCCTTACCTGTTCCAACATCAAAAGGATTGGCTTGCGCCGATTTGGCCGCCCATTGCAGCGACTTAGCCTTCAAATCGTCGATTATGTTCTGTGCACACACGTTATTCGAGAAAGCAAGTCTCGGACAATCATTAAAAGGAGTCTCCTACCGGTGTAAGCATATTAGAAGACGTTACCCAATAGCCATCAAGTCCCTGCAAGTCGGCGAAGGTCAGCGTTTGCACTGATGAAAACAGCGATGAGAATGAGCAGCTGCGGAGAAAATTCCATCAAAGCATGGACTGCGTACACCATTCATTCCGGGTGTTACCATCACATCCTTTCCCAGCTGAGGACAGATCTCAGCCGTAATAACTTCCCGACGGATCCCTTCCCCGGGTACGAAGAATTTATTCAGTCTTCGTTGATACCGGTGATCGCTTTCGGATGGATGTGATGCCAGGTTACTTTCGGGCCAAAATGGCCGACGGTTTTTATATTTTCTATGTTGCTGTGGGTCATCACCTCCAAATTGAAGTGGGTCATCACCAATCCCAGCTGTAGCCTGCTGGGTCCCATTGTTCAGATGAGAACGGGACGCACTAGACCCGGCCGACTCCTGATGGCCGTGCACAACGTCAGCAGGACCCTCAAAAAGATTTCTTGCAAAGTGATAGGACCATGACCATCCAAACACGTACCAGCTGATCGCCAATGGAAGCTGTGTCATGTAGAATGCTAGACTTCCGGTAAGATCCGTCGTCGGCATCTGAATTACCCTTAGAAAGAGCAGGATTATTGAAAGCGGAAGCTACTGGAGCTACTGTTGTTAATCTTGCCTTTTTTTTGCTCTGAAGCTCGAGATTGGCCTCTTTATCCTTCTTAAGCGCAGACGTTAAAGCTTCTTGAAAGGTCTTCGTAACAGAAAGGTGAAAACTCAAATCCCGACCTTGCGAAGTTGAGGACGAGAACCCCACCAAATACAGGATGCAGTTGTCGAAATCACCATTTGGGTTGCACACCTGTTGAAGGTTTTCAATGTAACCGTTGCCATGCCGGCATTCATGATCAATGTAAGAGAGGGCTGACGAAATCGTCGCCTGCAGGCGCCTGATTTGCTTTTGGGTCTTTGCGGGTTCAACTGCTGACCTCTTTCTTATGCGTAAATCCGTGATCAAGGATAATGCTTTGCGACTTTCATTAGAAAGTCGACGGAGAAACGACTCAATGTAGGAAATGGAGACGGAAGAAGATGTTGGTGGAGACTGGTAGTCCTGGCGAGCCAAGGAAGCCTCAAAACGTCTTGATTGTAGTCGATGGTGGTAGTACGGATCAGCGAAGGAACCCTCTGAAGGAGCAATTGAGACAGCATCGTCTCGAAGGTCGCCCGTCGTGGCCGGCTGCGCTTAAGAAGGATAAAGAGGCCAATCTCGAGCTTCAGAGCAAAAAAAAGGCAAGATTAACAACAGT
>QQTW01003283.1_pt1 | contig 11927 bp, 10 predicted proteins | sample 1904831 | NCBI WGS metagenome assembly QQTW01 (sample SAMN09435610, study PRJNA476489) | Subsurface metagenome, whole genome shotgun sequencing project. | reverse complement strand
CTGCTTTATGCGCAAGCTTTTGGATTGATAGCACCTGCATTGCAACAGGAACTGGGCTTTTCAAGTATGCTCTCCAATGGTCAATATTGAGGCAGCCGTTAACCGGCTTCAGCTCCGGCTTTGGGCAATATTTTCTCGTCATTCAACGCAGGGCTCTGCGCTGGGGTAAGGCTCAAAGTAATCAAAACCGAAGACAATCTGATCGAAATGGATGGCAGGCGTTCGTTTGGGGCGTTCTTGTCGACATCATTGGTTGGTACTCTGGCTTGCGGAAAGACACCAATCACCTTGCGCGGTCTTTGACGGTAATCGACAGGTCGGCAGTATGCCTTCAACTGTACCGTATTGATCACTTCGGTATTCGGTCTCTGCCTGGGCGCTCCATCAAACTACAACGGAATCCTTGTTCTGACCGCATTTGTGGGCTTTGGTGTGGGAGGTAACATCCCCATTGATACCACGATCACCCTCGAATTCTTACCGCAGGTAAGCACTGGACGCTGCTCTGCCACCACGAGCTTCGACTTACAGCCTTCAGAATCGTCGTTTCCTGTTGGCACTCCTGTCAATATTCCAGCCAATCGGAGTCGTTGTAGCTTCAGGAATCGCATATGGTTTTGTACCCAAATACGCCTGCGGCACCGGCGGTCTCGGTGCAGATGGCGAACCATTGAAAGCCTGCAGCCAGGTTGACGCTGGACAGCCATGCTGTGACAAAGCGAGCAACATGGGCTGGCGCTACCTCATGTTTACTCTAGGTGCGATCTGCCTTTTCGTCTTCTTCTTGCGCTTCGTCGTCTTCCGCTTTCAGGAGTCACCCAAGTACCTGCTGTATCGAGGGAAGGACGAGAAAGCAGTGGAGGTGCTACATCACATCGCCAAATTCAACGGCCGTCAATGCGATCTCACGTTAGAAGTCCTCGCAGCCCTGACCGATGAGGATTCATCCCTGGGCAGCGCTGAGACAGGGAAACCTGTACTCGGAGGCGGCGCCAAACAAACGAAGAGCTCGTTCGGCGATAAAGTCAAAATCGAACTCGCCAGGTACAAGTTACTATTTGCGAATCCTTTGATCGCCCGCTTGACAATTTTGGTGTGGATCACTTACATGTTTGACTACTGGGGCTTCAGTATTGCTGGTACGTCAATCCCACTCCCAATGCGCGTCGACGGGTTGCAAGCTGACGGTCGGAAAAGGTTCCCTCTTACCTACCATCTTGCTCGAAAAGAACCGTGCCATCGAAGTGTCAACTGCACAGACCTACCGGAACTACGTGATCATCTATATCTGTGGTATCCCCGGCGTGCTGCTCGGAGCCCTGATGTACGGGGTTCCTTTGATTGGACGGCAATGGGGCATGGTAATCTCGTCCGCACTGATGGGTGTGTCGTTGTTTCTCTTCTCCGCCATCAACACGGAAGCGAGCAATGTCGGCATCAACATCATGGAGTACTTCTTCCAGAGCATGTTCAACGCGTTAGCCCACCCCCTCTTGGCCTCGAGGATGAGTTCCACGCTGACATAATTTGCAGCATCCTTTATGGATGGACCCCGGAGGCGTATCCGGCTCCTATCCGCGGTACTGCATGCGGTGTGGCCAGCTTCTGGGGCCGACTGTTCAGCATTGTATCGCCTTTGATCGGGACGCATCTTCTGGCCACGAACGTCAATGGGCCTCTTTATTTGGCGGGGTCAGGGGTTTTCGTGTGCACTATTTGCTTGATCCTGATGCCACGGAAGTATATGGGCTCCCAGAGCTACTGATGACGATGTACTGCCGATGGAGTCGGGCAGCTTAATGATGGGCCTGCGACGAACAATATTCTCTATGGTCGGACCATTACAAGCTGTTTTCAACGCGGTCGTTGTTATACCTTATCGGTCAGTGGACTTGGATAGTACCAGTGGTGGGCATGCACAGAAGTCATTGATTCACATTTGAACCAACCCAATCAACAACAAACAAGACTGGAACGGTGACATGCACAGTCGGACTTCATATTATTTCATCGGCGCGTATCTATCTCAGCTAAATCGTTGTATCGACTACGCTGTCATCGTGACCGCCGACGGTGTCTCCCACTTGTTCGGCGTAGTAAAATCAATTGTCGCCTGCACTTTTCGGTCACTCAATCTCAAGACGACTACTGATATAGCAGTCCCCAGGACTCCGTACGGCCATAGACAGCGACGTTGGCTCTGCGAACGTAATATACATCGAGTATGGTCAATAAACAAAGAGATTGCACGTGCAAGCCAGCAAACGTTGCGATAACCCTGGTACTCGGTACGGAGAGCATATCTTCGGCTAATGGATCAGGGAATTCTTCGGATCCAAGGTCTGATCTGAGACCGGCTAGAGCGATTCCTCAGACGAGAAACTTGTCAGTCATGAAGTCAGGACTTTCAAGGACACGGCCTCGATCTGGCGTGATGTGTATGATGCTTTGCCACAAAGTGTCAGTAGACGCCGCCTTCGCCGATAAGTCCTAGGTACTAAGACGGGCGATCCTTGGGATGCTTAGCGCCATCCCTCGGCAACACCAGCCTAATCCTCTTCTCTCTTCCCACATGAGAGTACAACTCCTTATCACTGGCATTACGACATCACAGACGTTCCACCCGAAACCTTGGTTTCATCCCGTAAAGCCATGAGCTACCGACGGTCCTGTGAGCGCGATCCGCGGTAACGATCATTTCATCCCCATTGTTTATTTGGGGCAGATTGCCGGGGTTGGCAAACTCGCCTCAGGATGGCGAAATCGGTGCTAAGCAGAATATGCCATAGCGGCTGCCCACCGAGGGTCTTTCCCGTGGCCGAAAAGCGTCCCGAGACCCGGGGAGGCTTGTGGGTGTTTGGCTGCGAAGCTTGATGCAAGCAAGCTTCATGGCGCACCTGGTCAAGCTTCCTGGCAAGCCTTGGTCAAGCTTAGCATTAGAGCAGGCGGAATGACCGCACAATCCAATCGGAAAGAATTCTGTCAGCAAGATGTGGACTGCTTGTGTTGTGCTCCATCCAGAGTTGACGTCGAGGCCCCCGTCGCAGGTCCACTAGGCTCTTCCACGGGGCGAATTGGCCCTTGAGATCGGCGTCCTTCCCCAGTCTGCAGCACGCAACCTGCACGATCCCAGCCCTTATATATAGCGACTCTCTCTAGCCTTAATCCTATCTCCTACTCTCATCTCCAGCATTCCCCGAAGCCTGACTTTCTCGTCGTCAGCTTTTCTTCCTTCAGCCCTTGTTCGAGCGATACTTCCTCGAACCTGTGCTACAAACACCGTCACGAGGACCAAGCCCGTGGTTAATGCTAGCAGGTGGACAGGGTCGTCAACCGTTCTCTTTTGCTGCGTTAATTATACAGATTGTTCGTAGTTTAAAATGGCATTAGGCAGGGGATCCCCGGTCGCCACCAACCATGGTAGCGACGTGAACAATCTCTCTCCCGGTGAGAAGCGCGAGCCTCATCGAGACCCCCCACTCCAGACCGGCGTGTACGGCTACGATGTCGAGACGACCCAGGAACGTGGTCGCAGGATGAGCCGAATCGGAGGCCCCAAGACCATCGGTCTTGCCGACTCGGATGAAGACTCAGTCATGAGTGTGGGCAAGCAGAAGGAAATGGAAGCGACCAATTCCATCAAGTATAGGACATGCAGTTGGCAAAAGGTACCTTGAACTCCTCTTTTCCCACCCGAGGGGCCCATGCCGTCGTCCATTCTCCCATCGTCACTTGAAGCCGGCCCTGTCCCCAAACATGCTTGTGGAAGTTTACACGTTGAGCCTGCAACGGCCGACGATCTGGCCATGATTCTGACTATCACCAACAGACGGCCGCCCTTCTGTTCTCCGAGTACATCTGTTTGGCAATCATGTCATTCCCGTACTCTTATTCCATCTTGGGTCTTGTACCTGGTCTGATTGTCACCATCGTCGTTGCGGTGTCGGTGCTTTACACGTCCTTGATCGTCTGGTGTGTGCCTCCACGGTTCCTATGCCCTTGCCCGACGACAATCTGACTTGACCAGGGAATTTTGTATGCGTCACCCGGAGATCCGTGACGTGTGTGACCTAGGGCAGATGCTCTACTACGGATGGAGATGGGCGTGGTATGCTACGGCCGTCATGTTCTTGCTCAACAACACATTCATCCAGGTTAGCTCCGCAACCCGAGCTGTCCTTTGCTGTTCGCTGAATCAGGCCAGGGTCTCCACGTCTTGATTGGCGCCAAATATCTGAACACGATGACGAACGGGTCCATGTGCACCGTCGGATTTTCAGCCATCATGGCCGTCATCTCGTGGGCATGCTCGTTGCCGCGTACCTTCGAGACCCTTTCAAAATTGGCCACCGTTTCCGCTTTCTTCACTTTCGTTTCGGTTATCCTTGCTGCCGTTTTCGCTGGAATCGAAGACCATCCAAAAGGCTACAACACGGGTGGCCCAACTGGAGCTCTTGTCGGCGAGCCGACGGTTTTGGTAGTCGCAGCCGCAGGCACCACGTTTGTTGGTGGCATGAACGCATTCTTGAACATCAGCTACACGTTCATTGGACAAATCACCCTGCCTTCGTTTATTGCCGAGATGAAAGAACCCAAGGATTTCCCCAAAGCCTTGTGGGCCGTCACAATCTCCGAGATCCTCGTCTTTAGTCTGGTCGGTGCCATTGTGTACGTCTACACAGGTACCCAATACAACACCGCCCCGGCATTTGGATCCTTGGGCAATGAGCTATACTTGAAGGTGTCTTTCTCCTTTATGATCCCGACTCTAATCTTCCTGGGGGTTCTTTATGCCTCGGTCTCGGCTCGCTTCATCTTCTTCCGTGTCTTCGAACACAGTCGGCACAAGGTTGAGCACACCGTTGTCGGCTGGGCTTCTTGGGGTGGCATCCTTGCCATCACGTGGGTCGTCGCTTTCATCGTGGCCGAAGTTATCCCCTTCTTCTCGGACTTGTTGTCGTTGATGAGCTCGCTCTTCGACTCCTTCTTTGGCTTCATCTTCTGGGGCACCGCCTACATGAGAATGCGGAAGGCTGACTATGGTCCTGGATGGATCACGAAACGTGGTATCCGCGGGATTGCTGGCTTCATCTTGAACGTGTGCATCATCCTCGTTGGCTTCTTCATGCTGACGGCTGGAACCTACGTAAGTCCCGCAAATCACAATTCTGGATGTCTTCTTAACGTCGCACTAGGCCACTGTTCAAAGCATCATCGACAACTACAAAGCTGGGATTGTAGGAGGTGTTTTCACTTGTAAGAGCAATGCTTTGTGATGTCAAGTGAATTCTGAAGCGTCCGAATCGCGGGGCGTTTTTTAGGGTGACTTTGGTGACCATTTGCCGTGGCATTGCCGACGCTCTTCATATCCAAGAATCGAATTTAGCTTCTTGATATAATAGCATGGCTGGACCCATCTATAGAAGTATATAGGCCCAAGTCTATATCAAATGGGACTTCTGCTTGCGATTTTGTGATTAGGAAATGATCGGTCTATGAGTGAGAATTTACAACGTCATCTGCGGCTGCGAATTAACTCGGGAACCGCCTGCCTCTGGCATCGCGCCCATCGGATATCCAACCTCTCCACAACCTGCACAACAGCAATTGAGTGTGAAGCAAACTCGTCTGCTAAGAATGTAACTGTGCCGCTGAACTTGAATACCCTCTTGTCGATTGCTAACGCTGTGGTTCAATAAAAACATCCTTCATGACGTTCCCCGCTCTCCGCAAGCCATGAATCGCAACGGCCTCCTCGCCCATTCCTTCAACCCATCTCGTGTGCCATTGACCTCTGCGAGATGGCCGAAGCGTTTGCATATCAGCTTTCGAGCAACCTCATTCGTACAGTCTAGTCAATCAACCTCAAGATCACCGGCCCGCAAACAGCTCCATCAACCACCGTTACCTAGACCTTTACCATACCTATCACTCCAGCACCGCTACGCTTCGGACACAGCAGCAGACAGCGGAAGCAAACGCACTGCCTTGTATGACCTCCATATCCGGCATGGCGGGAAGATGGTCCCTTTCGGAGGCTTCTCCATGCCCGTCCAATACTCAGACCTATCGGTCGGGGAAAGCCATGCCTGGACAAGGGAGAAAGCCAGCCTCTTCGACGTAGGGCATATGTATGTCCTTCACTCCCCGTGCGTCCTTGGTTAGCCAATTGATTATCATTCTAAACCACAGTCACACAGGGTACAACACCGCCTCTCCGGCCCCGCGGCATCCCTTCTCCTGGAGAAAGTAACTCCTTCGTCCATCACCGCGCTTCCAAACTACCATTCTACCCTCTCATGCCTCCTCCACCCTAGCACCGGTGGAATAGTCGACGACACGGTGATCACGCGCCTTGGCCCGGAAACTTTCTACCTCGTCACCAACGCCGCCTGCCGCTCCAAAGACCTTGCATACCTCGCGGAGCAAATCGCCGCTTCTCCCCACCCTCGGTACATCGACTGGCAAGTTTTCGACAACTGGGGCTTGGTGGCCCTGCAGGGCCCTTTGAGCGCGGAGATCCTGCAGGAGGCGCTCAGGGCGGCCCAGGCGACGGATCTCGAGGGGAAGGAGGGGTTTGATCTGAACCAATTGTATTTTGGGCAGTGCAAGCATTTTATTCTGCGAGTGCCCTCTGCGCCGGATGCGGAACCAGCGCCTATTCTGATAAGTCGAGGAGGTTACACCGGCGAAGACGGATTCGAGATATCGGTACCACCGCATATGACGGGGCCGTTCACTGAGTATCTCCTCGAGCATGCGGGGCCGGAAAAGCTGCGGCTCGCGGGGCTGGGTGCAAGAGATAGCTTGAGGTTGGAGGCAGGGATGTGCCTATACGGGCATGATCTCAACGACGAGACTACACCGGTTGAAGGGGGCTTGAGCTGGGTGGTGCACAAAGATCGGCGTGTTGGTGGCGGGTTCCATGGAGACGGTGTCATCCTGCGTCAACTGAGGCCGGTCAAAGAAGGAGGGACGCCCCCTTCGAGGAGGAGAGTAGGCCTAGTTGTGGAAGGAGCACCGGCAAGGGAGGGGGCGAAAATCGTGGCGGTCGATGGTGGAGAAGAGGTTGGGCACGTTACGAGTGGATGCCCCAGTCCGACGTTGGGGAAGAACATTGCCATGGGCTATGTGAAGAACGGGATGCACAAGGCCGGGACGGAGGTCGGGGTGGTGGTCAGGGGAAAAATGAGGAAAGGGGTGATTACCAAGATGCCTTTTGTGGCGAGTAAATATTGGAAACAGGCAGCTGGCACAGCACCGGGCTAGTCGATATCCCTTGTCCGGCCAGATATGCGTAAGAGGAAGGAGTTGACGAAAATGCCATGTATATTGATGCCTCAGGCACTTATGAGGATGCCTCAATGACAGCTACTACGCCGAATCAACTGCCGCGGTAACCGTTCTACCGATATCGTTGGCAGCGATTCAATACTACACACCTTTTATCAAGCTGTCTTGCAATGACAAACTCTGCACAGCCGTTTGACTGATTTCACAAGCCGAGATATCAGTAAAATACATACCGCTTCAATCTACTAAATGGTGGGGTCAAGCCACTTGAGAAAGCTAATGTCATGTACCCCGGCTATGTCCGCATGAATCGTTTGTTGAGAGCTCACATGCCCACTTGATTGATGCCCCACAACATGCAATGTTGAACTACTCTGGTTTCCTCTGCAAGTCTCAATGCTGGGCTGTTGGCATGCCAAGGCAAATGCTATTGCCAGACAGCAGCATTTATGACGCTTACGTCGATCTGGGATGTGGTGGCCGAAGTAGGGAGCTACTGGAAGTCAAAAGCATACACTTGGTGGACCAAGAAGCCGTCGCAGAAGGCTCTCCTCGATGGCCTGGCTGAAGCTCAATCCTTTGAAGAATGGGAGGAGACTGCGCTTCAGCTCGATGAGCTGCTACACACAGACCTTTGGCGCCAGAACGCCTCCAGCAAGTATTACGACTACCGTCTCATGAATGAGCGGCGCCGGGCGATCATCAAGGCCGGTGAAGAGGAGGACATCCTCGGCCTGGTCAACCTCCTTCGCTCTGGTCTGGTCAGGAATTTGGGCAACATCACCGCACCCCGGCTCTTCAATCGAGCATATGCAGGGACAAAGCTGCTCATCGAAGAGTATGTCACACAAGTCGCCTTAGCTATCGAGTATGTCACGGCTCTGCCAACGGCGCAGAACGATGAGAACGGGTGGACATCGCAGACAAAGCTGGATCTGTTGCATGATACTCGGCAAGCGTTCGGTAGATCGACGCTGGTCCTCCAAGGTGGAGCAATGTTTGGGCTCTGCCACATAGGCGTCGTCAAGGCATTGCATCTGAGGGGACTGCTTCCTAGGATCATCACGGGTACGGCTACGGGGGCATTGATCGCGGCATTGGTTGGCATTCACACCGAGGATGAACTCCTTGACTTCCTAAATGGCGACGGCATCGATTTGTCCGCTTTCGCCAAGGACCCTGAGGATGACAGCAGCTCGGACGAGAAGCCTTTGGTTTCCCGTCGGTATTCCGCCAACCTACAGACTGCTCTACGCCGGATTACGAGGCTGCTTCGGAAAGGGCGTTTCCTGGATCTCAGCGTCCTCGAGGAATGCGTTCGAGCGAATGTCGGGGATTTGACCTTCGAAGAAGCATACTCGAGGACCAAGCGTGTTCTCAACATCACAGTCGCAACATCCGGTCGCGGTGGGGTACCAAACTTGTTGAATTACTTGACTGCACCAAATGTCCTGATATGGTCCGCCGCGTTAGCCTCAAATGCATCGGCATCCTCGTCATATTCTCCTGTCATTCTGAAGTGCAAGGACGAAACCGGTGCTATCGTTCCCTGGGCTTCCGGGCAAGAAATCAGCTTACGTTCATGGCGACACACGACCTACGCCGATCGAGAATCTCCCCTCTCGCGCATCGCGGAGCTCTTCAACGTCAACCACTTCGTCGTCTCCCAAGCACGCCCATACATCGCACCTTTCCTGAGCGTCGAGCTCCAGCACCCGAACCCTCGGCAACTGGGGATGCAGCGCTTTACCATCCCGCTCTTACGCCTTGTGTCCTGGGAGATCCACCACCGTCTGCATCAGTTGGACTCCCTAGGCTTACTTCCCATCACCCTCCGCCGACTCATGATCGATGAAAGCATCCCGGGCGCCAGCCTAACCCTCGTCCCGGACCTCACCCCCGGCGACTTTCTGAAGCTTTTGGAAACACCCACCAAGGAAAGCTTGGAGTATTGGATCCTGCATGGGGAACGGAGTGTATGGCCTGCTGTCAGTGCTTTGAAGGTACGATGTGCGATTGAGGTGGAGCTCGATCGCAATTACCAGCTTGTGAGAAGGAGGAAACCATTTGATACTGGATCGCCGACCAGGGCCAGGAGTCAGGCGGATTTGAGGAAGAGGAGAAGAGCGGCTAGTTTTGGGCATGGCTAGTCGGACGAAGATCCGTGACAGTATTTTTGTCACACAAGACCAATGGCTGTGCCGCTGTTACCTGTTAGTATGGCAATATCCGATTCGTTACCTTGTTCCTTTGATATGCTTACAAGGAGTGAGGCCAAATCGATTGAATCTGGCAGACTATTGTAGGTGCTCTCCTTGTCACTTGTCTTGTAGATACGTGGGTCCGGAGTGCCCGGCGAACCATTCGAGCACGCCGATACAGACGAGGAGAGGCCCTCTTTCAGACCCGTCAGAACACAATGTTTACCGTCGTTGGAGGCAACCGGCCAAATAGATCTGGCAGAATATTGCAGTTGTGTGTTATATAAGTGCCACACTCGGTTTGTGGACCTGAGGTCCCGACGAATTATTCGGATATGTCACTGTAGACGAACAGGCTTTCATACAGGCCCGTCAAGTTGGTACAGCAGCTCTGACAGCATCCACAGCAATGCTCCTGCCATTCAACTCACTAAGGTCCACAAACTACAAGAGGACGCTTTCCTCACTACCCTTACGAAGATCTCGAATAATGATTACATTTCAACATTGGACATCAAGTTACAGTTTCGACGGCCGAAGGGCCCAACATCATACAAAACCGGTTCATACAACAGACAGCGCTTGCTTCTATCATATCAAGCAAAGTGTACATGAACAATAGGGCGAGCCATAGAACTTTCGTTGTTTATTGTCGTCGATTATCATGTCAATGACGGAATGAGTCACCATCCCTGGGCACAAGTGCGTGGAACTCAGGTTGAGTGAATTTGCCTTTCCATTTTTGTGTTTTGGTTGTCGAATTGCTTTCCAACAGTTTACCTTTCTACCCGATCATGTCACCTTGCCACGTTGAAACTGGTCCTGTCAAAGGTTTATTCTACAGTCACCGCTACAAGCCATTCATGCCGTTTGCTTCTCTCATCACTTGCTTACCACGGCATCAACCACGGTTAGCAAACACGCCTTTGCTGCTTGCGCTTATCACTGCCGCCCAGTCCGTAACTGAGGTACCGAAGTCACAGCATGCGATTCAACATGGATAGATTGCTCCAACTCATCGTCGGCAAACGTAACTTTACATCCCATGCCCCGTTTCTATGCATTCCATTTCCAGGCACCGGTCTAACTCACCGCTACAGGCGCATGTCCAGCAACCTCCAGAAGCAGGAACAGCAATGACAACAGCAATAGCAACAGTAACAGCAACTCCACTCACATCTCCAGGCGCCCAAGCAGCGACAGCATCTCCAGCAACGCGGTGACCATAACTGGCGACGGCGACCGACCCGCATGTATCCGACCACTCTACATCCCGGGTCACACCGGGCACCAGGTCGACATCCCTCTCATGTGCGAGGTGCTCAATACAAGGCGGGACTTCACCCCGGCGGTGAAGAGAGCAATGATAGCGATGGAGGCGGCGAGACCGGAGACGTGGGAGCAGAAAATGTTGAGGAGGAGTGAGAAGAGGTGGGAGAAGATGGTGAAGCCCTGGGAAGAAGAGAACATGTGGGAGATGTTGGGGTGGGGGAACGGTGGATGGATATGGTAGATAGGGCTTTGGCTTGGGGGAGATACGTGGGCTCAGGCAGTTTTGGATCCGGGTTGATGTTGGGGAGCCTGGCGAGCTCTTCTTCTTGCGATTGTATACTGTATGGTCTCTTACAATGCGAATTGGGTCTTGGGAGTCGGCATGGTGCTGCTCTCAGGGCGGGCAGGCACGATTTGGCCCAGAAGAGCGATCGCTGTCCAGCCATATTTACGCAGAAGAGAGTACTCAATGCTGCTCTCAGATTCCTAGGGGCTCCCCGTGGTTTATATCGAGTCCAATGGGTAAGTAAGCTGGAGCGGATAGCATCGGTTGAAGAGGTCCCCTGGTGGTCTCCGACAATCGGGACTTGAGTCATTGCATTGCCTTGTAGGGCTGAAACATTTTAATCGGTACTGTTGTCCGACAACAGCACTTTGAGGTACCGAGTGAAACACAACGTACCTAGGTAGGTAGTTCAACCGGTAACCGTACTAGTCCAGGTATGTGCCATTCGAATCGTTCTCAACGTGGGCAAGCATTTCCTTAATTGAAATTTGGTCCTCCGACTCGTTTTCGATATCATCCATGCTCCGTGGCTGCTCCTAGAGAACATTTACCGACCGTTCCGTCGTTGCTCGAGAACACGTGGCCGAGCCCATCGCCGACAATCGGATTCCCGATGGCTTCAACAGAAGGGCGAAGGAGCAATCAGCACTTGCTAAACAGGGCAATGGCGATGATATATATTATTAAGTTTCTGTGCGAGTAAGCTTATATGACTCAGCTCCAAGAATTGCCCAGGCCAATCAACAGGTCACACGCGGAGCGAGATGCTGATACTCTCGACTATCCAACACCACTAAAATCCGTTCAACCGTTGCCCAAAGCTGGGTAAACTCCGCAGCGCCAAACATTGCCCTATCACGGGAGATGGGCATCAC